>Ga0163144_10018458_pt1 | contig 14109 bp, 14 predicted proteins | sample OliLak19BULKMAT1_FD_123175 | JGI IMG/M metagenome (GOLD analysis project Ga0163144, IMG submission 123175) | Freshwater microbial mat bacterial communities from Lake Vanda, McMurdo Dry Valleys, Antarctica - Oligotrophic Lake LV.19.BULKMAT1 | ecosystem: Environmental > Aquatic > Freshwater >... | reverse complement strand
TGGGTTTGAAGGGGCGAGGTTGATGCGGGCGAATGCGGCGAGCGGCCGTTCTTCGGGGCTGTTGAATTTCGACGATGGCTGGACGCGGCAATATTCGGGGCGGCGGCAGAATGCATTTGATGGCTCGTCGATCGCGTCAGCGCTGCTGGGAGTGGTGAATTCCGGGTTCATTGACTTCAACGATACGTTCTTTCGGCGGGAGCCTTATGTGGCGGGGTTCTTTCAGGATGACTGGAAGGTTTCGAACCGTTTGACGCTGAACATTGGTTTGCGCTACGACGTTCAGTATCCGTTTACGGAGTTGCATAACCGGGTCTGGTCCGGCTTTGATTTTTCGACGAAGACGCCGTCGTCAGACGCGGTGGTGGCGAATTGGCGGGCGAATGCGACGCAGGCGAATTATCCTCCGGCGCCGGCTTCGTTGGTGGGTGGTCCTCGCTTTGCGGGGGTGAACGGGAACCCGCGACGTCCGTATGATTTCGACCTTTCGAATATCCAACCGCGGTTTGGGTTGGCCTACCGGGTGGGGAATAACACGGTGATCCGGTCTGGTTTCGGGATCTTCCATCGGACAGCGACGCAGAACAACGTCACGACCGGGTTTAGCCAACAGACTCCCTATATCAATTCTTTGACGGCCGGGCAGTTTCCGTCGGCGGGATTGACGGGGGGCTATTCGCTCGAAAATCCTTGGCCGAACGGGGTGGTGACTCCGGTGGGATCGAGCTTGGGGATTGCGACGAACGTTGGCTTGTCGGCAAATTTCGATGGACGGCAGCGGATGCTTCCGCGGACCTTCCAGTGGTCGTTCGGGCTGGAGCACCAGTTGCCGTTTGGCATGGTGATTGAGGCTTCCTACATTGGGAGCCGGACGAACAAGGAACCGCGGACGATTCAATTGAACAACCCGGGTGAGGATACTTATGACGCGGCGCGGGCGAACCCAACGTTCTGGCAGGCGCGGATCGGCAATCCGTTCTTCGGGGTGCTCGATCCCCGGACTTCATTGGGTGGCTCGCCCGAGATTACCCGGTTTGATTTGTATCGGCAGCATCCGCAGTTTACCGGGATTCAGATGTTTACGAATCCGTGGGGAGCCACTTGGTACAACGGGTTGCAGGTTCGGTTTGAAAAGCGGGTGTTGCCGGGAAGTAAGTTGGGTACGTTCACGTTTGTGATGAACTACACGTGGTCCAAGCAGATGGAGAACTTCCTGCGGGAGGAGTTTGCTTTCAACTTCAAGCGGTTTAATAACATGGGGAGTCAGTTGACTGATATTGACGTCCGGCAGCAGGTTACGCTGGCGGGAGTGTACGACCTGCCGTTTGGAAAGGGGCGGCGGTTATTCACGAATACGCCGAAGGCGGTGGACCGGCTGATTGGGGGATGGAACTATAACTTCTGGATGGATTGGAACTCCGGGGTACCGACGGGGATAGCGACGGGCTGGGACTTTACTTGCCCGTCGTATCAGAATCCGAACCAGAACGATCGGGCGTGGTTTAACAATACGCGGAGTTGCTATAACCAGCGGGCGCCGTTTACTTACCGGCAGCTGCCGGCGCGGCACGGGAACATTACTGAGCCGACCGCGGTGCAGTTCAATATGGCAGTGGCGAAGAAGTTGACGCTGACCGAGCGGCTGAGCGTGGAGTTGCGGGGGGAGGCGTTCAATGCCTTCAATACGCCGATTCGCCAGGGCCCGAGTACGGACCCGAATAGCGCGCAGTTTGGGATTTTGCCGGTGGCGCAGTTCAACTTTCCGCGGAATATTCAGCTTGGGGCGCGGTTCCGGTTCTAGTGATGGCGAGGACTGGGAGGTTCAAGGCTTCTCATCCGCGTCAAGAAAAGCAATCAGCGACGGAGATTCGAACGCCCTTCAGGAGAGGGCGTTTGGCCTTTGGTGCGCGCATTGTGTGCTGGTCACGAGCGGCCTTCCTAGCCGTGCTTTGACCAGGAGGATGCGATTTTGACGGCATTGTTCGCTCCTCCGCGAGATACTGCTCGGGCTTTTGGACGGCATCCTAAGACCTCCGCTGGCGAGGTGATGTTGTAGCGGTCGAAAACGCGTCGGGGCTGGGGACCTAGGATCTCCATGACGAGCGTTTTAGGCGCGTCGGCCAATTCCGGCTTCGTTCGCCACGCCAGAGCCGGCTGCGGGCACCCGTCGAGGCCGTCTTCCGGGAGCGGACGTGCTCGCAAGCATGAAAGTAGAACCAAGGGCAATGCGGATAGCGAGTATCACGGGGCTGATTCGGGGCCAACAGGATCTCCTGAATTTCCTGCACCCGTGGATAAACTTTTGCTTCATCACGATGCTGGGGCCAGTAGTTATTGCATTGACACTGCGATTTATCGAGGCCGGTACTTTGAACCACTCGCCATTGGCGTAGACGCGGTTGTCAGAGACGGTGGCCGGCCGGTTAGCGGCGTTTGATTTTGACGGGGAAGGCCGACCAATGTGCAGGTGATCCGGGTGGCGGAGCGGGGAGACCGCCTATTCCGGCGCCGCGCGGGGAGGGGGGCGGAACGGACGGAGACGGGGAGCTGGATCTGTTCCCAGTACGTAGTTACATAAAGCAGAGTTGTCTCGCTTTGGACCGGAGGGAAGACTCCCGCCAATCGCGGCGGCCTTCCGATTGGACATTTCAACGATATCCGCTGAAAAGTCCAGGCGGACCGGGCCCAGGTCTTCGAAGGACTCGCTACTCCGTTTTTATGGTGGAAAGGCACCCCAAGGCTTTAAGGGTACCTTTGGGCTGCTGGGCATCCATGCCTGTTTCAAGAGGGTCATCGATTGCAGCTGCGTTGGCTCAGCGTGAAGATGAGGCTGTGAATTTGGTGGAAGAGGGAAGATTCCGTTGTGCGGGCGGGGATTTTCAAGGGAAAAGGGTCTATCAATCCGATCCTCCCATTCGGCACTCGGATCGTAGTCGCTTCCGAGCGCCCCCGAAGAGCCGAAATAGACTAGTCCGGGAGCCCTTTGACAGGTGCAGGCAACCCTGTGGGCATAGGAATCGCCGGATTTCCAGATGCCGATGCGCCGCCTGAAGGATGAAGTACAGCTAGGTTCGCAACGTCGATCCGGTGCCCTCCGATTTCGGTTGATCCAATACACATCACCGGCTTCTCGGAAACAGATAAGGTGGAATGCCTCAAAAAGTTCAACATTTCCGCCCTTATCACGCACCGTGATAAGGGCGAAATTGTACGCAGTGACTTCGGCACTCGCGAGAAGTTTCCCACCCCTACTCACCAAAAGTTGACCAACAACCCGGCTTTCGCGTCCAGGGTCCGCCGGCTCACTGCCACGCGACATCGCCGCGCAGGATGATGTCGGCTTAAAAGGTCCGATCAAAAGGAGGGACTTACGCGCCTGCGACGCGGATGCTGGCGCGACCCTCCGTGGCCTGCCGCGTGGCAAGGCCTGATTTCGATGGGGTCAACTCTATCCGAGCACAGGTGGTCAATTTCCCGTGAGCGCCGAGGACGCATTGAGGCGTCCGCTATGCAGACGGCAAAGCTGATACGGAGCTCCTTCCTTCCTCCTTAAAGTCTAGTCCGGCGGATCTCATGGCCTTTGCACGATTAACAAAGACGAAGTGAATGCGGATCTAATCGATCTCCTCAAAAGGCAAGGCCGAATGGCCCTGCGCGTGCAGGTCATTCAAACTAAAAGGAAACTCAGTTGCTAGAGCCAACCATTTCGAGTGACCCCCGTTGCATTTAGTGCCGCCGCGCCAAGTGCGGCAGAACAGCGGGAGACAGAACACGTCAGCGATAGCTTCTTTGGTGACTCCCACCGTCGCAAGGCCCATAACTCTCGGCGTTATCTACCAGATGATTAATCAGAACTTTTCGACACTCTCTGAATTTGCCGGTCATACAGTCAATCTGACTGGCCGAACAATCTGCGACGCCCTCAGCGTCACAAAGATCGGCACGCCCGTCGCAGAGGGAACAGAGATCTCGGTTTTTGGTGTTTTTTACGAAAAAGAATGGGTTTATCGAGCCGTCGAGCTGATCACCGCCTCCAGCTTTGTGAAGAAAGACGTGTTTGTTCTCGCGCCCGACATTCTTGGTTCCAAGGACCCGGCTCAAGACCGGCGCGCCCACGCCGGGAATAGCAGAGCCCTCGGGACCTTTAGCGTGGCCGTTGGCGACACCCTCGCTCTCGCTGCCGGAACCGGCGTTGAGGCAATTCGAGGAGTGGATCCTATACGGGTGTCAGCGCCGTTCCCGAGCGCCTTGGCTGGAATTGGAAATAGAGGGCTCGTTGGCGGGTCCATTGACGCTGTCGACGCAGCTGGTCCGCCCGACTTGGAAGCCAAGTGCTACGAAGGGCACATTGTCGCAGGCGACACTCTGGTGACCATATATCGCCACACGCCCGAACAGATTCCACTCGCCACAGCACCCTTATCTCAAGCCGGTGCCCGGTGACATCCTCTTCCGAAGAGCCCGCCGCCGAATTCCGGGCGGCAATGCGAGCCGGCACGCGGCGGTAGTAAGACCAAACAAGAACAGGGACAAAAATCATGAAAACCAGCACACAAGACAAAATCGAAGGCAAGATCCACGAGGTAAAAGGAAAGGTAAAGGAGAAGGTCGGCCAGGTTACCGAGGACCCCAAACTGGAAGCCGAAGGGCGCGGGGAGAAGGTTGGCGGGGTCGTGCAGAAGAAGATCGGGCAGATCAAGAAGGTCTTCGAGAAGTAAACCTTTGAGCAACTACACAGTCGCAGTGCAATCGAGCTCCTATACGACTGACGTCGAAGAGCCCCCACGACAAGGTCTCCAGCACATGGAGATGGGGGCGGCGACGGGTTATCACACGCCGGCCGGCATTCACGCCGAACCGGCGGGCAAAGAGTTCCTTGAGCACGAGGGTGGGTTCTCGCTCGATGTAAAAGGCATCGACCTGGGCCGCGCGCGGGAATGCATGTCGAAACTTCTGACGGCAGAAGGCAAACGGGCAGGAGAGCGCCTGAATCAGGATAAGCTATGAAGGTATTTCTTTCCACTGCGATTCTGACAGCGACGCTCGTCTGCGCCGCCCCGCCGCTGCGATTCTGCGTAGACCCGAACAACCTGCCCTTTTCGAACGACCGCGGCGAGGGATTCGAGAACCGAATTGCGGAATTGGTTGCAGAAGAATTGCAACGGCCGCTCGAGTACGTGTGGTGGGCGCAGCGCCGCGGATTCGTCCGAAACGCGTTGACCGCTGGCCTATGCGACGTGGTCCCAGGGATCCCCACATCCGTGGATAGCTTGATGGCGACCCAGGCTTACTATCGCTCCTCGTATGTATTTATCAGCAGAACGCCGGCTCCTCCGGGCTCGTTCGACAACCCCATCCTCCGCCGCCTCCGAATCGGAGTTCAGATCGTAGGCGACGATTACGCCAATACGCCGCCTGCCCACGCGCTTTCGAAACGGGGCATTGTCAACGTCCAGGGTTATCGTGTTGCAGGAAACTACAATCTGCCCAATACTCCGGCACGGATCATTGACGCACTGGCGAATGGGGAGATTGATGTCGCCATCGCTTGGGGACCCATGGCTGGCTACTTCGCCGCGCGGCAGTCGATTCCCCTCTATGTTTCGGCCATTAAGGTCCAGCCGGGCGACTCCGCCATTCCGCTGAGTTACAACATTGGCATGGGGGTCCGAAAACGCGATTTCGACCTACTAACCGCAGTGGATAGGGCACTGTCACGTAGCCGGTCCAAGATCACAAAAATCCTAAAGGAATTCAACGTACCTTACGAATGAAACACATCTGTCTCCCCACCATCGTCGCGGCCGTGCTTCTGCTCCCTGGATGCGGCGGGCCCCAATCCGCGCTTAGTCCCGCTGGCCTGGAAGCGGAGCTGATCGCGAACCTTTTTTGGTGGATGACCGCCGGTGCGGGGATCATTTGGCTTGGCGTCCTGGCGCTAGCCCTATTCGCATCAAAACAACGCGGGGAGGAGGACCGGTCTCGCCGAGGCAATTGGATCATCTTTGGGGGTGCCGCGGCGCCCGCGGTTGTCCTCGCTGTGTTACTCGTATTCGGCCTAGCCATGCTTCAGCAAATGTTGGCCGTCCCTCCGAAAGACTCTCTGCGGGTGCATGTTCACGCTGAACAGTGGTGGTGGCGATTCCGCTATGAAATTCCCGGCCGGCTACCGTTCGAGACCGCGAACGAACTACGCCTGCCGGTGGGCGAGCCCGTGGAATTCCTGCTGCACAGTACCAATGTCATTCACTCCTTCTGGATTCCGTCATTGGGCGGGAAGGTCGACGTGATACCGGGACGGGTGAATCGACTGGTTCTGCACCCAACAAGGACGGGAACCTTCCTTGGCACCTGTGCGGAATTCTGCGGTGTCGGGCACGCCAAAATGGCGATGCAAGCTGTCGTCGTTTCCAAAGACGTATTCGGACCCTGGGTAGAAACTATGCAAGGAGCGGCCAAGCCGTGAGAGACGATGTAAACCCGTTGCCCGAAGCGGCGACGCTCGAAATCAGGCAAGCTCAGGAAGCCAGGCTCATGAAGGCGTGGCAGCCACCTACCGGATGGCGTTACTGGTCGGAGGTGAATAACAGCATCGTCGGTCTCTGGTATACGGCGCTCGTCTTTTTCTTCCTGGTTTTCGGCGGCGTACTGGCGCTTTTGATACGCATCCAGCTATCGGTACCGGGCAACACTTTTCTCACACCGGACCGCTACAGCCAAGTCTTCACGCTACACGGTTCGGTGATGATGTTCCTCTTCGCCATTCCAATATTTGAGGCCGTCTCAATCCTCTTCCTTCCACAAATGATTGGCGCGCGCGAACTCCCCTTTCCGCGTCTCTCGGCCTTCTCATTCTGGGCTTTCCTGATCGGTGGGATGTTCCTGTGCGGGTCGATCTTCTTCAACGCCGCGCCCACTGGCGGCTGGTTCATGTATCCGCCCCTCACGAGCCGGTATCAGCCCGGCATCGGAGCCGACATATGGCTCCTGGGCTTTTCCTTCATCGAAGTCTCGGCCATTGCTGCGGCCGTCGAATTGATCGTCGGCGTTCTGAAATGCCGGCCCCCCGGCATGCGGATTCATCTCATCCCGCTGTACGCCTGGTACGTTCTGGTAGCCGCTGCAATGATCCTGTTCGCCTTCCCGCCCCTGATCACCGGCAGCATGCTTCTCGAACTGGAGCGGGCGTTAAACTGGCCATTCTTCGATGCCGCCCGCGGCGGTGATCCGCTGCTTTGGCAACACCTCTTCTGGCTCTTCGGACATCCGGAGGTCTACATCGCTTTTCTCCCCTCTGTCGCGCTCGTGGCCATGATCGTCCCCACATTCGCGCGCACTCCGATTGTCGGCTACAAATGGATCGTCCTGTCCGCCGTCGGCACCGGCTTCCTCAGCTTTGGGCTCTGGGTCCATCACATGTTCACGACCGGCCTCCCCGGTGTCACATTGGCTCTCTTCTCCGCCGCCTCTCAAGCCGTCGCTATCCCCACCGGCGTTCAACTATTCTGTTTTATCGCCACCATCTATGTCGGCCGCTTGCGCCCTTCCGTCCCTATGCTCTACGTAGCGGGCGGGTTGGCCACGTTTGTCATCGGTGGCTTGACCGGGGTGATGGTGGCCGTCGCGTCCTTCAATTTTCAGGCGCACGACACCCACTTCGTAGTGGCACATCTGCACTCCGTGTTGATTGGAGGGACTATTTTCCCCGTCATTGCGGCGACCTACTACTTTTTCCCTCTCATTAACGGAAAACTGCTCTCGGAAAAACTCGGCCGAATCGCCTTCTGGCTCCTGTTCTGCGGCTTCAATATCACCTTCCTGCCCATGCATTTCACTGGGCTTCGCGGCATGGCTCGCCGCGTTTATACTTATCCGGCCGGTATTGGTCTCGAAGGGTTGAATCTGACCTCTTCGATAGGTGCTGCCATCCTGGCCGCGGGCTTTGGAGTTTTGTTGTGGGATATTCTTCGCCCCAAAGGCGGCGACCCGGACTCGCCCAGAAATCCGTGGCAGGCAGGCAGCCTGGAATGGCTTCAGGAAATGCCCGGAAAACCGTGGGGCATTCGTTCCATCCCTGAAATCGACAGCCGGTATCCGCTCTGGGACCAGAAGAACTTCGTGCGCGACGTCGACGAGGGTCGATTCTTCATGCCGGACGCCGAAGAGGGAAAGCGGGAAATGCTGGTGACCTCCGTCATCGACGCCAAGCCCGAACAATGCCTCCGCATTCCCGGACCCGGCTTCATCACGCTGCTTTCCGCTATCTTCCTCGGCGGCGTGTTCGTCTTCCCTACATTCAAGATGTACGGGTCGATGGCGGTGAGCGGCGTTCTCGCACTGGGCTGTATTCTATATTGGCTTTGGGAAGGCTCGGGCGTGATCCCGGAGAAAGAAACGAAGGACATCGGTCATGGAGTAACAGTCCCTTTGTACATATCGGGACCATCCTCCGTGGGGTGGTGGGCCATGTTGATCACGATGCTCGCCGACATCACGGCGTTCGTCTCCATTGTCTTCGGCTACTTTTTCTATTGGACATTGCACAAGGACTTTCCTCCGGCCTCAATCCCCGGTCCCGGCGTGATCTGGCCGGTAGCCGGTCTGTTGGCGTCGCTCTTTGCCTGGGCGCTGACCCTCCGCTCCCGCACATGGAATCGCCAGGAAAGACCGGGTATGTTCTATGCGGGCATGGGGATTGCGGTGCTCTCCGCTGTATTCGGAGTCTACGCACTCCTCGAGGGACCGAGCCAGGCCGCGATGGACCCCGAAGAGCATGTCTATCCGGCGCTCGTGTGGCTCTTGGCGATATGGTCGGCGCTCCACGTGGCCGTGGGAATCGTTATGCAGTTGTACTGCATAGCACGCCGCTACGCGGGCCGCATGACATCGCGGTATGACATCGATATCTCGAATGTCGCTCTCTATTGGCATTTCGTCGCTATCACTGTCGCCACTAGCGTCGTCCTGATGGCCGGATTTCCGCTACTCCGATGAGAAAACATGAAACACAACACGACGTAGCGGAAGAGCACCAAAGCCTCTGGCTTCTCGTGCTTTCTCCTTGCATTTGGGCCGCCCATTTTCTAGCCAGCTACGCCGGCGCCGCCGTTTGGTGCAGCTCCATGGAAGACCGGGCTAAAAGCGTCGATGTCATGCGAATCTGGATCCTCCTTTTCGGCTTGGTAGCACTGGTCGTAGTCGGCGTAGTCGCGAGGATCGGTTGGAAGAAGTATAAGCTGGCAGGCGGCGAGCCACCTTTCGACAAAGACTCGGACGAGGATCGCCACCGGTTCCTCGGCGTGGCCACCGTTCTTCTTTCCGGGCTAAGCGCTATCGCCATCATCTACGTCTGTTTGAGCCAGCTGTTCATTCGCAACTGCCTATGACTCGCCGGTTGCTTTTTACGTTGGGATGCGTGCTGCTCTCCACAGCGTGGTGGATGCCTCAACATACTTTCCACGCCCACATGGCGGCGCACATGATCGTCGTGGCCATTGCGGCCCCGCTTCTGGCGCTGGGGCTTGCCGGAGGCAATTGGGATCCAGTCAAAAGGTGGCCAGACGGCTTTTCTGCTTTGATAGCGTCCCTGATCGAACTGGTAGTCGTATGGCTCTGGCACATGCCACTCCTGCATGAAGCCGCCCGCCAAAACATCGCCGTCCTGGCCGCGGAGCAGGCTTCGTTCCTCGGGTCCGGATTTCTACTGTGGATCACGGTTTTCGGAGGCGACGCCAGCCGACGCCCCGAACGGGCAGCGGTCGGCATCGTTGCGTTGCTTCTCACGCTGATTCACATGACGCTCCTCGGCGCCCTGCTGGCACTTTCGCCGCGTCCCCTTTACGCCGGTCACCACGCCGGCGATGCCTTAGCCAGCCAGGAACTCGGCGGTGTGATCATGATCGTGACCGGTGGCATCGCCTACATGGCGGGAGCACTGTGGCTCTTGAGTCAACTCTTACACGAAAGCGGCGGCGCCGGCCGTGGCCACGGTTTGGTCCTGCTTCCCCGAACCGCCGCTGACCCCAATCGCCCCAACCACCTGCCCCTTCCGCTTCAGCGGAATTCCCCCAGCGAAGATCATCACCCGGGCATGATTGCTCGCGTGAATCCCGAAGAACTGGTCGCCGGGCTGGCTGCTCTCCGCGAGCGCCTCGGTCTCAATATCGAAGGCGCGCGAAGTCCACGCCTTGTTGATCGAAATATCGATGCTCCCGATCCAGGCGCCATCCATCCGGACATGCGCCACTAAGTTCCCGCCACCGTCGACAACGGCGATGTTCATTGGTTGCCCAATCGACGCTGCGGACTTTTCAGCCGCGGCGATGATGGTTTGTGCTTCTGCTAGTGTGATCATTTCGTTCTCCTTAAACTCGGCTTCGGCTTGCTCAATCGAGCGTGTAGAGGTAAGCCGCGATATCTCTGCCGTCCTGCATGGAAATGCCCATCTCCGGCATAATGGTCCGCTCATCTACGCTTTGGGGCTCGCGGATCCACCGGATCAAATTGGCGGGCGTGTTCGGCACGCTGCCCGTGATATAGGCCCGCCGCGCAATGCGGCGCAGCGGCGGACCCACTTGCCCCGTCGCTCCGCGCACCCCTGGAAGCTCATGGCAGCTGCCGCATCCGTACCACGTAATCAGGGTCCGTCCGGTCTCCGGGACTCCTCCGGCAATCACGCTGCGCGGACCCGAACAACCCGTCAGAATCGGCAGGAGGGAAGCGACGAATACGATGGGAGTCTTCCACATAGGGCACCGTTATTTCAGTGACTCCAGGAACGTAAGCAGCGCCTGCAGGTCCCGGCTCTCGAGTAGCGTTGGCGGCATCTGGGTGCCGATCTTCAGATTCTGCGGATTCAGGATCCAACCCGCCATATTCCCTCGTGTATTCGTCAAGGTGCCCGCCGCGATCGTTTTTCGACTGGCCACGTGCGTCAAGTCCGGCCCCACGCGGCTTTGGCTCACCGTGCCTCGAATCGTATGGCACATTACGCACGACCCTTGTAGAAAGACTTCCCTTCCCCTGTCGACCGCGGAAGCCGGGACGGACGTCGCCACCGGCTCTTCTTCGGCCGGCAGGTTCGCAATCGACCGGACGTAGGCCGCCAGTCGCCAGGCTTGATCTGCCGAAATCTTGCCTCCATACGACGGCATGCCTCCGGGGCGGCCCTCAATGAGTGTCCAAAAGATATTGGCACCGCTGCTGCCGTAGATCCACTGGTCGTCGATCAACGCCGGACCAATCGCCCCTCCGCCGGCGGCATGACAGCCCGAACAGTTGAACTGATTGAAGAGCCGCTTGCCCGCCTCGACGGTTTCCGCATCGCCGGCCAATGGATTTCGCACTAGACGCACCGGCCTCAACGGCCCCGGCTGCAAAAGGCTCTGCAGGTTTCCTTCCACCATATTTCCTGGTGGCGGCACGGCGGCACCCGGGACCGTAGACGAGCAGCCCCCTGCCGCCAAGAGCAGCGCGCCACATACCATCACCCAAACACTACGGAAGCGAGAACACATACAGTGCCCCTCCCTGATTCGTGGCGGCCGGCAAATCCTTCATCGCCCCCACAAAACCCAAAGCCGCCGTCTCGTCCCGCGGATCCAGCCCGCCCGCCACAATCGCTCCCGCCCATCCCCCAACCCCATCCGCAATCGCGATGTACTGCTTTCCGTCCGGCCCCTTGAAGCTAATCGGCTGTCCAATGATTCCCGATCCCGTTCGAAACTTCCAGAGAAGCTCACCCGACCTCGCATCCACCGCCTTGAAATCCCGATCCATCGTGCCATAGAAAACCACATCTCCGGCGGTCGCCAGCGCCCCGCTCCATGCCGGAAACTTCTCCTTGATACTCCAGGCCTTTTGCCGCCGCACCGGGTCCCACGCGCTGAATTCACCGCGGTTTCCGCCCGGCCCGGGATACATTTTCACCGACGCACCCACATACGGCGTACCCGCGATATAGTTAGCCTCTACACCCTCCATATCCATACAGAGATTGTTATGAGGTATATAGAGCAGTCGCGTCCGCGGGGACCAAGAAGAAGGGTTCCAATCCTTCCCGCCCGGCGCCGAAGGACACAAATCTCTCATCGTCTTCCCCAGGGACGGCGTTTTTGACTTATTCTCCAGCACTAAACCATTCTTCAAATCGAAGCCGATCGAGGTTGTAATGTGTACATAGCTGTCCGCCGAGAGCACCTCGCCTGTCTGCCGATCGAGCACATAGAGATACCCATTCCGTTCCGGTCTGACGAGCACTTTTCGCGTCTTGCCATTGATGGGCAAGTCGAGCAACACGTTCTCGTTAATCCCGTCGTAGTCGTACAGGTCGTGAGGGCTCCATTGATATGCCCAAATCGCCTCGCCGTTGCCGGGATCACGGGCAAACACTCCCGCCGTCCACTTGTTGTCTCCGGGACGAATGTCCGGATTCCACGGCCCGGGATTGCCTGTGCCGTGATAGATCAAATTCAACTCGGGATCATAGGAAATCCAGCCCCAAACCGATCCGCCTCCGATCTTCCAGTGATCAGCCGGCCAGGAAGAAACGCCTAAGTCCTTACCCCTGTCGCGGGCATAAAAAGGCTTAAATCGAGGTCCGATCAACACATCGGCGTCGGGTCCGGTATTGTACGCCCGCCACGCGAGTTTTCCATCAGCAGCATTCACGGCGGCGATCCAACCCCTGACGCCAAACTCGCCCCCGCTATTGCCCGCCAGCACTTTGCCCTTAACCACGATCGGCGCCATCGTCATCGTCTCGCCTTGGTTAATATCCCCGAGCTTCGTCTTCCACAACTCTTTTCCATTGGCCGCGTCCACCGCCACCATGTGGGCGTCCAGCGTGTTGTAGATTATCTTCCCTTCCCAATAAACCGCGCCGCGGTTTACGACGTCACAACAGGCGACGCCCTGCGAAGCGGACGCCGGCTTGGGCCTGTACTCCCATTTTTTCGCGCCTCGATTCTTCAGATCGAGCGCGTAGAGAATGTTCGGATACGGAGTAACAAAGTACATCGTATCGCCCACCACCAGCGGTGCCCCTTCGTGGCCCCGCAGAACCCCGGTCGAAAAGGACCATTCCAACTTCAGATTCCGGACATTCCCAGCATTGATCTGGTCCAATCCGCTAAACCGGTTGTTCGCATAATCCTTGGAAGCCATCAACCACTGGCCATCGTCGGGAACCGAGACCGCGGACGCCGGAACCGCCACAGCCTGGGGCTGCTCAACCTTCGCCTCCGCACTCCGGCGTGAGCAACCGCCGAACGCCAAGCCAACACCAAACAGCATCAACGTAATGTATCCGCGTCGCCAAGCTCGAGTCATCTAATTTTCAGATAACTCGCCGCAGCAAACCGTTACACACTTTATGTCGCTCGTCGCGTCGTTCGTCGGCTCAATACATCCAACAGTCCGATCGCCGTCACCAACGCCACCGGACTCAGCACCAGTCCCGAAACGCCAAACAGCGCCAACCCGCCCGCGATTGCAAAAAATACCAGCGCCGTGTGAATCCGGATCTCCTCACCAACTAAAATCGGGTAGAGACGGGTTGTCGATCACGCTCACCACCAGCAGCCCCACAGCGCCAGAATCAACACTTTCACCAAACTTCCCTGCACCGCTAAAAGGGCCGTCGCCGGCAGCCATACAACGAACGTCCCCAGCAACGGAATAAGGGCGCATAGCCCCATGACCGCGCCCCAAAGCGACGCTCGGCAGCCCCAAAATCCAAAACATCAACCCGCCCCGCTCATCTTGAATCCATGCGACGGTCAACGATCCTAATACCGTCGCGTGAACCATCGATCGGATACGCTCGAGCAACAGGTCCGATTCCTTCCGCGATAGCGGCGAATAGGAACGCAATGCTTGCAGCGCTTCCACCCGGTCCCGAAACAGGGAGAAGAGCAGAAACACAGCAATCAACAACGGCATCGCCGTCCAGACTGTTTGAATGCATAGGTAGTGGAGGAGAAATCCTCCGCTATCAGAATCCGCAATCAGAAAGGGTGTAGCAAACCCTGATAATCCCAATTGTGGAGGACGTATGCGCTTAAATAGGGCGGGGTGACGAGGGGGCCACGGGGGTTGGCAAGAGGCAGG
>Ga0163144_10018456_pt1 | contig 14111 bp, 13 predicted proteins | sample OliLak19BULKMAT1_FD_123175 | JGI IMG/M metagenome (GOLD analysis project Ga0163144, IMG submission 123175) | Freshwater microbial mat bacterial communities from Lake Vanda, McMurdo Dry Valleys, Antarctica - Oligotrophic Lake LV.19.BULKMAT1 | ecosystem: Environmental > Aquatic > Freshwater >... | reverse complement strand
TGATTATGAGTTTGGCAGAGTTCGAGCGATGTTTAATGATCGCGGACAAATGATTAAGGAGGCGACCCCTTCTATGCCCGTTGAAGTGCTGGGCTTATGCTCGGTTCCTGACTCCGGCGAAATCATGGTGGAGGTCGAAGACGAATCGATTGCTAAACAGATTGCTGATTTGAGCGCTGCTAAGAAATCAGAAGAAGCGCGTCGCTATGGTCGCGTGTCTCTTGAAGACATGTATAAAAAGATGCAGACCGGGGACATCAGCGAACTTCGAGTTATTTTGAAGGGCGATGTGCATGGTTCTATCGAAGCCATTGCCGATGCTCTCGAAAAAATTAAGCATGCTGAAGTAAAAGTCGTCATCATCTATAAAGGTGCGGGCGGAATTACCGAGTCAGACGTATCGTTAGCGGCTGCCAGCGGCGCGATCATTTTAGGTTTCAACGTCCGACCTGCGGGCCAAGCTAAAGCGTTGGCTGCGCAAGAAGGTATCCAGATTAAATCTTACTCGATTATTTATGAACTGATCGACGAAGTGAAACTCGCGATGCAAGGTCTCTTGGCTCCCGAGTATAGAGAGAATCAAGTGGCTACTGTTGAAGTTCGAGATGTGTTCACATTGTCTAAGTTCGGAGTGATTGCGGGATGTTTCGTGAAGAGCGGAAAAGTGACTCGCGGCGCGCCGGCAAGATTGGTCCGAAATTCAGTTGTTGTTTACGACACCAAAATTCAATCTCTTCGCCGATTCAAAGATGATGCCAAAGAAGTGGCCGAAGGTTTTGAATGTGGACTAAAACTCGAAAACTTCACTGACCTTAAGGTGGGCGACACCATCGAGGTTTATGAAAAAGTGGAGATTGCGAAAGCGGTGATCTGATGAAACGAGAGTCTCTTCACAGAACTTACTCTTATAAACGTAGCGATAAGCTTGCCGAGCGAATTCGTGCCGAACTGGCTGAACTTTTTTTAAGAGAAGTTGAAGATCCTCGACTCGGGTCCATCACCATCACGGGTATCGATGTGGACGATGATCTTACCGAAGCTCGGGTACGAGTTTGTAAAATGCTCCAAGGAGAAAGCTTGGATGGAAATTTTCCGGAACCGACCATCGATGAAAAAAAGAAAGTGGAGAAAGCTCTTAAATCAGCCGCTCCATTTATTTTTGAACGACTTAAGCGTCGGCTCCAAATCCGTCACACCCCGTGGCTCGTGTACCGCTACGACGATAGTTTGTCGAAGAGTGCAAAAGTATGGGCGATTCTGAGCGATGAAGCTCAGAAGAAAGGTCAAAGTCATGAGTCTTCTGACAGCCAAGCAGCTGAGTGAGCTAGGTCTTGAAGATCTAGCTCCCGGACAACGTTCTTCGACTGAGGATTTCAGCCAGTCGGGAGTTTTAGTAATCGACAAGCCTACCGGCATTAGTTCGATGGATGTGATTCGCTTAGTCAAACGAGTGATTCGCCCCAAGAAAATTGGTCATGGGGGGACTCTCGATCCGCTTGCTACAGGCATACTTCCTGTTTTGATTAATGATGCCACCAAGGCCAGCAATCAGATCATGGCTGGAGTAAAAGAATACGAAGGTAGTTTTTTATTGGGCTACACTTTTGATACTCAAGATGTATCAGGCGCAAAACTAACGGAGGCAACAGTTCCCGCCACGCTTAGTTTAGAAGCTATTAATTTAGCTGCTCAAGCTCTTGTCGGAGAAATTCAGCAACTTCCTCCAATGTATTCGGCGATCAAAAAATCAGGCCGCCCGTTGTATGAGTATGCTCGGTCTGGCGAGACCGTAGAAGTAGAGCCACGAAAAGTGGTAGTAGAAAAATTTGAAGTTTTGGATTGGGATGGAGATCGACGTTGTCGATTCTTTGTTCGTGTTCAAAAAGGGGTCTATGTCCGCACGTTGATTCACGATCTTGGTCAACGGTTGGGCATAGGAGCGGTCACTGAAAGCTTGCGTCGCACACAAGTGGGTTCTTTTGGAATTCACGAAGCGATTCAGCTGCCGACGCTTCGGTTTGTTTCTGATGTTCAGAAGCACCTCCGGCCCTATAAATAACCAGCGGGTGAGCGAGTAGCGAAGCAAGCCTATTTGCGTAGCCCACTATGTAGTCGAAAGGAAAAGGATCGATTTATGATTTCGAAGGATCAAAAAACAAAAATTATCAAAGGCTTTCAATCTCACCAAGAAGATACGGGTTCGGTAGGAGTTCAGGTTGCTGTACTCACCTCTCGAATTCACGAATTAACTGAACATTTAAAAGTTCACTCCAAGGATTTCTCGACTCGTCGAGGACTCTTGCGATTGGTAGGCCGTCGTCGAAGATTGCTCACTTACCTAAAGAAGTCTGAATATCAAAGCTATGCAGATTTGATTCAAAAGCTCAATCTTCGAAAATAAAAAATTAAGGAAGGAGAAGCAAAGCAAGTGTTGAGCGAATTACTCGCGAACAAATTAATATTTGCGGAGCTAATTAACCTATGAACCAAGCAAAAATTTTCCGTACCACTATAGGCGGAAAAGAAATCACCATCGAAACCGGCCGCATGGCTAAACAAGCAGCCGGAAGTGTCCTCATTCGTTGTGGAGACACGATGTTGTTGGCGACCGTATGTGCCGCTAGCAAAATGAAAGATGGTCAGGATTTCTTTCCTCTCACTGTCGAATACCAAGAGCGATCTTATGCCGCTGGCCGTATTCCTGGCAGTTATTTCAAGCGTGAAGGGAGGCTGAGCGAGATTGAAATTCTCACTTCGCGTCTCATCGATCGTCCATTGCGCCCGTTATTTGTTGATAACTTCATGAATGAAGTTCAACTCATTGTTACCGCGCTTTCGGCCGATAAAGAAAACGAACCCGCACTTTTGGGGCTCATCGGCGCTTCGGCGGCTTTGATGATTTCTGATTTGCCTTTCAAAGAACCGGTAGCCGCAGTGCGAGTCGGTCGAGTGAATGGTCAGTTGGTATTCAACCCAAGTCGCGAAGTTTTGAAGAATTCCGACATGGACGTTTTGATTGCGGGCACAGAATCCTCAATCATTATGGTCGAAGGAAATTGCGAAGAGATTGATGAGAAAACGATGGCTGAAACCATGTTCAAAGCTCATCAAGAATTTCAGCCGCTCATTAAATTGCAAAAAGAAATGAAAGCACAATTGGGCAAGGCCACCATGGAGTTTAAAGGTCCTGAAAGACCTGAAGCCGTGACTCAGTTAGTAAGAGCAGAAGCTTTCGAGCCCTTGAAGGCCGCTTTGAAGATGCGGGTTAAGGCCGATCGTTATGGCGCTAAAGACAAGATTGCAAAAGACGTAATTGCTAAGGCTCAGGCGAAATTTCCGGAGTTGGAAGCTGTTACCGTTGAGAAAACTGCAAAGTGGTATTTGGACGAAATCTCCTCTGAAATTATGCGAAAAGCAATTTTGGATGAGAAGACTCGTATCGACGGGCGTAATTTAACTACCGTTCGACCTATTGAAATCGAAACCAAAGTTCTGCCAAGAACTCACGGAAGTGCTTTGTTTACTCGTGGAGAGACTCAAGCCTTAGTGACGGTCACTTTGGGAGCCACCGACGATTCGCAATCGATTGAATCGATTTCAGGAGATGTCGAGAAGCCTTTCTTTCTTCACTATAACTTTCCTCCATTCTCTGTGGGTGAGACAAAGCCGCTCCGCGGACCTTCACGACGAGATATTGGGCATGGAAATTTAGCAGAAGGAGCATTGGCGGCAATGCTTCCAGATATAAAGACCTTTCCTTACACGATTCGCGTGGTGTCTGAAATCCTCGAGAGTAATGGCTCGAGCTCGATGGCTACCGTATGTGGCGGAAGTCTTGCGCTCATGGATGCCGGCGTGCCCAATTTCAAGCCGGTTGCGGGAATCGCGATGGGACTGATTGCAGAAGGCTCGCGAATGGAAGTTCTTACGGACATTCTTGGCGACGAAGATCATCTCGGCGATATGGACTTTAAAGTGACCGGAACTCGTGATGGGATTACGGGCTTTCAACTCGATACCAAGATCTCGGGAATCAGCATGGAAGTCATGACCCGCGCCCTTGATCAGGCTCGAGAGGCACGGCTTTTTATTCTTGATAAAATGAACGCCGCTTTACCAGCTTCTCGAACAGAGATGTCTGAGTTCGCTCCTAAGCGTCACGTCATGAAGGTCCGTCAGTCTAAGATCAAAGATGTGATCGGACCTGGTGGAAAAAATATTAAAGCGGTGGTCGAAGCTTCGGGTGCGAAAGTAGATATTAATGACGATGGTACGATCCAAATTTTCTCTACGGATCCTGAAGGAACCAAAAAAGCGATAGCAATGATCGAAGCTCTTTCGGGCGAAGTCGAAGTGGGCCGCATTTATAATGGTCAGGTTAGAAAAGTGGTTGATTTTGGAGCTTTCGTAAATATTGCTCCTGGGACCGATGGTCTTTTGCATATTTCTGAAATTGCTGAAGAGCGAGTTCGCCGCGTAGAGGACTTTTTGAACGAAGGCGATTTCACCGACGTCAAAGTCATGGAAATTGATCGACAAGGAAAGATCCGGTTGAATCGTAAAGAAGTGCTTCGCGAACGTGCCGAAGCAGCTGGTAAAGACGAGTCTCAATCGGGATGAGTGCGTCTGCAAAAATAGACGCTCAGGTACTTTTGGAGGAATTCCGGGAGTACCTGCGCGTGCAGCGCTCTGTCGCCGCCAACACTCTCAGTAGTTATGAAGCCGACTTACGGCAATTCTTTGAGTGGTTGAAGGCGGGTACTCTGGGCTTTGAGCCCTCGAAGCTGACCGAGGCCCGAGTACGTGCTTTTCTAGACCATCTCACCGCTCAAGAGATCTCTCTTCGCAGTGTTCAAAGAAAGCTAACGGCGATCCGAGTTCTTTTTCGATTCTTGGTCATTCGCGGTTACATAGAAGCTTCGCCCATCGAGAAAATTAAAACTCCACGACTTCAAGTCAGCTTGCCCCAAGTTTTCAGTGTTCAGGAGGTGGAGTCGCTCTTGAAGGCTCCTGACAAGAACACTACTTTGGGTACCCGCGATGCGGCCATGTTCGAGGTGATGTATTCTTGTGGGTTGAGAGTGAGCGAACTTTTGGATCTAGAAACGGGTTCAATCTCTTGGGATCAAGGAACCCTTGTGGTCAAGGGGAAGCGTTCTAAAGAACGTTGGGTCCCTTTGGGCAAATACGCGCTCGATTGCCTGAGACGTTATACGGCTCGGGCTCGCGTGGATTTAATGAAGGGTCGCTACCACGATTTTACGTTTGTGAATAATCGTGGTCTTCGATTGACCCGCCAAGGATTTTGGAAGGTTTTGAAAGCTTATGCGTCAAAGCTTCAGTTTAAAAAAGATATGCACCCCCATATTTTGAGGCACTCCTTTGCTTCTCATATGTTGGAGCGGGGGGCGGACTTGAAAAGTATTCAAGAGCTCATGGGCCACAGTGATATTGCCACCACACAAATTTATACCCATGTGAACGCACAGAAGCTAAAATCGGATTACGAGAAATTCCATCCTCGGGTAGCCGGTGAAGTAAGCGAGCTGCCTAAAGAACCGGCTTCATAAGTTATGAGCCGGGGGGATTAAAATCGTACGGGTGTTAAGCATGGAAGAGATTTCAACTGAAACTAACAATAGGCTTGTTCCGACGACCCCTTCGGGTTTGATTCGAGCGGGCGATGAAATTATCGGCACGATGCCTAAGTTTGAGTGCGACCTTCCGGGTTGGCACGGGCCTTATGACCTCATTCTGAAAGTGATCGATGATCAGCAGTTGAGTTTGCTCGACCTCGATATCGCCGTTTTATTGGAGCATTACCTAAAATATTTTGAAGCTCTGAGCTTCATCGATATTGATGAGGCCGGAGAATTTTTGGTGGTGGGTGCTACTTTAGCTCAAATTAAGTCAAAAATGTTGTTACCCCCCGAAGAAGGCGAATCGATTGAAGAGGAAGAGGTAGATCCTCGAACGGAGTTGGTCCGCTACCTTCAAGAGTATCAAAAGTTCAAGCGAGCGGCTCAGAGTTTGCAAGATCGTCCTATTTTGGGACGAGATGTGTTCGTCAAAGGAGGGCGCGAAAGTTTTGAAGGTCTTGAAGGAGAAGGTCGAGGCCAGCTTTTTCAGCTCGTAAAGGGATTTCAAAAAGCTTGGATTCGGACTGAAACCCGAAATACTTATCAAATTGAGCAAGAAGAGATTTCTGTATCGGAGCGCTTTCGAGAGATTTTTGACGAGTTAAAGTCTCGCTCTCAGTTGACGTTTGAAGAGATTTTGCACGTGGACAGGGGTCGTCTTTATATCATTGCAACTTTTTTAGCGGTTTTAGAATTGGTGCGCATGAAGAAGCTTAGAATTTCTCAAGCCGAAATTGGCGAGTCCCTGTTTTTGAATTTTATTGAAGGTGCGGCGGATGACGATATAATTCACTCTGAATTCGACGAAGCGCTTGAAGATGCACCCACTCAGGAGGAGATTGCGTGAAAAAGAAAAAGTTAATTGAAAGTGAAGTGATCAGCGAAGTGTCTGATCACTCCGAAGTGATCGTTGCCTCTGAAATTCAAGAAGACCTTGAGTCGAAGCTAGAAAGCTTGGATTTTTCGAGTTCGCAATTAACTTCTAGAGGAATGCTTGAAGGTGTTTTGTTTGGAAGTGGACAGCCCATCTCGGCAGATCAATTGGCTGACATTGTTGAGTTGTCGGTCGAAGAAGTAAAAAATATTTTAGGAGAACTCCAAGAAGAGTACTCCGGCGAGAATCGTGGTTTCTGGTTGGTCCGAGTAGCGGGGGGCTACCAGCTTCGAACGAAGCCGAATCTTAAGGTCGCCATGTCAAAGTTTTTTGAGAAAAAGCCAGCGCGGCTTACTCAGCCCATGCTCGAAGTGCTCTCGATTGTAGCTTACAAACAACCCACCATTCGACCACTGATCGATAAAATTAGAGGAGTAGATTCTACTGCTCCTCTGAAGGCTCTTCTTGATCGTGGCTTGGTAGAAATGCGCGGTCGAAGTGAGGCGGTCGGTCAGCCTGTTCTCTACGGAACGACTCAAAAGTTTTTAGAGTGGTTTCAGATTGATTCCTTAGAAGCTCTTCCTCCCCTTTCTGAGATTGAGATTTTGAGAGCGGCTAATCCTTCTCCCGAAGGCGACGAACTGATGAATATGTTGCAGAGGGACGATGGGTTTGTGTCTGAAGATCTTCGTGAACTCGACACCACCTTGTTAGACGTTGCCCGCCAGCATCGTAAGTTCGAAGAGAATGTTGCCGAGCCGCGTGAAGGCGATACCGAAATTGATGCTAAAATCAGTGCGGAGCCTCCTGCGACTTTGGCAGTTAACCCGCAAGTCTTTAAATCTGAAGAATCTGTAATACAGTCGTAATCGATGATTTGAGGCTTAAAAGACGGCTTAGTCCTTAGAGACGGGCAACCGGAGGCGTGCTAGCCTGCGCTTATGTCCGAGCCAATTATTCGTGGTCTAACCGCCTCTCATTCCAATAACGAGTTTACTCCTAATTGGAGAAATATCGCTTTTGTTGCTCCCCTTCATACCATTGGGCTTTTGGCTTGGCCGATCTATTTGCTTTTCTTTGGCGGAGACGTGGGTTGGCAAGAGATCGCGGTTTTCGTGTTTATGTACGCGTTTGGCGCAGTGGGAATTGATGTGGGCTATCATCGAGGTTTCTCGCATCGCAGTTTTGAAATGGGGCGCTTTCTTCGTTGGATCTGTTTAGCGGGCGGGTCTTCAGCCGCTGAAGGCACTGTTCTTTCGTGGTGCTCTGATCATCGTCGCCATCACCGCTATCAAGACACATTGCGAGATCCCTATAACGTGAAGCGCGGATTTTGGTGGGCTCATATGGGGTGGATTATTGGATCTCCGACCACTACCGATTATAGCAATTGCCCAGATTTAGAAAAATTCGCTTCGATTCGAAATCAGCAAAAGTTTTATCCGCTTTGGCTTTTAACGTTTGGCTTTTTATTGCCATTAGGAATTGGGTTTGTGATTGGCCGACCTTTAGAATGTTTTCTGTTCGGTGGGCTGTTTAGAATGGTGATGATTAATCACGCCACATTTTTGATTAATTCTTACGCTCATTATTTTGGGCGACAGCCTTACTCCAAAGAGATCTCCGCTAAAGATTCTTTAATTTGTGCTCTTTTGGCTCAAGGCGAAGGCTGGCATAATTTTCACCACAAGTTTCCTTTTGATTACCGAAATGGCCACCGTTTTTATCATTATGATCCGACCAAGTGGTTTATTTATTTGGCGAAGACTCTTGGTCTCGCTAAAGCTTTAAAGAGAACTCCCGCTGGAGAAATCTATCGAGCGAGAATTCAGGCGGCGAGTTCGAATAAAGAGATTGAGTGCTCGACTCTAAAGAGCATGAAAGAAAGTCTCGATGAAGCGCTTCGACGCTGGGATATTCGCCATCTAGAATGGGTGAAGACGAAAGCTGATCTTAGTCAAAGAGGCGGAGAGCGTTGGTTGCAATTGCAAGCCGACGTTCGCGAAGCTCAAAGTGAACTCAAAATTCGCTATAGAACTTGGGCTCGGCAGTTGCGGGCAAGCGACAATTAAGGACGAGCTCCAAACGGGTATTTTGAAATTGCTCGGTTCACTTGTTCTTTTAGTTTTCGGTGCGGGCCCATTTGTGCCATCTGATAAAGCGTAAGTCCTTTGGCGGTTATGCCTTCAGGTAGAATCAAAAAGTATTGGGATGGAGTGAGCATTTCAGACAGATCTAAGATAGTAGGTTCGATTTCTTTAATATTATTTGGGTCCAATTGAATCTGTTCGATGTTCTCGGCTAGAAGTCGAGCCTGGTCTTCTTCATGCTCATGACCGCTCGTGTAGTTTAGCTTTTTACCCTGGAGACTTCCGTTTGGATGGGCATTTCGTAATGGGTCGCTGACCACCATTCTTCCGTCCCTATGGGCGTCAACTTGGCGGATGGCCTGGTCTGAGAATAAATCGATAGCAGCATCCCGATTGATGTGAGTCCCAGATCGCGCCCGATACGAAAGATGAGCGTAAACTAAGCTTAGAAACCAACGAGCTCGGTTTGAGATATCGAGATCGATAGATTCGAGTTCATATTGAAGCAGATCGATTCTCTTTTGAGTTTGCAATGGGCTAAGAACTTCAGCCACCGGCATCGGAAATGCGGGCGCGAAAACGATTTCATACTGATCTACAACCTGTTGAAACAGATTTTTCTTTCCTCCGTTAAGAACTAGCTCAGCTGTTGAATCTTTTAGGTCGGCATAAAAGGCTTCTGCCTCTTCGAGAGAGAAAATTTTATAAAAGCTGAGATTGAATTCCGATAAGGTTTCTAAAAAAGAGATTTGGTCCCTTCGCGCCCAGCCTTTTGCGGATTGGAGAAGTCTATCTTCTTCTCGAAGGGTGTCATCCCGCAGGCTGCGGAGTCGATGAGGGTCCTCTCCAAAAAGAGCGTAAAATCGCACTGCATTTGCGAGGGCGATCAGCCTTTCTACTTGAGGTTGAGGATCCCGTAAGAAAGTGATTTTGTCGTAAATAATTTCGAGATCGCGAGCCCCGCGAGTTTCGTCTTGATGCTCATTCATTTGTCGGTTGAGAGAGGCAATTTTTCGAGCACAATTTGCCGATAGAGAACGGATGTCTGAGAGAAGGCTGATTGAGAATCCTAATAAAAATATTATAAAAAATTGTGACTTTTGATTCAAGTCTTACCCCCCAGCTCCTATAAAAGGGGTAACACTGAGAGGCGCAATCAATCAATCTTTCGATGCGAACTCGAGAAGAAAAGCGCCAGCCTCGACGCTCATCCCGGCTTGGACTCCGATTTTTTTTATTCGTCCGGCTATTTCAGAGCGGATTTCGTTTTCCATTTTCATGGCTTCCATTATCAAAAGGCTTTGCCCTTCTTTAACTTCTTCATTTTCTTTAACCAGCACTTTTAGAATCTTGCCCGGCATTTGGGATTGAATCTGAAGACTGCCCGTCTTTCGCGTTTGCTCCCAAGATTGGGGCTTTAAAACATAAGACGCACGAGTGTCAGAGACGCGCCATTCTTGTTTGGTCCAGGTTTCAATCGCGAGCGAGCCTTCTCGAGTTCGAATCGAGGTAGGAAAAATTTTAGCCTCAGATAGCCGAACTGTTTTATCACCTACTTTAAAAACAAAAGTATCTCCCTCAGTACGTTCTAGTTCTACCGCTAGAAACGAATCCTTTGCGCCAGCGGGATCCTGAAACTTCCATCTCATGTGCTTCGCTCCATTGTCTGCCAAGCCGAAAGCGGTCGAGTGCTTTCGAAAGATTGGGTCTGCAAATGCTCTCTCAAGCAAGCAAGAGCATAAATTTCAGCTGGGATGAGTGGCTCTCGTCTCCAATTGGGGTTTTCTAGAATGCCAGTATGATATCGACCGGTTTTAAAGTATTCCGTTTCACAAACCTCAATCAAAAAAGCACGATTCGTCACTAAACCTTCAATTTGAGTTTTTTGTAAAAACTGCTTCATCTTAGCTACCGCCTGAGAACGTTCAGGAGCCCAGCTAATTACTTTGGCGATCATAGGATCGTAGAAAGGAGTAATTACTTCGGGCGATTCAACTCCCGAGTCGACTCGAATTCCTGCATAGGGAGGAAATCTTAAAAACTGAAGCTTGCCAGGCTGGGGAAGAAACTGTCGGTCGGGATCTTCAGCGTAAAGTCTCGCTTCGATCGCATGCCCCCGTACCTGAATATCTTCTTGTTTGAAGCGGAGTTTTTCTCCACTCGCAATGCGGAGTTGTTCGGCAATTAAATCGACACCTGTGATGGCTTCAGTGACCGGATGCTCTACTTGAATGCGAGTATTCATTTCTAGAAAATAAAAATCATCATCAGGGGAGACAATAAACTCGAGGGTGCCAGCGCTCCGATAACCCATTTTCGTTACTGCTTGAACGCTTACATCTAGCATTTTTTGTCGCGCTGAAGAGTTAAGGCTTGGGCTTGGTGCTTCTTCAAAAACTTTCTGATGTCTTCGTTGCAGAGAACATTCTCGTTCAAAAAGATGGATCGCCGATTCTCCGTCGCCCAAAACCTGGACCTCGATATGTCTGGGCTCTTCAATATAGCGCTCCACAAAAATCACAGGATTATTGAAAGCCTTTTGAGCTTCGGATTGAGCTCGCTCTAGAGCTTGGCGAAGTTCTTCGCGCTTCTTTACAATCCGCATTCCTTTGCCACCGCCGCCGCCCGAGGCTTTGACTAAAAGCGGAAAGCAAAAATCCGGTCGCGATTTTAAGAGGGCGTCGACCTCTTTCTCTGCTTGATCGATATCTTGCAAAGCCCCTGTTCCGGGAACAATCGGAACCCCAAGCTCGCTTATCCAAGCACGAGCTTCAACTTTATCTCCCATGCGACGAATTTGTTCGGGTTCAGGGCCCACAAATATAAGCCCAGCTTTTTGGACGCTTTCTGCGAAAGCTTCTTTCTCAGATAAAAATCCATAACCAGGATGAATGGCTTCGGCACCGGTCTTTTTGGCGGCCTCTAAAATGCGATCGACTCGCAGATAGCTCTCTTGGCTTTCGTTTGCGCCAACCCAGACAGCTTCGTCGGCTTCTCGCACATGGAGGGCATTTTTATCAGCGTCCGAATAAACGGCGACCGTCTTGATACCCAATTCTTTGGCCGATCGAATAATTCTCACTGCGATTTCGCCGCGATTTGCGATCAATAACTTTTTGATCATAGACCGGTTCTAACCAGCCGCCACGCCCAAGTCTTCAAAAAAAGCGGTGTTTGAAAGTGGTCGGCCTAAGAAGGCTTCAAGAGAGACGTTCTCGTCTCTAGACCCTCCCGGTTCATAGATTTCGCGCCGGAGTTGCCGCCCTAAACTTGCATTCAGAATTCCTTCATTTTTAAAGCGTGAAAATAAGTCAGCCGCCATAACGTCTGCCCAAGCATAGCCATAATAACCGCCTGCATAGCCGACCATATGTCCCCAGCCAGCCGCAAAAGCGGTCTTCGGCGGAACAGGTAAAAAGATTCGAGAGAGCACTTCGTTGGTGGCCTCGATGGCGTCACAAGGAGCGATTTCGCCATGAATTGTGACATCGGCCCGTGCCAAGCTCACTTGGCGTAAATAATGAAGCACATTGCCGGCCTTTTTTGCGGCCTGCATTTTAAATACCAAATCTTCAGGAATAACTTTGCTAGAATCTCGCCAATCTTTGGCAAATCTTTTCAGACTTTGATAGTCCCAGGCCCAATTTTCTAAAATCTGCGAGGGGGCTTCTACAAAATCCCAGGCTACGCTGGTGCCTGAAAACTGAGCATACTTTGCTTGGGTCAAGATACCATGCAGAATGTGACCAAACTCATGGAAGAGAGTCTCTACTTCACGATGTGGAATCAAGGCGGGTTCATTGCCTTGAGCGCGGGGAAAGTTGCAAACCATGGCTTTGACGGGTCTTTGATATTCGCCATTTTCTAAAAGTCTACCGCCCGTGAGTCCAAAAGCGGCGGCGTGATTGTACTTGCCCTCTCGCGGGTGGAGATCGAGATAGAAGTACCCTAATCCGCTAGCGTCTTCGTCTTCTACTTTGAAAAGTCGAAGCTCAGGATGCCAGCTGTAGAAACTTCCAGCTTTCTCTTCGATGATTTTGATTCCGAAGAGGTCTCGAAACACTCCAAACATTCCATCTAGAAGTTGAGGAAGAGGAAAGTAATGACGAATTTCTTGAGAATCGACCGCGAAAAGTCTTTTTTTTCTGAGTGAAGAATAGAAGTAAAAGTCCCACGCTTTGAATTCTGCCTTAGGATTCGTGGTATGCTCCGCTTTTAAAGCCGCAAGGTCTGCGAAATCTTTGGCCGCAGACCGGCGCAGCTGACCTTCTAATTCTTTTAAGAAGGCATCGACTCGTGCAGGATCTTTGGCCATTCGCTCTTCCATCACGAAATGATTCCAAGATTTATATCCCAGTTGGCGGGCAATTTGCATTCTCAGCTCGACCATTTTGTTGAGTTGACTGCGATTAGAGACTTCAGCGGTTTTATACTTTCGCTCGAGCAAACGCGCGCGAATGCTTTCATTCTCGCAAAACTCCATGATTGGCAAAAAAGTAGGGTAGTCGAGTCCTAAGCTGACTTTGCCCGTTTCTTTTTTTGTTAACGAAGCAATGAAATTGGCATCCATTCCGATGAGTTCATTGGGGAGTACAAAGATCTCGTCTTTGTACTCTTGAATATTTTTAGAAAAACTACTTTCGATCCGGTGCAGCTCTTGAAACAAAATCTTCACTTCATTTCTTTTTTCAGGAGCTAATTCAAATCCTAAGCGACGATAGGATCGTAAGCTCTCTGCTAAGAGCTTTTCTTCTTCGGGTTCTAGTTTTTCAGCTTTTGATGAAGATTGCTTTGCGGCAAAGGCCTTCACCACCGAATAGAGCTTTTCGTCATACGTAAGCTCTATATCGTAGGTCTGCCATTCTTGCTGAATCACTTGAGCGGCCTCTCTAATTTCTTTTTGAGGATGAACGCTCATTAATAAGTAGATTCGCGAGTGATCGCAGCCTGCAATAAATCGTAAGGAGTCAAGTGCCCGCAAACTTGATTTCAAACTAATCTTCGAGAGATCCTGATCGCCGATGACTTTTTGCTCTGCTCGACACTCTGCCATAGAGTGACGACCTCGCTGTAAGATTTGATCGGCCGTGGTTTCAAAATCCGGGAGACTCAACTTGGGACGTAAGTTCATTCGAGCATTGTTGCGATTTTTAGAAGAAAAGTCATCTCAGGCGAAGAAACTTTTGCAGTTGGAGTCCAAAGACGTTGAGCGCCAGTCCGCCTCCAAAGAGAAGGGCTGCTTCGGAAGGGGAAAAGGGGCCGACGCTTGCTGCGGGGTGCCGGCTCATTAAAAAGCTTCAAAGCGAGAAGTCGAGTGGAGTAGACAAATAAGCTCCCATTTTCATTCTGGTAAATAGCAGGTGTTTTAAGAAGCCCCCAGTAGACATTTCGGGTTGGGGCCATTAATTCTGGGAGCGTGAGTAACCCCTTTGAAAAACTAGAAGAACTTCGAAAAGAATCCCGAGTCGGCGGAGGACGAGAGCGCATTGAAAAGCAGCATGCGGCAGG
>Ga0163144_10018452_pt1 | contig 14114 bp, 8 predicted proteins | sample OliLak19BULKMAT1_FD_123175 | JGI IMG/M metagenome (GOLD analysis project Ga0163144, IMG submission 123175) | Freshwater microbial mat bacterial communities from Lake Vanda, McMurdo Dry Valleys, Antarctica - Oligotrophic Lake LV.19.BULKMAT1 | ecosystem: Environmental > Aquatic > Freshwater > Lake... | reverse complement strand
GAAAAGCCTTGATTTTGACATTTTTTTAGAATTCTCTTTTTGGAGGGGTGTATTTTTTGGTCAAAAGCTTGTTCATTGATAAGGAGATGATAGTTTAAGTCAGTCGTCTGAATCGTATAGCCTACCTGCAACAATGTATATTCTATCAAGGCACTTACGTCTGTATCATATATTTCGGGATACATTTTAAAAGTTATTTCTTCTATTCCCTGCTTTTCAAGATACATCCCAACAGTCTTTATAAAGTTGATTAACTCCAAAGGAGGAATATCAGAGGCACACATGATTCCACCAAATGTCGCACGGGAGGGACTTATAGCAACCTTATTTTCTAAAAAAAGACTCACTTTTGCAATAATTCTATTTTTCTTTTTATGAATTAAATAAAACCTCCAAGGAGGTTTCGTATCTTGTTGAAATAGATGAGCATCCGTATTAAATAAATACTCTTCAAAAGCCATTTCCTCTGCTGGTGATTGAAGTGATGAGTAGAGATATATATCACAAGACTGAGTAGAATTTAGTAGAATCATTATTTTTTGAAAATATGAACTTACTTTATTTAAGAAATCGTAGAGCCTCTCAAGACCAATTGGGTAGGAAATGCCTGTGTGCGAGGCACAAAAGTCTGCTCTTTTTCTGTAAGTTTACATTGTTCTAAGTATAAATGCATGGCCGCTTCACCCATCTCAAACCCTAGCTGTTTGATACTGCTAAGAGTTGGTTCGGTGATTTCACTCATAGGGTCATCTCCAAAACCTATAATAGAAACCTCTTTGGGGACATTTATACCTGCCTTCCGCAAAGCCTGTAAAGCACCTATGGCAGTATCATCATTGACAGTGAAGATACCATCAAACTTTTGATTTTCCTTGAGAAGTTTTTGAGTAGCCTCAAAGCCAGCCAATCTGTTATCTGCTTGCAAGACCAACTCGGGCAAAAGAGGAATCTGAAAATGCTGATGTGCTTCTTGGTATCCACGATAGCGTTCGTGGGTAATCCTTAAATTTTCTGGCCCCGAAAAATGTACAATACGCCTGCGTCCAGAGCGAATAAGATGCTCTACTGCCGCAAATGCTCCTTCAAAATCTTCAATAATGACCCTGTGAGTAGGTAACTCTTCACAGACACGGTCAAAGAAAATAAGTGGTATTCCACGCTTTTCTACCATTCTAAAATGCTCAATATTTTCAGTATAGCGAGACATAGACACAAAAATACCATCTACGCGGCTTGAAAGCAAGGCACGTATATTTTCAGCCTCTCTTTTTTCATCTTCATTAGACTGAGTGATAATGAGGTTATAATTATGCTCATGAGCAACAGATTCTAAACCACTAATGACTGTAGAAAAAAAATGATGCACTAAGCGAGGAATCACTATTCCTAAGGTAAAAGTTTTGCTTTGCCTTAGGCTTTGTGCAATAAAGTTAGGCTGATAATCTAATTTTTTGGCAAGTTCATTGACCTGTCTTTTGGTTTCTTGACTAATATCAGGGTGGTCTTTGAGAGCACGAGATACCGTAGAAGGAGAAATATTGAGTTCCTTAGCAATATCTTTGATGGTAATCTGTCCGCTTTTCATTATTATAAATTTTAGGTAATTTATTTAGTTTTCTACTTATTTCATTTCCAAAAATAACTCAATCTATTTCTAATCAGTTTCTTTCCTCAAAAAAATGTGAGATTTTATCTTTTCCATCCAAAAATGAGAAAATAAGCAAATTAGAATATGCAAAATAACAAATAATTGTACTTAAGCAAGATAAACTGTCAGTTACTTGCACGAAAGTTATATTCTAAAAAGAAATGTTTTCAATATAAGCAAAATTAGTGAAAAAATTTGCAATCGTTTGCGGTTACGTTTCCATAAAAAAAAGTTCATTTTTTTATATAAAATAAGATTTTTTAATGAAAAAATTTACTATTATTGGTATGAAGTCAAATTTTTAAGGGTAAACTATAAAACTTATAGAAAGTACTTTTTTAAGAAAAAAACTTCAAAAGTATTAATATCCAAAAATTAAACAATTAAAATAATTCAATGATGAAGCAACCTTACACTCGTCAAAATTACCTAGAAGCACAAAACTTAACAGGTTCTGTCAGACAAGGTAAGTATGTTGGCCTGGCTAAGAACTACACCAAAAGTGTTTTAAGCCTAGTTTTCATACTATGTTTTATGTTTTGTACCAATGCCTATGCACAAGAAGTGAACCTTACAGGTATACTTGTAGATGCCAAAGGGCTGGGTGTCCCTGGTGCAAGTGTATATGTCAAAGGCACTACCAGAGGTACTGTTACTGATATAGACGGCAAATACCAACTCAAAGTATCTAATGGAGAAGTAATCATTTTCCAATCTATAGGTTATCTATCACAAGAAGTAATATTTACTGGACAGACAACCTTAGATGTTACATTCAAAGATGATATTCAGAGTTTGGAAGAAATCGTAGTAGTAGGCTACGGTGTGCAGCAAAAGAAAGACCTTACAGGAGCAGTTACCAAGATTAGCTCGGAAGACTTTAACCCTGGCCCGATTACTAATCCACTTCAGCAAATCAATGGCCGTGCTGCTGGTGTAAACATTAATCAAGTAGGTAGTGAGCCTGGAGTAGCTCCAAGCATTCGTATTCGTGGTATTACTTCTTTAGTAGGTGGTAACGACCCACTCGTAGTAGTAGATGGTATTCAAGGTGATTTGGGTTTATTGAACCAAATCCCACCAAGTGAGATAGCATCAATAGATATCCTAAAAGATGCTTCTGCTACAGCTATTTATGGTTCTAGAGGTGCTGCTGGGGTATTATTAGTAACTACTAAAAAAGGAAAAGAAGGTAAAACTGTTGTAGAATATAATGGTGTATTCTCTGTGGAAACTATTGCAAAAAAATTAGATGTATTGACGGCTGACCAATATCGTGCAGTTACGCAAGAACGTGGTATCACAGGTTTTGATAAAGGTGGAAATACTGATTGGGTGGACCTTATCAGCCGCACAGGTTATACTCAAAACCATAATTTTGCTTTTGGTGGTGGTAAAGAAGGATTTACATATCGTGCATCATTGACAGCTATCCTTCAAGATGGTATTGTATTGAACTCTGGTTCTGAAAATTACATTGCTCGTGTACAAGCTGAACAAAAAGCATTGAATAATAAACTTACTTTGACCTACAACCTTAACATATCTAATCTTCAGAGAAGATTCAACGGACCAGGTGCTTTTGGAGACGCTTTGGGTACTAGACCCACTAACCCTGCTTTTGTAGAAAACACAGATGAGTATTTTGTAGATACAGATTTATTTAACTATACCAACCCTCTTGCAAGAGTAAAAGAAATCGTAGATGGTGATAATGTCAATAGTTTATTCGGAAGTATGCGTGCTGCATACGAAATCGTAGATGGATTGACTGCAACTGCTTTCGGTTCTTGGAGACTTTCTGACCGCACTTATGAAGGGTATCAATCTAGAATAGCTACTGCTGATGGACGTGATAACAATGGAATAGGTGTACGTAACACCAATAGAAATGACGAACGTCTCTTTAACTTCATCTTAAACTATCGTAAATCCTTTGGAGACCACAGCATTGATGTAATGGGGGTTTATGAATGGCAAAAAGGTGATTTCCAAGGGAATAGCATTCGTGGTATCAACTTCCCTAATGATAATCTTGGTGCTTCTGCTATTCAAAATGCTGGTACTTTCCCTGAGGGTAATATCAGTTCTTACAGAAATGATCGTACTTTAGTATCTTTCTTAGGTCGTGCAAACTACAGCTTCAAAGGACGTTATATACTAACAGCTAGTTTCCGCCGTGATGGTTCTTCAGTATTTGGGGCAAATAATAAATGGGCTAACTTCCCATCTGTTTCAATGGCTTGGAGAATCAGTGATGAAGGTTTTATGTCTAATCAAAATGTAGTGGATGATTTAAAATTACGTGCTGGATTTGGAATAACTGGAAATCAGCAAGGAATCGGCCCACTTAACTCAGTAGTATTGGTACGTAACACAGGTAATACCTTCTTTGGTGGCGAGCTAATTCGTAACTTCTCTATTACTCAAAATGCAAACCCTAACCTTCGCTGGGAAACCCGTGAGATGTATAATGTAGGACTTGATTTTGCTTTCTTAAATGGTCGTCTTGGTGGTAGTTTAGATTTCTTCTATGGCACAACCAAAGATCTTCTTTTTAATTATCAAGTACCAGTCCCTCCTTATTTAGTAAACAATATCTTAGCCAATGTGGGTGAAGCAACTAACCAAGGGATTGAATTTTCTTTGAATTACTTAGTACTTGATAACGATGATTTTAAGCTCACTTTAGGAGGTAACTTCTCAAGTATTCGTACTAGAGTAGTGAGTCTTAATGGAAGACTTCCACTAGGAGAGCAAACCAATACCGACTTTGTAGGCTGGGGTGGTGCAGATATTGCAGGTGTAGGTGGTCAAAACAATGACATGTCTTATCTGATTCAAGGACAGTCTCTCGGTACTTTCTATCTTTTCCGCCACGCAGGGATTGATGATAATGGAAACCAATTAGTGGATGATATCAATGGAAATGGTCAAATAGACCAAGGTCGTTTAAGTGGAGATCGTTATATAGCAGGTCAAGCACTTCCTAAATTCAACTATGCTTTTACGCCAAACCTCTCTTACAAAAATTGGAACTTAAGCATGGTTATCCGTGGTGCTTATGGACACAAAGTGTATAATGTTCGTCGTGCTCAGTTAAGTTTACTTAATCGTCTAGGTCAAAGCAATGTCTTACAAGATGCTCTAAGCACAGGAATGCGTAATGTAAACGAAGCTTCTGCTACTGATTTCTGGTTAGAAGATGGTGGTTTTACTCGTATGGAAAACATGACCATCGGATACAGGTTCAATACTTCTGGATGGAACCTTGTTGAGGCAATGAATATCTCTTTTACTGGGAATAACCTATTTGTCATTAGTGGATATAAGGGCTTAGATCCTGAGGTTCGCAATGATGGAGGTGGTGGTGCAGGCATAGATACAGGTATTTATCCTCGTACTCGTAATTTTGCCATCGGTTTGAATATTACTTTTAAATAAAATCTTCCGAATTGAACTTTTTGAGCAAACAATTATATTATTCTAATAGTTAAGCTAATAAATTAAAAAAATATGAAAAAGATACTATTATATTTCGCAACAGTCATCCTCTTGATGATGGCTAGTTGTACCAATCTGGACGAAGGAATCTATGACCAATTTGTGGCAGAAGATTTTTATCGTACAGAGGCTGGTGTAAATGCTGCCTTAGCAGATATTTACAAAGAAATTCGTGGAGACTTCGGCGGTATTGGCATCGCAGGTGCTGACCGTGGTTGGTATGATTTGAACGAATCTTGCACAGATGAGATGATGATTCCTACCCGTTCTGACGGGGCTTGGGCTGACAACGGCATTTGGTTACAGATGTACACCCATAGCTGGACTTCAGGACAGGCCTTTATGCAAAATACTTGGGATTGGCTTTATCGTGCTGTTTATAAGTCAAATCTAGCACTCGAATTATTGACTGAAGCAGGTGCAAGTGATGCAGCTATCGCAGAAGCAAGAACATTAAGAGCCTATTTTTACTATCTGTTATTAGATGGTTGGGGTAATGTGCCTATTGTTACTTCTAGTACTGCTACCCCTGATGAAGTAGTACAATCTACTCGTGCTCAGGTATATAACTTCGTATCTACTGAATTAGCTGCAAGTGTTGATTTGCTTCCTGAAACCAAAGGTGGACAGTTTTATAATCGCCTTAACAAATGGGCTGCTTACACAGTACTTGCTAAGGTGTATATGAATGCAGAAGTTTATACAGGCACGGCAAGATGGACAGAAGCCGAAGCAGCCGTAGATAAAATCATCAATGAAGGTGGTTTCTCATTAACTCCTAACAGTGCATATTTGAGTCGTGGAGTAGATGGTTTATTTGGTCAAACATCTAATTCGAATGAAGCTATTTTCGCACTTTTTATTGAAGCGCTAGATGCTCCTCGTAATATCATTGGTATCCGTACACTACAAGGACCTCATGGTGATGCTCTATTCGGATTTAGTACTTGGAATGGTGCTACAGTACACCAAGTCTTTGTCAATAAATATGATAATGCAGACATTCGCAAAGCTCAATGGCTAGTAGGCCCACAAACAGTCAATGGAAATGAAGTAACTAATTATAGCCTCAGTATTTCTTCTCTCACCAATGCTGGTGTGCGTGATGGTGCTCGCAGTGCTAAGTTCTTGCCAGTACCCCCTTACAATGGTGGAGCAGCATCTAATGACTTCCCCGTTTATCGTTATGCTGATATTCTATTGCTGAAAGCAGAACTAAGAGTACGTCAAGGAGCTGTAGTTGCAGCTGCTCCTTTCCTCAACCAAGTGCGTAACCGTGCAGGTTTGGCTAATTTTGCAGGTACTATTACATTAGATGAAATATATGATGAAAGAGGTCGTGAACTTTGCTGGGAAGGACACCGTCGTCAAGATATGATTCGTTTTGGTAAATTCTTACTGCCTCATGACTTCAAGACAAGCACTAGCCCTGCTACCTATATTTTATTCCCAATTCCTGCAAATGCCTTGGCGAATAATGCTACTTTAACTCAGAATCCTGGATACTAACACTAAATACAATATAAAATGAAACAATTTAAAAATATAACTCTCTTAATGATTGCAGTCCTTAGCCTTGTGTTATGGAGCTGTAATAAAGACGATGTAGATCCGTCTATTGATGGTTTGTTTATCGAGGCATTTGACTTGATACAATTAACCAATGAAAGCCCAAATGTAAGACTTACTATCACAGCCAATGATAATGAAGACATCAAAGAGATTTCTACAAAAATCTATACTGAAACTGGTACAGAAGTAATAGCTTCTAATACCCTACGTCAGATTACGAATAATATTAATCGCATCACTTTAAGCGTTCCTTTTCCTAATAATGAAGTAGCTCCTTCGGGACGTTATCGTGTAGAATACACCATTATAGATGAAGAAAATAATACATCAAGCAAAGAACTCATTGTTAATATATTAAATTATATCACAGAAGCTACTTCAACTTGTGAGTTTCCTAGCACTCCTCTTCCTACTGGTAAAAATACTTGGGTAAGAGTAATTGCACCTAATAATACTGGAGATGATGATGTATATGTAGTAGGTGACTTTATGGAAGCCAATGGTGCAGCAGGAAACTGGAATCCTGGAAATAATGACTTCAAAATGAATCGTGTACCTGGCTCAAATTGCTTTTATATTGCTCTGAATCTTACCGCTGGTCAACAAATAAAATTTGTGCGTGGAGGTGCTAGTTACACTGATGCCAACTGGGGTAGAGTTATGAAAGATGAAAATGGACGTGATTTCCGTACTGAAAGTAATGACCCTCGCCCTGGATTTAATGGTGACGGAAACATTCAGTGGGGTACCGCTCCTTTTGAGCCTACAAGTGTATTTACCTTCACAATCCCTAACTGGGTTGATAGGGTAGTACCACCGCCATCTACATTACCTTCTGGTGCAATACAGACTGGTAAAATTACAACAGTAGTAGATATCAATACGACAAGTGATGCTTCTACTTATTATCTTGTGCCAGTAGGATCTACTAATTTGAATAACGCAGTACAAATGTTACGTGTATCAGGTACTTCTAAGGTAGCTGGTGCAGTGCCTAAAACTGCTGGTGTAGAGTATATCATCGTAAAAGATGAAATAAGCAAAGTAGGGGTAAACTCTTTTGGATATGATACTCCTATCCTGATTAATGGTCAAACTAACCCAAGAGAAGCTTCTGTTGGAGGATTCAAAACTGAATATACACCTCCTTTTCCTACTAATCAACTTTTAGTAGTTGGTGGAGCTACCCCAGCAGGTTGGAATAATAGTGCAAGTAACCCACAAAGTATGACTCAAACTGCTCCTGGCAAATTTACTATCACATTTAATTTTGCCAATGGTAATGGCGGATTCTTAATTATTCCTGTGGTTACTAACTGGGATAGCAAAATAGGCAAAACTTCAGGAAATTTCTTAGGAGGAAATTTAGGCTTTGGTGCGGGAGATTTTGATTCACCAGGCTCTAATCCAGTGGGAATGTATAAATTAGATGTAGATTTAGTAACTGCTACATATAAACTTACGCCACAATAATAGCTCAATAATTTAAATTTATAGAACTATAAAATAGCGTAGGAAATACCATTCTACGCTATTTTTTTAAATAAATCTCTCTCAATTATAACCCTATCTATAAACCATTAATCATCCTAAACTACAAAAACATGAAACATAAAATATTACTCCTCCTCCTCACCTTCTGCTTTCTGTGGCTAATAGGGCTAAAAACCCAAGCCCAGATTACTGCGAACCCTGCTATATTCACTGCCTCACAATCAGTAACACTGACATATGATGCTACTCTTAGCCAAGGACAGCAATTGGCAAACTTACCAGCAAGTGTTACGAGCATTACGGCTCACGTAGGAGCCATCACAGATTCACCTACTAGCACCAGCTGGACAAATGTGCCTGGTACTTGGGGAGACCCCTCTGCCCAGCCCAAGTTTACCCGAGTAGGCACGAGCAATATTTATACTCTTACCTTAGCAAATGGCCTAAGAAGTATATTCCTTAGCCTTCCTGCTGCTACACCACTTTTTAGAGTGGGCATGGTATTGCGTGAAAACGGGCCTTGTGGAAATTTTGGTGGAAATAGTACTTCTTGCAAAGAAGGTAAATCTACTACTGGACAAGATATTTTTTTAAATATCAATCAAGGTGGTTTTGCTTTAGTGATTACGAGTCCTACTACTTCGGAGATTTTAGTAAATCCTTCTCAAAATATAAACATCACAGCAAGTACTTCTCAGAATGCAAGCTATCAGCTTTTTGTAGATAATGTGTTAGTCCCTGCTGCTTCTGCGAGTAATACTTCTTTATTTAGCTATACTTTAGCGGCTGCTACCTCTGGCAGAAAAGAAGTTAAAATCACTGCCAATAATGGCTCTGAAACCTTAGAGGAAAAATTTCACTATATCGTCAAACAAACTCCGAATGTAGCTAACCTACCTGCGGGGTTAAAAGATGGTGTAAATTATATCAGTACTACTTCTGTTACGCTTTCACTCCTAGCTCCCCAAAAAAGCTTCATCTATATTGTAGGAGACTTTAATAATTGGGAAATTCGTCCTGAATACCTTGCCAATAAATCTACCAATGGAGAGCGATACTGGCTCAATATCATAGGGCTTACTGCTGGACAAGAATACGGATTTCAGTATGTGGTCTATGATGCCAATAATGTAGCAGTGCGTGTAGCAGATCCATTTTCAGAGTTAATCTTGGATGAATTTAATGATGGCTTTATTACTGCAGGCACTTATCCTAATCTTAAACCTTACCCAGCTGGCAAAACCAATGGAGCAGTCTCTGTTCTTCAGACCAATCAAACACCCTACAACTGGCAAGTAACCAACTTCCAAAAACCTAAAAAAGAAGATTTAGTCATTTATGAATTACTAGTACGTGATTTTGATACAAATGGAGACTATCAAGATGTATTAGACAGGCTAGATTATCTCGAAGATATGGGAATCAATGCTATAGAGTTGATGCCTATCATGGAGTTTTCTGGCAATGATAGTTGGGGCTATAATCCTACTTTCTTTACAGCAGTGGACAAGGCTTATGGTACACGTAACAAACTCAAAGAACTCATAGACAAATGTCATCAAAGAGGTATTGCAGTCATCTTAGATATGGTTCTTAACCATGCTGATAGAGAATTCCCTTATGTAAAGCTCTACTTTGATGGTAATAATCCTACTCCTACCAATCCTTGGTTTAATATCCAAGCTACGCATCCATTTAGTGTGTTTTATGATTTTAACCACGAAAGCCAATACACCAAAAACTATATGGACCAAGTAAATAAGTATTGGTTAGAAGAATACAAGTTTGATGGCTATCGTTTTGACCTTTCTAAAGGATTTACCCAAAATAATACTGGAGATAATGTAGGTGCTTGGAGTGCAAGAGATAACTCTAGAATAGCACTACTAAAACGTATGGCAGACGTAATCTGGGCGACTGACCCTACTGCATATATCATCTTAGAGCATTTTGCAGACAATGGCGAAGAAAAAGAACTTGCTGAATACCGTGCTGGAGAAACAGGAAAAGGGATGATGCTTTGGGGAAATATGCACGGAAGTTTTAAAGAAAATGTATTAGGGTTTTCTAATAACTCTAACATCACAGGCACTTATGCTGGCAACCTCACCAATGGAGGTGGACGTGGCTGGACTACACAAGGCTTAATAGGTTATATGGAAAGCCACGATGAAGAGAGACAAATGGTAGATGCACTTGCAAGTGGAAATAATGGAAGTGGTTACAATATACGTAATCTCGCCACAGCCTTAGACCGTATCAAAACTGCTGGTGCTTTCTTATTTGCAATACCTGGGCCTAAGATGTATTGGCAGTTTGGAGAAGTAGGTTATGATGTCTCTATCAATGAAAATGGAAGAACAGGACGTAAACCTATTCGCTGGGAGTATTTTGATGAGCCTAACCGAAACCGTCTATACCGCACTTTCGGAGAACTTATCAAGCTAAAGACTACTTATCCTATCTTCGAAACAAGTGATGTATCTATCATTGGTGGAAATAATACCCTCAAAAAAATCACACTTACTGCACAGCCTTTTACTAATACACCTGCCAATTTTAATCAAATGAGTGTGCATCTACTTGGTAATTTTGGGGTAACTACACAGACCATAGCAGCGAACTTTCAGCATACTGGTACTTGGTATGAGTATTTCTCTGGAAGCCAAAATGCACCTATGGTAGTAACAAATGCAAGCATGGAGATTACGCTTCGCGCTGGTGAGTTTAGACTTTATACCAATTACCCATTGCCTAGCCCTGAGCTAGAGTTGCATAACTACACACGCCCGAAAGCAGCTACAGCAGCTACAGCAACTCCTGTTTCTGATACAGAGATTAGACTTAACTGGACTGATAACTCTGCTACTGAAACAAGTTATAAGATACTTCGCTCTTTGACTTCTAATGGAAGTTTTGCTGAAATTGCTATCCTCGCTGCCAATATTACTACTTATACCGATGGAATAGGCTTGCTAGCTCAGACACCTTATTTTTATAAAATCGTAGCTGCCAATGCTTCTGGAGATAATCCATCTGCTGAGGTAAATGCTACTACTTTAGCACCTACTAATACTCCTCCTGCTGCACCTACTAGCTTAGTAGCGACACCAGTAGGCAATTCTGTAAATCTTACTTGGACAGACAATGCCAATAATGAGACAAGCTATGTAGTAGAGCGTAAAGCTGGAACGGGTGCTTATACGCAGATAGCCTTGCTTTCTGCCAATACTAGCACTTATCAAGATCCCATCATCTCCCTAGACCTAGCTTACACCTACAGAGTAGGAGCTGCCATTGGTTCTACAAAAGCATATTCTAATGAAGCAAATATCACCGTGCTTGCCAATGAAAACAATGCCCTTGCCAATGCCATCCAAGTATTTCCTAATCCTACTTCTGAGCGTGTACAGATTCGTTTATTAAGCAATGCTTATCGCAATGTGAGCTTTGAAATCAATGATGGCGCTGGTCAGAAAGTGAGAGAAACGCCTCTAATGACTAATCCACAGGCAGGTTTATATGAATGGAATCTGAGCAAACTAAGCCCAGGAGTTTATCTATTGAAAGTAATAACTTCACAAGGGTATGCAGTAAAAAGAATTGTCAAAGAATAAATGGATTCATCTATAAAATAGATTCTAAATTTGAGGACGAGGCTAATAAAATAGTCTCGTCCTTTTTTTTATTAGAAACTCTCTCACTTCACCCACATTTCCAAAGACTTGATAAACTCTTCTTGCTGGTCAATAAATACACTGTGAAAGCAATTATCAAGGTATCGGAGAGTATCTTTTCCTATTATTTTTTGAAGATTCATGACTTGCTCTTCCGAATACAGACCATCTTCTTTGCCAAATAGTGCATAGATATTTACTCCTTTTGCTTTTAAATCTTTTAGGTTTTGGGTAAGGTCTATGCTGGTATAGCTTTCGTTTTCCCAAAAGCCTTTAGTCCCTTGGTAGCTCATTTGAGAGGCGTATTTGGTTAATAAAGTATCTGTTCTGAAAGTAGCATGGATACTTTTTGCAGATTCACTTGGTTGTGTGGGCGTGTAAAAGCCATTTTGCATCGCATGTGCAAAACAATAAGAACTGTATTGGAGCGAATTAGTATCCATATTCTCGAGCATCGCCAATCTCTTGCATCTTTTTTAAACCCTGCAGCCTGAATGAATTTTCTAATGCTAAAGCAATTGCACTTGCTTCTCCTAAATCTAAGTTTAGTGCTAAAATTTTTTGGATATTTTTAGAATTGATATGCCGTACTTTTATTCACTCAGGCAATATCTTACCAAACTCTTCTTCAACTTCATGAGTAATGCTGATTTCTTCAAAAAGCTCTTTGAGAAGATGCAAACGATTAATCTTTGTTAGAACAATCAAACAACTCGTATGTGCAATTACTAAATTAGACATCCTTTAAATCTTCTTCTAATTCTTTAGAGTCATACGAAAATGGAGACACATCGTATTTCCCCAAAAGTTCGATAAACGCACGTTTGGAAATACCTGCGATTTCTGCAACTTGTCCAGATGAAAGTTTACCTTGCTCAAAAGGCTTACTTACTACTATCATTTTGACTTCAAAATCATCAATATCGATATTGTGTGGGAAAGTAATATTTATCACATTCATATTTTTATTGCTTTTTTAAAAACGAAAGTTACAAAAAATCCATTCAATAAAATAAAACATAAATCACAAAATAAACTCAATACCACACAAAAATCGCAAAAACATCTTCTCTTCTTCATGGGTTATCTCTTAAAACTCAAATAAACCTTATGCCAACTGATAATTCTATCCTTAATCAATTTTGTGAGAAATACGGACTTGATAATCCCGAAAAAATAGAAAAGCTATATGAAGTAGAAGAACTTATTCTATACCTTCCCCCTGAGCCAAAGCCTAACGAAAAAGAAGCTTTACAGAATTTGATAGGCGTAGAGGGTGTTTCTGGCTATATGGATTATGTGAGGTCAGGCAATACCTTTGAGCTGATTATGCAATGGCGTGAAGCGACAGGTAATTTTTAAAAAATTATTTTCTCAAATTGAGTAATGAGTAACTGCTCTAAGTTTACTTTCCATTCACTGCTTGCTTTCTGGGTAATGTCTAAATCTACTGCTCGCACAGAGATGGATTTGTCTTCCAAAAAGCCTCCCTTTACCTCAAAATCTTCTGATAAAAATGGCTCTGTTCCATAAGCCGTAGGATATAAAAGCGTAATCTCTTGGCACTGTTTGGCTAGTCCATAGCTAAGCATTTGGTACATATCTTCGGAAGCCACTCCCCCTTGTGCCTGCCCCAAAGAAGTATTTCGAAGTTTGTATTTGGCATCTATGATTCGCTCTTGATGTGGAAGATAGATATCAGGCTGTATTCTAAATACAGGTTTTTCTCCTATTTTTGTCTTGGCAAGATAGCTAGGATTTTGCCATTTTGCCTCAGCACTAGGGAAATGAGTCTGTAAAAATCCAATGATAAATTTCTCATACACTCGCTCCATCGGCACAAGCCACACAAAGTTTTGAGAAGATATATTTCCCAAACTCGCCACCTCATTTTCCAAAAAATAAAGACATATATCCAATACTTGCCTTGCTTCTTGTGCAAAGATAGATACAGGGATAGTTCGTGCTTCTCTCAGCGTAAAATGCCTGTCTTTCACTTCTTTGAGTGCAAAAATTAGTTCTAAAAGCAATTCATTGATGGCTTGGTCGGTATTCTGTGTCTGCCATTGCTTGAGTGTAAATTTAAGTAATTGATTGACTGCATTATCACTTTGCAGACTTTGGTGCGTAGAAACGGTATCTTGCCACTTGCCATTGCTGAGAGAATTCTTAAGATAGGGCATCACCGCCAATCTCCCACGAAGAAAAGGAAGTGCTTG
>Ga0163144_10018451_pt1 | contig 14114 bp, 12 predicted proteins | sample OliLak19BULKMAT1_FD_123175 | JGI IMG/M metagenome (GOLD analysis project Ga0163144, IMG submission 123175) | Freshwater microbial mat bacterial communities from Lake Vanda, McMurdo Dry Valleys, Antarctica - Oligotrophic Lake LV.19.BULKMAT1 | ecosystem: Environmental > Aquatic > Freshwater >... | reverse complement strand
TGCTGACGGATGCGGGCAAACGCACCTGGGCTATTACGAAGGATCCAGCCCTGCTGGACGACATGACCAGAAAGGAGCACGTCGGGCTACGTGCACACGTCAACGCGCAACACCAATTTTCAGTCTGATTGATAAACAAGGGAGACAACACCATGAGTCGAGTATTGATAACCGGAGCCAACAAGGGCATCGGCTTCCAGATGGCCAAAATGTATGCCGAGGCAGGCAACGAAGTTCTCGCCTGCTGCCGAAATCCTGCGGACGCGACTGCTCTGAAAGGACTTGGCGGTAAAGTCACCGTCCACGAACTGGATGTCTCGAACGCAGCGTCTGTGGCTGCGCTCAAGGCAAAAATCGGTGACACCCCGATCGATATCCTGATCAACAACGCAGGTATCGCCGGCCCTTCTCCGGACAAGCAGTCAGCCACCAACATCGACTACGAAGGCTGGATGGAGACGTTCAACGTCAACACCATGGGGCCGGTACGCATGGTCCAGGCTTTGCGCCCGAACCTCGCCAAGGGCACTGACGCCAAGGCCATCACGATCACCAGCCAGATGGGTGCACTCGACCTCAACTGGCCGGTGATGTACGCCTACTGCTCGTCCAAGGCTGCGGTCAACAAGGTGATGCGGATGTTGTCGGTCGAGTTGGCCACCGACAAGATTTCGCTGCGTCTCATTCACCCCGGTTATGTCAAAACCGATATGGGTGGTGCCAATGCCGAGATCACCCCAGAAGAAAGTGCCAGCGGCATCATCAAGGTGATCGCAGATACCAAAGCGGACAATACCGGTACATTCTTGAAGTGGAACGGGCAGGTACACGCCTGGTAGAGCTTGGGAGGCAGATAGCGTGTGTGGGCGCGGACTCCGGTCCGTGAACCTGTTCTGGGTTCGCGATCGGGAGATCGCTCCTACAACGCTGAACCACCGTCGCGCGATTTTTGCAGGAGCCGACTTCAGTCTGCGAACCGGTTCCGCATTACCCGATTCATCCAGTCGATGACGACCACACAATCCGCCGGTCCAGATCCTGCACATTGGTCACACCACAGAACGCCATCGTCAGGTCCAGCTCCCGCTGAATGATCTGCAGCGCTCGTGTAACCCCGGCTTCGCCGCCCGCTCCCAGGCCATAGAGAAAAGCACGGCCGATCAGCGTGCCCCTGGCGCCGAGAGCCAGCGCACGCACGACGTCCTGTCCACTGCGAATGCCACCATCCATCCAGACTTCTGTCCGCCCCTTGACGGCTTCGACAATCGACGGCAGCACTGCGATGGTGGATGGCGCGCCATCAAGCTGTCGACCCCCATGATTGGACACCACCATCGCATCCGCGCCTGTCGAGCACGCCAATTCTGCGTCGATCGGGTCCATGATTCCCTTGAGGATGAATCGCCCCGGCCATTGATCACGCACCCATCTCACATCATCCCAATCGAGCGAAGGATCTAGCTGTTCGCTTGACCAGGCGCTCAGCGTGCGCAGTTTCTCGACACCGGCAACATGCCCAACCACATTGCCAAACGTGCGGTTCCTGGTGAATAGCATGGGCAGCGACCAGCCCGGCTTCAACGCCATTTCGACGAGGTTTCGCAGTGTCATTCGCGGCGGTGTTGACAGCCCGTTACGAATGTCCTTGTGGCGCTGTCCCATGATCGACAGATCCAGCGTCAACATGAGCGCACTGCAGCCCGCCGACTTCGCTCGCTGAATCAGTCTGCTGATGTAATCACGATCTTTCATCACATAAAGCTGGAACCAGAATGGTTGAGTGACCGCCGCAGCGACGGCCTCGATCGAGCAGATACTCATCGTGGACAAGGTAAAAGGTACACCGAATTTTTCCGCGGCCCGTGCAGCATGGATCTCACCATCGGCGTGCTGCATGCCGGTGAGTCCGGTCGGTGCCAGTGCAACCGGCATGGTTACCGCCTGGCCGGCCATGTTCGAACCAAGCGATCGTCTGGCGATATCCACGGCAACCCGTTGTCGAAACAGGATCCGACCCAGATCACTTTCATTCGCCCGGTAGGTGGACTCCGTCCACGAGCCGGATTCCGCATAGTCCCAGAACATTTTGGGCACACGCCTTCGATGCAGCACCCGAAGGTCTTCGATGCACGTGACCTGCGAAAGATCACTCATTCGCCGCCCGCCTGCGTTCCCCGAGTTCACGCCAGGTGGTAAGAACCAGCTTTTCCGTGACTACGGCCTGCCTGATCCGGGGATCGAGCATGGCCAGCAGGTCACCACGTCGGGTCGGGCCGGATTCACTGATGTGTGTGAAATTCAGGTCGGCATCCGTGTTGTGCATGATGATCATGGTCACGCCGGGCTGCAGCTTGTTCAGCGCGTCCACATAACGGGACACCTTGTAGTCCGCGAGCTGCTGATCGCTCCAGTGTGCATGCTCCGCTGCAGTCCAGCCGTAGCTGACATTGTGCAGGTCATCAAGCACCGGCAACCCGAGCGACCAGACGGTCTCGGCCATCACCTGCGCCTTGCCAACCCGCACGGCAGCCTCGGCCTCACCCACGTCGCCGCTGAGTTGCGCCCGTAACAAGGAAGCATGCCCGCCCGGGAACATCACCGGGATGCCCTCTTCCGCACCGACCTTGATGTATCGCTCAAGGTAATCATCGCGCGCAAACAAGGTACCCATGTGTGAATCAAGGTGTGAAGGCTCGATACCAAGCCCCCGTGATCGTGCAATCTGCGCTCGAATCTCGAGCTCCACTTCTTCTGCTGTAGCGCGTTTGGCGACCTCTTCGACTGAAGGCCAGAGCGCACCTTCCGGGTCGATGAGACCCGGCACCTTGTCCCGGGAAGCAAGCGGCCCCCATCGATAACCCGACCACTCCGAGGTCAGGGTGAGATGCAGACCGACGTCCAGTCCCGGATGTTTCACCAACATCTGTTTGAGTTCCGGCACCCAGGAACACGGCATCATTACGCTCATCGAGTTGGCGACCCCTTCGGTGACGGACCGCATCGCACCCACATTCGACTGGTGTGACATGCCAGCGTCGTCCACGTGCAGGATCACCACGCGCGCACCGGCTGGAAACCCGAGCCGCTCCGCATAAGTGGCGGCAACCGTTATCTGGGAGATCGCCAAAAACAAAAACGCCAACACTGACACCAACACCAACCCATTCCGTGCACGATGCAACATATTTACGCCCCTTCTTTACGCCCCTTCTTTAGGCCTCTGCTTTACACCCCTTCGGTTTTTTTTCGCGGCGCCAACCCGGCCAGCATCAGGCCGGTGGCTGGCAATCCAAGCAGCGTCCGCCCACCATCCGCAATGTGATGCTGCGCCACCGTCGTATGCTGACGAACCACACGGACATCCCGCGATGCACGCTCCAGCGGATTGCCAATCTGGTTGGCGCTGGTGCCTGCGGCCTCGGCAACCAGATCAACGGCTTCCACACAGGCCCGCACGGCATCAGAACAGACAATCTGCAATACCGCGGCTTCGCGTGCAGTGATCTCTTTCTCCTGGAGAACCGCATCCCACATGGCCTCCACCACGCAGAACAGTGCAGCGCGACTGCGCACTACACGCACCTCGGCTTCGGCTGCCGCAATCTGGGCATGCACCCGCTCACGCAGACGACCACTGGAAAATCGTGGCAATTTGCCTTCTGCCAGCGCCGCAAACTGGTCCAGCGCTGATCTGGCGATACCCAGGCTCACCGCAACCTTGTTGTAAGCGAGCCGGGCACCGACGGGAAAACGCAGCAGCGGCTCTCCTGACCTGACGCCGCCAATCGGGGCAACAATCCGTGCGCGGGGGACCAGCACATCATCGACCCTTACGTCGTGTGATCCGGAACCCCGCATGCCACCCACGTTCCAGGTATCGAGAATTTCATACTGCCCTTCTGTCAGCACCGCATAACGATTGCCTCGGCCATCGGGCATGGCCACCGTGGCGGCGAACAGACTGGCGTTGTGACAGCCGCTGACAAATTGCCAGACTCCACTCACCCGATAGCCATCGCCCTCTTCCCGCGCGCAGCCAATCGCCGCCGTTGAACCACACAGCACAACCTTCGGGTCTGCAATCAGCTCGCGGCAATAACGAAAACCGGGAGCGATCAGGCCAAACGACTCAATGCCGATCATCAGGTTCCAGCCCGCACTGCCATCGGCCTCGCTGATCTTTTCGATCGCACAAATCTGCGACATCGGGTCGGCGGCTTCGCCGCCGGCATCGGCCGGCATGCCCAACCGGTACAGCCCGGACGCGGCCAGTGCCTGACCAACTTCAGGGTGCAGATGCCGCATGGCTTCAGATGCGTCCGCATGTTTGCGTACCAGCGGCATCAATGCCTCAGCCCGAATCACGGCCGATGGAATGTTCAAGACAACGCCTCCCGGGATCAGATTGCAGCGGCGATGGTATGCTCGCGCCATGGATTACGACTTTATCATCGTCGGTGCAGGAACAGCGGGTTGTGTCCTGGCCAACCGCCTGTCTGCCAACCCCGATCACCGGGTGCTGCTCATCGAAGCCGGTGGCCGCGACAACTACTTCTGGATCGATATTCCCGTCGGCTACCTCTACACCATCGGCAATCCCCGTACAGACTGGTGCTTCACGACAGAGCCCGACCCGGGTCTTGCCGGTCGATCCATCGGCTACGCACGTGGCAAGGTGCTGGGCGGCAGTTCGTCAATCAACGCCATGATCTACATGCGTGGTCAGGCCAGCGACTACGATCACTGGGCATCGCTCGGGAATCGTGGCTGGGGCTGGAACGATGTCCTGCCGGTGTTCAAGGCGAGTGAAGACTACCAGCACGGCGCCGATGAATTTCATGGCACAGGTGGCGAGCTTCGGGTCGAAGAGCGACGTGTCAACTGGCCGATCCTTGATGCCTGGCGGGATGCCGCGGTCGAGTGCGGCATTCCAAAGATCGACGAATTCAACCGGGGCGACAATTTTGGCAGCGCCTACTTTCAGATGAATCAGCGCCGGGGTGTCCGCTGGAGTGCCACCAAGGCGTACCTGCGCCCGATTCAGCACCGTCCAAATCTGGACATACGCATCAACACGACGGTCGAACGGGTTGATCTCGAACTTGACGCCGGCATGCCACGAGCCCGCAGTCTGTGGCTCCTTTCCCCTCGAACAGGACGTCAGTCGGTCACTGCCCGCAAGGGAATCATCCTTGCCGCCGGCGCGATCGGTTCCCCGCACATCCTGCAACGCTCGGGTATCGGTGAACCCGGGCTGTTGCAGTCCTCAGGGATTCCTGTTCAGCATCCGCTCAGGGGCGTTGGCGAAAATCTGCAGGATCATCTGCAAGTGCGAACGATCTACAAGGTGCACAATACCCAGACCATGAATTCACGCGCCGGCTCCCTGTTTGGCAAGGCAGCCATGGCGCTCGAATATGCGCTCTTCAAGACCGGTCCGCTCACCATGCCACCTTCCCAGCTCGGTGCTTTTGCCTGTTCGTCTCCAGATCAGCGCTCCGCCAATATCGAATGGCATGTCCAGCCGCTCTCCCTGGAACGCTTTGGCACACCGCTGCATCCTTTTGACGCCATCACACCCTCGGTGTGCAACTTGCGTCCCGACAGTCGTGGTCATGTGCGTGCGCGCAGTGCCGATCCACACGCCTCCCCTGCCATCAGTCTCAACTATCTTTCGGCTGAGACCGACCAGGCGGTTGTCGTCGCCGGGTTGAAGTTCACGCGGCAAATCATGGACAGTCCGGCAATGGCTGCATTTGCACCCGAAGAATTCAAGCCTGGGAAGAGTGCCTCGACGGATGCCGAACTGCTGCAGGCCGCCCGGGAACTGGGCACGACCATCTTTCATCCCGTTGGCACCTGCAAAATGGGCAAGGATTCACTAGCGGTAGTGAATGACCGGCTGGCAGTACATGGTGTCCAGGGCATGTGGGTCATTGACGCTTCCGTCATGCCGACCATCACGTCGGGAAACACCAACGCGCCAACCGTCATGATCGCGGAAAAAGGCAGTCAATTTGTCCTGGAGGACAGTCGATGAAGGTGATATCGATGCGATCGTCCCTGTTTCGTACGTTGGTGTTGGTCAGTTTGTTACTCCTCACCGCCCCGGTATCGGCCGCCGATGCCACGTTTCGGTATTACTTCGACCTGGCACCAACCACACTGCAGGATCTCGATACGCTGCTGAGCGATCTGTCGAACGAAAGCGAGCGCAAATTGCCGAGTACACCGCTCATCATCATGTTGCATGGCGATCACGCCAACGCGTTTGTCAGGGATAACTATGCGGCCAACAGAAAACGCGTGGATCAGGCCGCCTTGCTCGATGCGTACGGCATCATCGATGTAAAAATGTGTGCGACATGGATGCGGCTCAATGACATCAAGGCCAGTGATATTCCGCCGTTCATCGACACGGTGCCCTTCGGACCCGGAGAAGTGGAGCGGCTACGCAACAACGGGTACCTCGAAACGACCAGAGTCAAACTATGAACCAGACTGCCCTGCCATCTCCGCTCGCTGGATTGAAAGTGCTGGACATGTCGCGTGTGCTGGCTGGCCCCTTCGCCGGTCGCATGCTCTGTGATCTGGGCGCCGATGTGGTCAAGGTGGAACCCCCGGAAGGTGATGTCACGCGATTGTGGGGATCTGTGATCGGTAACGTCTCCGGATATTACGCACAGCAGAACTCAGGCAAAAGGAACATCAGCATTGATCTCAAACAGAGCGCTGGTGTCGACCTGCTGAAGTCACTGGCATCGAAGGCCGACATTCTCATCGAAAATTTCCGGCCAGGCGTGATGGATCGTTTTGGCCTTGACTACACCACATTGGCCGCGTCCAACCCCGGCCTCATCATGTTGTCGATTTCCGGTTTTGGGCAGACCGGTCCGGAACGGGAACGTGCGGCGTACGCGCCAGTGGTTCATGCCGAAATCGGTTTCCTTCAACGGCAGGCCACCATCGCACGCTCCTACCCGGTTGATCTGACCATTTCGGTTGCTGACACCAACGCCTCGATGCACGGTCTGGTTGGCATACTGGCAGCCCTGCACCTGCGTCATTCAACCCAAAAGGGCCAGCACATCGACATCGCCATGATCGATGCGAGCATCGTCACTGACGATCGTCTGCACTACCAGATCGAACCCGGCGAGGGCAGCCAGCCCCAGCCCAACGAAGTCTGGCAGACTGCCGCTGGCCCGCTGATGCTCGCAGGTGACTTCCGTTATCTGTGGCGACTCGTGGAAAAATACTACGGCGCGTCGGACGCCAATCCGGATGCGGATCTCGCCACGCGCATTGCGGGACGCAGAAGCTGGATCAGTGCATTCCTGAACGAAACCTGCCCCACACGAGAGGCGGTCCTGGAGGCTCTGGATCGCATGAACATTGCCTGGGGAGATGTACGACAAGGGCCAGATGTGGTGAATCAGCCAACGGTGCAGCATCGTGGCACGCTCACCCAGGTAACCTACCCGGATGGATCGGTGCGCCGTATTCCCCAGTCGCCGTATCGTTTCTCAGCGGCCAGCTCAATGGTCCGGGGGCCGGCGCCAGGCCTGGGACAACACAACTTCGACGTTTTGCAGGACTGGCTCGGCATGGAGGACAAGGCCATCGCGGGCTTTGCCTCCGTGCTCGTGAATAAAATATAGGGATCAGCTGCCGGTATACACTGGCTCGCGTTTTTCCAGGAAGGCGCGCATCCCCTCCTTTGCATCGTTGGTGCGGGAGCACATGAGCTGATTGCGATTTTCGATCGCCATTGCCGCTTCAAGACCACCCGCGTCAATCGCCATGCTGAGCCCTTCCTTGGTCAGTCGAAGCCCCATCGGCGACGTCCGTAGCATGTCGGTGATGTAGGGTTTGGCCGCATTGACCAGTTCCGCATCCGGAACCACCTCCGACACCAGTCCACAGGCCAGCGCACGGGGTGCGTGAATGAACTTGCCGGTGAGCATCAGCTCCGAGGCAATCGACGTCCCCACCAGACGCGGCAGAAAGTAACTCGACCCCATGTCACACGCCGACAGGCCTATCTTGATGAACGCAGCATTCATGCGTGCGCTCTCGCCGGCGATTCGGATATCCGACGCCAGCACAAAAGAAAATCCGCCCCCGCACGCCGGACCATGGATCAACGACACAATGGGTTGCGGACAGCGACGCATGCGAATGTACACTTCAGCCAGGTAGCCTTGAAACCCCATCCCGCCACCAAATGGCACATAGTCCCCTTCGTTCTTCCGTGCACTGCCTTCCTTGATGTCGAGGCCGGCGCAGAACGCACGACCAGCACCCCGCATGACAACGATGCGCACGGACTCGTTTTCATAAAGGCTGCCGAAATAATCCCGCAGTTCGGTCACCATCTTCGTGGTGATTGCGTTCAGACTTTCCGGCCGGTTGAGCGTCAACCAATCGACCGCGCCCTGCTTTTCGATACTGATCGTTTCGTAGCTCATGCATGCTCCCCAGGTAGTTTAAAGAACGGTGGTTTAAAGAACGGTGGTTTAAAAAAAAGTGGTTTGAAAATGGTTCTGCACGAGGCGTGGTCTTACTGCGGCGAACCCCTACACCTCGATGCGATGACCCGGTTCCGGAATGGTGGCCCTGGCGCCGGCTTCGGTCGTCAACCGGAATTGTAATGCCTGCATGGCTGTCAGATCGCCATGGACGAGACAAACCGGCGGTCGATTGCCGATTCCCCTGTACCAGCGCAGCAGATCATCATAGTCGCCATGTGCAGAGAGGCCGCCAATGGTGTGGATCTGCGCATTGACTTCGACCTGCTGGCCATGAATTCGTACCCGCTCGGCACGATCAATCAGTGCACGGCCGAGCCCCCCGGGTGGCTGGAATCCGGTGAAGAGTATGTGGTTTCGGGCGTCTGGCAACGCATCGCGAAGGTGATGCAGAATCCGTCCGCCACTGCAGGTGCCGCTGCCAGCGATGATGATCGCGCCACCTTTAATCTGGTTGACGACCTTTGACTCGGCCGCAGTACGGGTGAAATGCATATTCGGCGGGCGTCGCGACCGATTGTAACCCTGGCGCAGACCCAGCGCTTCTTCGTCAAACAGGTGGCCGTGATTCCAGTACACCTCGCTGGCTTCGATTGCGAGCGGACTGTCGAGAAAGATGTGCCAGCGATCCAGCCCCCAGTCGTCGGCATGCATGCCCAGGTGATACAGCAGTTCCTGACTGCGGCCAACCGCAAAAGCAGGCACCAGGATATTCGAGCTGCTGGCATCAATATCCCGGATCAACTCGCCCAGTTCCTTGATTGAACGGTCACGATCCTTGTGGCGCCGATTGCCGTAGGTCGACTCCATCAGCACCAGGTCTGCAGCCGGCGGGCTCTCCGGATCGCGAAGGATCGGGGATGTGTACTGGCCAAGATCGCCACTGAAGACGATGCGGCGCGTGGTTCCGTTCTCGGTTGCCAGGATCTCGACCACCGCCGAACCCAGAATGTGGCCCGCATCGGAAAATCGTACTTTGACATCCGGCAGTACATCGAACCAGACATGGTAAGGATGACTCACCAGGAGCGGCAACGTCCTTTCGACATCCTGCAGATCGTAAAGCGCCGACTCCCCACCTCTGTCTTCACTTCGCCCACTTCGCTCAGCATGGCGCGCTTTACTCGCAGCGAGATAGGCGGCATCGCGCAACAAAATTGACGCAAGGGCACGACTGGCCTGTTGAGTGTGGATAAGGCCCCGGAAACCTCGCCGCACGAGCAGTGGCAGACGTCCACAATGATCGATGTGGGCGTGACTGAGCACCACCGCGTCAATGTCGCGCGCCACGAAGGGAAATGGTTCAGCGTTACGTGCTTCCTGCAACCAGCCGCCCTGAATCAACCCGCAGTCGAGGAGAATGGTGCGCTCACCCACGCAGAGGACGTGGCATGAACCGGTCACTTCGGTTGCCGCACCAAAAAATTCAATGTGCATGGGCGTCAGTCCTCAACAGCGAAATCCATCGGCAGGATAATCAGCGTCAACAAGGTTGCTTTAATCCATTCGCTATCCGTTACCTGGGGCGACTAGTCAAATGAAATGACCAAGTTGTGCGCAAACCCAGTGCATTTCGCAACGCATTTATCCACCAGTTTTACATGCTCGTCACAGTACCCGTTTTTAGCGTCGGATAGACTGCCTCATGCTGGCGTTCCGGGTAGAATTCCCGACGGTAGCGTTTTGGACTGACCGCGCCGAATCAACGTTCACTCGTCGGCGAACCTGAAGGATATGGAATGAGACTTTTCTACTCTTTGATTCGAGAGCTCCGGGCTCACTCAACAACTGCGCTGATCGCGCTCCTGTTTGCGGGTGTTGGCTCCTCGGCCATCCCCTCGCATGCGGCTGATCCGGCCGTTGACCCCGAATTTGAAGTCGAGCGGTACCAGATACAACCCGAGGATGTTCTGGATGTATTTGTCTGGAAAGAGGAGGAATTGACCAAGGAAGTTACCGTCCAGCCTGATGGTGGCATCAGCCTGCCACTGATTGGTAATGTCAAGGCCGGTGGACGGACCACTTCGGAGGTCCAGAAGTCCATCACGGTGGCTCTGCAGGAATACATACCGGATGCGGTTGTCACGGTATCGATTCGTGAACTGAAGGGCATGCGCATCTACGTTTCCGGCAAGGTGAACGCACCAGGCCAGTTCGAGATCGGACGCTATATCGACGTGTTGCAGGCCCTCGCCCTGGCCGGTGGCCCCAACGCTTTTGCTGACGCGAACAACATCACCATTCAGCGCCGGATGGGTACCAAGGTCGAGGTATACAAGTTCAACTACGGACAGGTGCAAAAAGGAAAAAAACTTGAACAGAACATTCTGCTCAAGCCCAACGATATCGTGATGGTGCCATGACGAGTGCCATGACGAGTACCAACAAGAGTGCCATGAGCATGACCCGCCAGGAACAAGGAGACGGCAAGAGGATGACAAGACTGATGAAACAACCGCTCAAACCACTCGTCGCCGTCGTGGTGCTGCTGCTGGGCAGTCAGAGCGCCAATGCTGCGTGGGATATGTACCCTTCGTTCAGCGCCGAAGTCGGTATGGACGACAACGTGCGCCTCGATTCTCAAGGTGAGGAAAGTGCCACCACCGGCGCAGTTGAAGGTCGGTTGACCGTCCGCAACGTTTCGGAAACCCATAGCGTGCAAGCGATCGCCGCACTCCGCCAGACGGAGTATTCAGGTACCGACCTGAAAGGGGGCACCACCGGACTGGCTACTGTTAACGCCAACAAGCGAACAGAACGAATCAACTACGGTTTTGTAGCAACCTACCAGAATCAACCCTTGCTGCGATATGGCGTGATCGACACCCAGACAGGCCAGGTGATCGGCAATGTCGAGTCGTACATCGTCAACGCCGGCGTTCTGACGGAGGCCAACCCGGACCTCGATATCGGGTTTGTCGAAGAACAGATCCGGCGCGAAGCCATTTACCTTTCTCCAACCATTGGTTATCAGATTTCAACGCGCGGCAACGTCCAGCTGTCAGCACGCTACAACGAGTCCTCTTATGACTCAACCGGAGACGGGTTGGGTCTGGAAGACAGCAAAGGATTCGGTGCCAGCTTGCAGTACCAGCACGAGTTGAGCGAACGGACGACTCTGCTGTCGACCTTTGGGACAGATTACTTCAGGCCGGATCAGTCACCTGACTCGGATCGTTATGACCTGACGGTCGGTGTCAGTCGGAAGCTGACCGATCGCACACAGTTCCTGGTCGAAGTTGGCCTCGGACGATCGGACACGGAGACAGGCAGCAAGGACACCGTGGTGGTATACCGGGCATCCCTCGACCATCGTCTCGAACGTGGCCAGCTAAGCCTTTACGCATCCCGGGACAACTACCCCAGCGGTTATGGCAACGTCGTCGAAACCAACCAGTTGTCCGCTCAACTGCGCTATTCCCTTACGGAGCGATGGGAGGCGGAGGTACGGGGCCAGTTCACTTCAACAAACTCCAATCTCGATGCCACACGCAGCTTCAATGATGCCGATTACATGAATATCGAAAGCCGGGTCAGTTATGCACTGACACCCAACTGGAAGGTTGGCGGTGCGTATCGATTCAGCTGGACTGATCGACAGATCGATCCAGACACCGCGCAGGGTAACGCCGTTTTTGCTTTTGTCAGCTACACGCCACAGCGCCCCTTTTGAGCCGAACCACTGGAATCAACATGCTAGCCTCACCCACCGAACTCGATCTGAATGACTACTTGAGCGTTCTGAAACGACGCAAGTATCATTTTGCCATCCCCTTCGCCCTGGTGATCCTGGTGGCGGTACTCCTCGCCTTCCTGCTTCCACCACGGTTTCAATCGGAAGCCACTCTGCTGATCGAAAGGCAGACAATTCCGCATGGTCTTGTGGAATCAACGGTCACTGGCTTCGTACAGGAACGCATACAGCAAATCACGCAGACGCTGCTGACTTACGACAGTTTGCTGGCACTGGCAAAAGAACACGACATTTATACGGATCTGATTGATAAGGATCCGGGCAAGGCCACTCGCCTGATGCGTGAGGATTTTTCGATCAAGATGCTCGATGTCAAAGCCAGCGACCCCAACCAGCAAGGCACTCGGGAAGCAACCATCGCGTTCACGGTTGGCTTCAAGGCCAGCACCGCTGAAACGGCCCAGGCGGTCGCCAAGGACCTTTCGAATCGATATCTGGAAAAAAACGAACAGCAGCGTAAGGCACAGACCGAAAAGGTCTCCGCCTTCCTCGGGGTCGAGGCGGACAAACTGAGCGTCGAGATCACCAGCCTCGAAGCGCGCATCGCCGAGTTCAAGAAGCTCGAGCAGAACAATCTGCCCGAGGTCCTTGCGCTGAATCGCTCACTCTTTGAAAAAGCCGAAGAGCAGATAGAAGCGACCCGTGATCGAATTCGCGAAGTCGAAGGGCGTATCGACAATACCAGCGCCGAGCTGGCCGTCATCCCGATGTTCGAAGATGTGCGAATCGACGGCGGTGACGTGATTCTCAGCTCGCAGGATCGCATGAACGCGCTGGTTGCCCAGTACGTGCGTGCCACTGCACGGTACTCTGCGCGACACCCCGACGTCATTCAACTGGCCAGAGAGATCCGGACCCTGGCTGAACAGTCAGGCAATGCCGGGCGCGCGGATGAGTTGATGGATGAACTGGTCCGGCAACAGGAGCAGCTTCGACAGGCTCAACAGAAATATGGTAACGAGCATCCAGACGTCGTGCAGCTGCAACGCGCCGTGTCCGCGTTGGAGACCAGTTTTCAACGGTCTTTGGCAATCGACACCGAAACCACGAAGGCGAAGCCTAACAACCCTCGTTATGTGTCCTTGCGTTCGCAATTGGAAGCGTTGAGGACAACACTCATTGCGGAGAACCGCAAGCTCGATCGATATGAAGCGAAACTGGCTGAGTACGAAGAGCGGCTGACGGTGAGCCCATTCGTGGAAAGCGAATATACGACGCTGACCCGGGAATTGCAGAACAAGGTCTCCAAGTACAACGAACTCAAGGACAAGCAGATCGGTGCGCGTCTCGCACAGGAACTGGAATCCGGCGAGGGCGCAGAGCGCTTCTCTCTATCAAATCCTGCAACACTCCCCAGACTGCCAGATAGCCCCAATCGGGTCGGCATCCTGCTGCTGGGAATACTTCTTGCTGGCTTGATCGGAATAACCGTGGTGGCCTTGGCAGAATACCTGGACGACGCGGTTTACGATGAGCGCACGCTGGCGTCAGTGCTTGGTGTAGCGCCCCTGGCAGTCATTCCCAGAATCTGAAACAGCTCGCAATTCAGGCCGACACACACATGGATCACCTGCGCAAAGCTCTCGAAAAAGCCGAATCCAGTTCGCCGACCGTCAGGGACTGGATGCAACCTGTTGCTCACAACGGGCAGAACGGCAGTGGCCATCAGGAAGTAAACCCTGGACGGGTGGTTGCAACCGATACCGAGAGCCTTTCCGTCAATCGACTTATCGCGCTGTCCAACGAAAGCCCAGCCATCCTGGATCGTTACCGGTTGCTGCGGACACGTGTCCAACAGGCGCTGAAGGCACAGAACTGGCGTGTGCTGG
>Ga0163144_10018450_pt1 | contig 14115 bp, 9 predicted proteins | sample OliLak19BULKMAT1_FD_123175 | JGI IMG/M metagenome (GOLD analysis project Ga0163144, IMG submission 123175) | Freshwater microbial mat bacterial communities from Lake Vanda, McMurdo Dry Valleys, Antarctica - Oligotrophic Lake LV.19.BULKMAT1 | ecosystem: Environmental > Aquatic > Freshwater > Lake... | reverse complement strand
CGGTCTACGACGACCAGGACGTGATCCACACCGAAGTGCAGAACGTCAAGAACCAGGTGATCAACACCACGGTCGGCCGCGTCATCCTGAACGACCACCTGCCCAAGGGACTGCCCTTCGTCAACGGCCTGCTCCGCAAGAAGGGCCTGCAGGCGCTGGTGCAGTACGGCTACCTGCGCTTCGGCCTCGAGAAGACGGTCGAGATGCTGGACGCGATCAAGGACCTGGGCTTCAAGTACGCGACCCGGGCCGGGATCTCCATCGGCATCGACGACCTGGTCATCCCCGAGGTCAAGGACAAGCTGGTGACGGGCGCGCAGAAGGAAGTGCTGGAGGTCGAGAAGCAGTACTTGGACGGCGCCATCACCAACGGCGAGCGCTACAACAAGGTCATCGCCATCTGGTCCACCGTCACCGAGAAGGTCGCGGACGCGATGTTCAAGGAGATGGAGAAGTCGGACAAGGACGGCGCCGAGTTCAACCCGATCTACATCATGGCCGACTCGGGCGCACGAGGATCCAAGCAGCAGATCCGGCAGCTGGCCGGGATGCGCGGCCTGATGGCGCGGCCGTCGGGCGAGATCATCGAGAACCCGATCACCTCGAACTTCCGTGAAGGCCTGACCGTTCTGCAGTACTTCATCTCGACCCACGGCGCCCGCAAGGGCCTCGCGGACACCGCGCTGAAGACGGCGGACTCCGGCTACCTGACCCGGCGCCTGGTGGACGTCAGCCAGGACGTGATCATCTCCGAGCACGACTGCACCACCGTGGACGGCATCGACATCCGGCCCATCATCGAGTCCGGCGAGGTCATCGAGCCCCTGCGCGACCGCATCGTCGGCCGCGTCAGCCTCGAGAACATCAAGGACCCCTTCGGGGGCTCGGTCATCGTGCGCATCAACGAGGAGATCACCGAGGAGACGGCCAACGTCGTGCAGGCGGCCGGCATCGAGAAGGTCCGCATCCGCTCCGTGCTCTCCTGCGAGAGCAAGCGCGGCGTGTGCGCGCTGTGCTACGGCCGCGACCTCGCCACCGGCAAGCTGGTGGAGATGGGGATGGCGGTCGGCGTCATCGCCGCCCAGTCCATCGGCGAGCCGGGAACGCAGCTGACGATGCGCACCTTCCACATCGGCGGTACCGCGGCGCACCGCTCCGAGCAGACGACGCTCGAAGCCAAGAACAACGGCGCCGTGAAGTTCCACAACATCAACACGGTCAAGAACAAGAAGGGCGACCTCGTGGTCATGAACCGCGCGGGCGCCCTGGTCATCCACGACCAGAAGGGCCGCGAGCGGGAGCGTCACGCCGTCGTCTACGGCGCCACCCTCAAGGTGAAGGACGGCATGGACGTGAAGCAGGGGCAGCTCCTGGTGGAGTGGGACCCCTACTCGTTCACGATCCTCACCGAGGAAGGCGGCGTGGCCGTCTTCAAGGACGTCATCGAGGGCCAGACCGTGCACGAGCAGGTGGACGAGAACACCGGCATGTCCGCCCTCGTCATCCTGGAGTCGTCGGACGAGAAGAAGCAGCCCCGCATCGAGATCAAGGACGACAAGGGCAAGATGCTCCGGAAGTACCTGCTGCCCTCGGGCGCCCACGTCATGGTGGACGACCAGGCCGCGGTGTCTCCCGGCGACATGCTGGCCAAGATCCCCCGCGAGACCGCCAAGACCAAGGACATCACGGGCGGTCTGCCCCGCGTGGTCGAGCTGTTCGAGGCGCGCCGGCCGAAGGAGCCGGCCGTCATCACCGAGATCGACGGTGTCGTGAAGTACGGCGACATCGCCAAGCAGCACCGCAAGATCTACGTCACCGCGGACGACGCCGAGCAGCGTGAGTACCAGCTGCCCCGCGGCGCCCACATCAACGTGCAGGAAGGCGAGCGGGTCAAGGCCGGCGAGCCGCTCATGGACGGTCCCATCGACCCCCATGACATCCTGCGCGTGCGCGGCGAGAAGGAGCTGCAGCGGTACCTGGTGGACGAGATCCAGGAGGTCTACCGCCTGCAGGGCGTGAACATCAACGACAAGCACATCGAGGTCATCTCGCGCCAGATGATGCGGTGGGTCAAGGTCGAGGACGTGGGGGACACCGAGTTCCTGATCGACGAGATCGTGGACAAGTTCCGCTTCATGGCCGAGAACGAGAAGCAGACCACGAAGGGCAAGAAGGCGGCCACGGGCCGCCCCCTGCTCCTCGGCATCACCAAGGCGTCGCTCAGCACCGACTCGTTCATCTCCGCGGCTTCGTTCCAGGAGACCACGCGCGTCCTCACCGAAGCCGCCATCAGCGGCAAGGTGGACTACCTCCGCGGCCTGAAGGAGAACGTCATCATGGGCCGCCTCATCCCCGCCGGAACGGGGATGGAGTACTACCGGAGGATCAAGATCCCCGAGGAGGTCATCGAGCGGCTCGAGGCCATCGAGGGCGGCTACGAGGGCGAGTACGCGGAGCCGGAGCACGCCAAGGCGGAGGTCGTCTAACCAGACCGCCGTCCGTTTACCATCGGTCTGGCCGTGCACGTGACCCGTGCCCGGCCATCGTAAGCCCCGGCGATTAGCCGGGGCTTACGTTTTTCCGGTCGCCCTCGCCGGGTAGGTCGGAAGCGGCGATCGGCAAGGAGGCGCCCCCTTCCCGTAGGGGTGGAGCTCCGGGCGCTCGATGACGTCCTCGGGAATCGCCGGTACTCGACGTCGGCTACCACAGGGATTTACACGGTGGGCCCGGAGCACCTCACGGACGAGGTTACCTAGCCGGAAGGCCATCCCTAACGTTTCAGTCCGGGCATGCACGTAACGCCGCGCGGCCCTTCGCTCTTCCAGCAGCAAAGAACTGCGATTCCCCCCCCCAAAGTTTTGCATTGACTAACGGATACCAAAGGTCTAAATTCCGGCTCCTTAGGTAGCGCACGAGCGCAGGTGCGCCAAACATTGGGGGCCTCATGAACGACTTTCGGCGGGTGCCTTACGCGGTCTGTATGGTTCTCGCCGGGTCCGCCTCGCTGGCGACCGCTGATACAGGGTGCAAACCACCAACGTATCCCCAACACACCGCAAAGGAGGTGGTTGACCGCTGGGACACCGGAACGCGATACCAGGTCATGGTCAAAAAGGATGCAGACAAGGGCAAACTCGTGGAGTATCGGGGCGACACCCTGCGCGTAACCTCCACGGACTTCGCATCTCTAGTACGGCCTCTGGACCAGCCTCGATCGGACATCGGTACGGCGATCTTAGACGCACGGGAGTTGCACCTCGACAGTTCACTCACCTTTCTTAAGGCCAACGTCGAGTTCCGGGGCGAGCGAATCTTCATCGGTCCAAACGCGACACTCTCTCTAAATGACACGACCATCGGGCAACTCACCCTTGTTGCTGACGAGATCGTCATGGATCCGCGCGCAACGCGAACGTTTGCTCTCCTGCTGGGAGCCAAGGGTGAAGCAATGGCCGGGCCGCGACTTACCATCAACGCGAGGGTGTTCCGCGTCGGGGACGAAGTGTTGGACGAGGCTGCCGTGGCACGCTTAGCGACAAATTCGTCCCTCGACTCATTTGATGATGTTGACCCACCCGACCCAGCGACACGGAGGCTCGACGTCGCGATTGGGGCAGCGGGAGAAGCCGCGTTCCGCCAAGCGTTCCGTGAACGCATGGACTGGCCTGTCTACTTTGCCGGAAAGCTTATGTCGCAACACGCGATTTCACCGTATGACGCCGAAACACAATTGTTTCTGATACCAAAGGCCGAAAAGATCTTGCCACTCCTAGCGGAGTGGCGCCGCGTTGAGCCGCTCCTCGCCGTGCAAAAGACCGTCCGGTACATGCGCGAGAATCGGGACTTCCTCGGGTGGGCGCCTGAGTTCGTCCCCCGTCAGAACATCTCGTCCCAAAGAGATGAGCTGGCGCAACTGGACTCGGCCGAGCTGAGTGCCTACATGAAGCGCCTGATCGACCTAATCGCACGAGACGTCACCGCAACCGAGAAGACGACCGATGCTGAAATCCAGCAGCTGCGGGTGAAACGCGACACGACAACGGCGCGGATCGGTCAGGCGCAGGTCGAATTCAACGGTTTCCTTACCCAAGCTGCACAACTCGAACAGCAAGTGTCCGCCGTGCTTGAGTCTGCTGACCAAATCCGCGACAAGCTACGGAAAGACCTGGACAGCATGAAGAAGCGCCACGAAGACGTCAAGTGGGTTAAGCCGGTAGCTGGCGTCGTAGCTGTGGTCGCCTTGCTTGCGTGCCAGCCGGAGATCGCCGTCCCGATCGCCCAGGGGGCCCAGCTGATCGGTACGGCTGTCTATGAGCACAACACCTCCGGACAGGTCGATCTGGGGGCGGCCTTGAGTCAGGCCTTGGCACAGAGTAAAGCTCTGCAGCAGGGTGCGGCGAAGGTCAAGGAATCATGGGAGCAGGCTCAGAAGGCCAACTCCGACCTACACAGGATCCGCAACGGCGAGAAGATCCTCGTCAAGGAGGGTGAGAAGGAAAGGGAAATCACCAAGGGCGAGGCGACGCGTACCGTCCTCCAACGCGGCGGTGACGTGGCCGGCGCTCTCGGCGAATTGTTCAAGCCCCTGCTCGAGAAGCCAACGCCAATGGACATCACACTCAACACTCTCGAGGATAGAAGCCTCGAGCTAAAGGAGAAGCTTCGCGAGGTAGAGCGGCTGCGGTTGGTACAGAAGGAGGCTCTCGCGAAGCTAAAAGGTGTCGAGGCGGAACTTACGACCCACCGCGGGGATGTCATGCGTCTTGAGGCTAGCTTGGACGACCTCTACAGCGGCTCGGTAGCAAACGACGCTGATCGGAGGCGCTGGCGCGAGGCGGCGTCCGGGCTATGGACCGACGCCCTAGCAAGCGCTTACCGCAAGGCGGCCGCGCTCGAGCGCTCATTTTTCATGTTGACGGGGCGGCACCTTCAGACGCCTTCGCGAGTCACGGAGATCCCTCTGGCCCAGATGGCGTACGGAAGTGTGAATGCCTTTGACCCACTAGAGGACGGAGCGCGCGCAGAAGAAGAAATGGACAAGTTCCTGACCGCCGAGCTCGACAAGTTCCTTACTTTCACCCGGGCGTTGGTAAAAGCGGCGGATGATGGCAAGTCAGAGTATCTCAACAACCGTTTCAGCGGCGGAATCAGCGACTACCGGATGAGTTTCTCGTCCGAACGACCCGCTGCAAGCGTAGAGCGCCGTGTGCTTAACGAGATCAACCGCCTTGTCGAGGTAGCGGTGGATCGCGCCCGGAAGGGGGAATCGAGTTCCGACGGCGAGATCCTTATACCGATCCGCTGGGACGCCGGCGATGAGCCCGAGTATTTCTTAGGCGCGGAGGTCGCCCGTGTTGAACACAACTGGCCGAGCGACGACTGGAGCCTGCGGCTCAAGGTCAAGCATCCTGGCTACGGCATCCTGTACCGCAACCACCAATGCACAACTGTTGATTTCCGAATGGAGGGTGCGGTCAACAGCCTGGAGCGTGTGACGACCATGCCGCCTTTCAATCCTACGCAGACAAAGTTCACACCAGACGAAGTGCGCCAAGGCCTTCTAGGCGAAAATTTCTACACATACTTGCCGGCGCGCGCTCCCTACATGTTGTCCGTCAGCGTTCCGCAGCCGCCGTCAGGCACGAAGAAACCGGTTATTTCGCGGTTGGACATTAAAATCCACTACTTCAAGTGAGGAGGAGCCCCGGAATGTCTTTGCGAGCGCTTCTGGCAGCCGTATCGTGGTTGTTGATTGCTGAGACGTCCGCTGCCGCTGTGGAAGGGCGGGAAGAGGTCGATCTCGCGCAGGCATTTGCGCGAGCGAAAGCAACGCCCATCGGCGGGATTGTGACGATCCGGGTTTCCCCGGATCAGGTGCTGGTCGCGAAAGGCGGCGCCTTGGTACTCGGGGGTTTACGTTTGCTGGTCCACGCCAATTTCGCGCGTTTCGACGGCGACACGACTATCGTGGCGTTCGACGAACGGGCGACCGACAAGCCTGGGGTCGGCGCGCAAGGCGCCCTCGGAGCAGGCGGAGCGGACGGGACTTGTCCTGGTCGTACGGGCTGCGGGGGCAGTGGAGGTTCGACAGGGGGAGACGGCGAGGCTGGCTCGGCGGGTGCAAAAGCATCCCCCGTCCGCTTCGAGCTCTCCGAAGTTGCGGGGACAGGTCGCCTCATCGTCCAAAATGAGGGACAGCAGGGTGGCAAGGGGCAGCAAGGTGGAAAAGGCGGCACCGGGGGTGCCGGCGGCAAAGGGGGCGCCGGTTCAAGCGGAGTAGTCGATTGCCGAGAAGGCCCCGGCCGCGGCGGTGACGGGGGGACCGGTGGGACCGGAGGTACGGGCGGTAGAGGCGGAGCCGGCGGGCCCGGCGGACGCGTACTGCTATCGTGCGCAGCAAAGGCGGCGGCGGATGCCGGGCGACTAGTGATAAGCGTCAGCGGCGGAAAAAAAGGACCCGGAGGCGACGGGGGCGCTGGGGGCGACCCTGGCGCCGCGGGTGGCGGAGCCGACGGGAATGGCTATTGCAACGGGGGGCCGGGTGGAAGCTCGGGTCCCCCTAGCAGCACGGGTGCCAACGGACCCGAGGATTCAGTCGGCGCGGACGGTGAAGTCAAGCTGCTCGGACCCTGCAAATAGCGATATAAGCAGCCCTAAACCGCGAGGGCGCCGAGCAGGACGCCGCGGGCGAGAAGGAGCTGCAGCGGTACCTGGTGGACGAGATCCAGGAGGTCTACCGCCTGCAGGGCGTGAACATCAACGACAAGCACATCGAGGTCATCTCGCGGCAGATGATGCGGTGGGTCAAGGTCGAGGACGTGGGGGACACCGAGTTCCTGATCGACGAGGTCGTGGACAAGTTCCGCTTCATGTCCGAGAACGAGAAGCAGACGTCGAAGGGCAAGAAGGCGGCGACGGGCCGCCCCCTGCTCCTCGGCATCACCAAGGCGTCGCTGTCGACCGATTCGTTCATCTCCGCCGCCTCGTTCCAGGAGACGACGCGCGTCCTCACCGAGGCCGCCATCAGCGGCAAGGTCGACTACCTCCGCGGCCTGAAGGAGAACGTCATCATGGGCCGCCTCATCCCCGCCTGTTCCGCGTCAACTATTCTTGCCGGTCGCGTTGCCTCGCCTGAAGTGCTACCCAGGCGGGGGCGTTGCCTCATATTGGTCTGCTACCCGACGGTGGGCAGAGGAGGCAACATGCGGAGGAAGATCAGCAAGGCGTCGCGGCAGGAGCTGCTGGCGGCGACTGCGGATCGGTATCAGGCAGGGGCGGGTTCGGAGAAGGGCCTGATCCTGGACGAGTTCGTGGCGGTCACGGGCTACCACCGAAAGCACGCCGTGCGGCTGCTGAACGGTGGCGTACTCGTTCTCGCGTCAGTGGTGGCAGGTGGCCGTCCTCGGCTCTACGACGCAGCCGTTCGCGAAGCGTTGGTCGTTCTCTGGGAGGCTTCGGATCGCGTTTGCGGCAAGCGCCTCAAGCCGCTCATCCCCGTGCTGGTCGACGCCTTGGAGCGCCACGGCCACCTCTCGCTACACGAGGCAGTCCGCGAGCGGTTGCTTGCGGCCAGTCCGGCGACGCTGGATCGCCTGCTCGCGCCCACCCGCCTTGCGGTGCGGGGCGGCCGCCCATTGCGCGCGAAGACGGCTTCGCCGCTCCGTCGCAGCATTCCTGTCCGGACGTTCGCCGACTGGGATGCGCCGCCGCCGGGCTACATGGAAGCCGACCTCGTTGCCCACTGCGGCGAGGACGCGTCGGGAAGCTTCGTCAATACCCTCACTCTGACCGACATTTCGAGTGGGTGGACGGAGTGCGTCGCCATCGTTGTGCGCGAGGCCGCGCTCGTGGTCGAGGCCATCACTCGGCTGCGGGTGACGCTCCCCTTCCGCCTCCGCGGCGTTGACACCGACAACGGCAGCGAGTTCCTGAATGAGACGCTGCTCGCGTATTGCTCGGCGACGGACATCGAGCTCACGCGATCTCGGCCGTACCACAAGAACGACCAGGCTTGGGTCGAGCAGAAAAATGGCGCCGTGGTCCGGCGACTCGTGGGCTACCGTCGCTTGGAGGGCCTCGTCGGGGCCGAGGCACTCACCAGGCTCTACGCGGCCTCGCGGCTCTTCGTGAACTTCTTCCAGCCGTCGTTCAAGCTGAAGGAGAAGGTCCGCACCGGATCGCGCGTGACCAAGCGCTATCACGCCCCCGAGACTCCGTGCGCGCGCCTGCTCGCGTCCGACGACATTCCGGAGGCGACGAAGCAGCGCCTACGCGCCGCCGTGGCCAGTCTGGACCCCCTGCGGTTGCTGGACGAGATCCGCGCGATGCAGACCCTCGTCACCGACCTCGCGCTGGGCCAGGCGCACCACGTCCCGCCGCCTCGCAACGCCGACCTCGACCTCTTCCTCCGCGGGCTCGCGACCTCATGGCGCGACGGCGAAGTCCGGCCCACCCACCGCAAGGAGCCGAAGCCGCGACGTGACTGGCGGACACGGAAGGATCCGTTCGAAGCGGTGTGGTCGATCGTGGAGGCGTGGCTTGGGGTCGATCCCGATCGGACGGCCAAGGAACTGCTGGCACGGCTCCAGCTGGCGCAGCCGGAGACGTTCTCGGACAACCTCCTCCGGACGCTCCAGCGTCGGGTCAAAGCGTGGCGCTCCAGCAGAGCGCGCGAGCTCGTCTTCGGCAGCGACGACCTTGCGCACGCCGGAGACGCCGATCGCGGCCCGCTCGCGGCGGCAAAGCTCGCAGGTGGCATCAACCCGATCTGACTTCAGGGCCGACAGCTCCGGGCCGACCCCAGAGCGGCCACGGCAGGCAATCCTCGTGGCCCAGCGTGGCCCTGTGGACGGGGCCGGGCCTGTGGACGGCGCCCACGACCGCGCCGCCCACCGTCCCTTGGAAAACCGGCACACGGACGCCGGTTTCCCACACCGCCCACAGGACGCGGCTCCCGTCTCCCAACAAACGGAGACGTCCGCAGGCCCCTCGAGGACCGCCAAACCGTTGCTGCGGGAGCCGTCTCGAAGTGCCACCCGTCAAGCCCGCGGGTGCGATTCCGACCGCTCAATGGCAGTACGATTCAGTTTTGAGGCAATACGCCCGGCAAAAGTAATTGTCGCGGATCACCCGCCGGAACGGGGATGGAGTACTACCGGAGGATCAAGATCCCGGAGGAGGTCATCGAGCGGCCCGAGGCCATCGAGGGCGGCTACGAGGGCGAGTACATGCCGGAACCAGAGCACGCCAAGGCGGAGGTCGTCTAACCAGACCGCCGTCCTTCATCATCGGTCTGGCCGTGCACGTGACCCGTGCCCGGTCGTCAAAGCCCCCGGCGAAAGCCGGGGGCTTTGTTTTCCCGTTACCCGGCCATAGCCTGCTGGAGCTTGGTCAGCATCTGAACGACGCGGATGCCGAGATCCTCCGCGGGCTTCGCGGCGTCCGCTTGCGCGATCCGCCGCGCGACGAGGACGTCGATCATGGCCAACGTCTCCATCGCACTGCCACGCGCGATCGTGTAGAAGCGCGCCTTGTCCCGCCGGCTGCGACGACCAGCGCCCTCAGCGAGGTTCAGGACGACCGAGAGGCTGGCGCGTTCGAGTTGATCGCGTAGCACCGCGTGACCCTTGGGCAGGAGACCGACGGCGGCAGCCTGGAACGCTATCGCCACGTGGTAGACGGCAAGCTTGTGGGCATCAGGTGCGGCGGTGTCGGCGGCGGGGCTGGCGGGACCGGGAACGGCGTCGTAAATGTGCATCGTGACCTCCGTAGACGGCGTTCTGCGCCGCCCTCATGACAAAGGGCGGCGCAGAACCGCCGCATGAGGACGTGGACGTCCGCCGATCCGGTCCCTGCACCCGCCGTGACGGCGAGCAATGGCTCCATCCCGCCGGCGCGGCGGGTGCATGTGCCCGGGTCGGCAGTAGGCCCAGGCAATCCTTTCTCCGGACGCAGGCGGTCGCCCCTTCCAAATCGGGGCCCACGGCTACCGGCACGCAGCCAACGAGGGCAGTGTGCTCCTGTGGACTCGCAACGGAAGCGGAGCTGTCGATCCTTCGAAGGCTCGCGTGACAGCGCAGTGCCAAAGACCCGGTCTCGCGAGTACACTTCGCCGAAGCCCCAATGGAGCTAATCTTCGTCGGCGGAGTACATGGCGTAGGAAAGACTACGATCTGCACCGCAGTCGCTCCGCTTATGTCGGCCCTACATTGCTCTGCTGGCTCTTTGATTCGAGAGGTCACCGGCCGTGATGGGGGCTCAGCTAAGGCGGTCACCGACGTTGCTGACGACCAAAACATTTTGGTGGGCGCCGTTAGAGCCTTGTCAGCCGATCGCTTGCTCCTCGACGGTCATTTCTGTCTTATCCGTCCGGGCGGCGAAATAGCGCGCATCTCCGTCGATGTCTTCGCCCGGCTACGCCCTACCGTGCTCGCAATCATCAGTTCGGATCCGGCTCAGATAGCAGATCGTCTCCAAGCGCGCGATGGTGTCGCGTACCGCGTTTCGGAGATCCTGGCGCTTCAATGGGCAGAGGTGGAACACGCAGCATCGGTAGGAAGGGAACTGGGCCTGGAATTGGTACGGTGTGACTCTTCAGTGCCACCGACAAGGGTGGCCGAGCTTCTGGCCGCCGGGCTCCCGCGCTGATGCAAGCCCTACTCGATACGAATGTTCTCATACATCGAGAGGCCGGCACGGTTGTCCGCGCTGACATCGGAACCTTGTTCCTTTGGCTCGACAAGCTCCGGTACGACAAGCTGATTCACCCAGCGTCCCTCAAGGAAATAGAGACCCACGCCGACCCGCGGGTGGTTCAGACCCTCAAACGGAAGCTCGGCAGCTACGAAGTTCTCAAGACTGTGTCCGCCGACACACCAGGCATCGCAGCCATCCGGACGACGGACACGACGCCGAACGACGTTGCTGATACGTCAATCCTCGCCGAGATCGCCGCCGACCGTGCGGACCTCCTGATCACTGAAGATCGCGGAATCCACCGAAAGGCGGAAATCCTCGGGCTTGCGGCGCGCGTCTATACGATCGAAGCGTTTCTCGAAAAGGTCACGGCCGAGCACCCCGATCAAGCCGACTACAAGGTCCTGTCGGTTCGGAAGCGCCTGATGGGCACCGTTGATGTCTCCGACCCGTTCTTCGACTCCTTCCGCGAGGACTATCCCGGGTTCGATAGCTGGTTCCGCAGGAAGGCCAACGAGACATCGTACGTGTGTTCTGACGACATGAACCGCTTACTGGCGTTTCTCTATCTCAAGCTCGAAACGCCAATGGATGACGTCGGCGCCATCAACCCGCCGTTTCCACCCCGCCGGCGACTAAAGATTGGCACCTTCAAGGTCGTCGTCAATGGCTTTAAGCTTGGCGAGCGTTTCCTGAAGATCGTCTTCGACCACGCGCGCCACGCTGGTGTCGAAGAGATTTACGTGACCTTGTTCCGGCGCACCTCCGAGCACGACCGTCTCGCCCTGCTCTTAGAAGACTGGGGTTTCGAGCGTCACGGAATCAAGAACGAATCCGAGCTCGTGTACGTGCGCCCTTTCGCTCCCCGGTTTGAGCTAGCGGATCCGCGCCGTACCTACCCGTTCGTCTCATTGTCGGTCTCAAAGTTCGTCGTGCCCATCTATCCGGAGTACCACACTGAGCTCTTGCCCGACTCGATCCTACGGACTGAGAACCCGAAGGAATACGTCGACAATAAGCCAAACCGAAACGCCATTAGCAAGGTTTACATATCCCGGTCCATCGAACGCGGCCTGAAGCGCGGTGACATCATCGTCTTCTACCGCACCAAATCAGACGCGGCGCCGGCGTACTACACGGCAGTCATCACTACGATGGGCATCGTCATGGATGTCATAACGGACCTTCACTCTAAGGACGCGTTCATTGCAGCGTGTCGCAAGCGGTCCGTCTTCTCGGATGAAGCGCTTGCAAAGCAGTGGGACTACAAGCCCCACATGCGCCCCTTCGTCGTGAATTTCCTGTATGTGCATACATTTAGCAGGAAGCCAAACCGGAAGCAGCTGATGGAGGCAAAGATCATCAATGATGCTCCCCGCGGCTTTGAGCGCCTAACCGACAGCGCATTCCAGCAACTACTCGAGGTGGCCAATGCAGACAAGCGTCTTGTTGTCGATTAAACCAACCTTTGCGGCTGCCATCTTCTCCGGCGCGAAGAAGTTTGAGTTCCGGCGGACCGTCTATCGCGCTCCGAGCGTGAAAACAGTATGGGTGTATGCCTCGGCTCCGATAAGCATGGTGATTGGCTGCTTCTCGGTCGATGACGTTCTGAGTCTCCATGTTGACACGCTATGGAAGCGCACTAGGCACGCAGCGGGAATCTCCAAAGAGGGCTTCTTCGAGTACTTCTCAGGCAAGAAGCTTGGCCACGCCCTGGTTATAGGCACTCGACACCAGCTTGTGTCGCCTGTCGCTCTCGCGGCCATGGGCGTCAATACGGCGCCGCAGTCGTTCCAGTACGTCAGCCGCAGTCTTCGTCACGGCCAAGCGGCTCGCAACGGTTGACGAGAGTCGGGGAGGACTGGGCCCATTCGCCTCCACGCGGGTCCTCGCCAAGCTCTCTATATCCTGGCCGGACGGAGAAGGTCGCGACGTGGCGGCGCATCGCTTGGGGGGATGGGTCCACCAACAACTTCAACTCCATCTAGTGGGCCCCGCGGCTATCCAACGTTAACTGGGACGAGTGTCATTGTGTCGTTTCCGAAGATGTCGATGACCTTGACGGCGACGGTGTAGCGGCCCGGGCTCGCGTACAGGTGCGGTGCAGTCGTGAGTTCCAGATCACGATCCTGGCGGGTCCGGAAGCTCTGCCACTCGTTCTCGAAGATGTAGCCGCCCGTCCACTGATCCTCGAAGTCCGGGATCTCGCCTTGAGCAGCCTGGACGCCAGGCAATCGGCCCTGCGAAAAGAGCGACCTCGAGACGCGCACGATCTCCTTTCGGCTCATGTAGTCGAAGTCGACCGCCCAGTAGTCCACCCAGTCGGTCCACTTCTTCGTGAGGATCTCGCGCGTGACGACGCCGCTTTTATCTTTCGAAACCTTGATCAGCCGGCCCTGGTCGCAAAGGACATCGCTCTTGCCTTCCTTCAGGCCCTCGATGGAAGCCTCGGCGATGCCCTGCGTGTAGTAGACGGAGAAGTCGAGCAGTTCGATCTTGACCTCGAGCTTCCGTTTCTTGTCGTAGCGCGGCGTGGCCTCCACGAAGCTGACGTCGTGGAAGACGACCTGGCCCTTCTCGACCGCACGCTTGTCGAAGACGTCGGCCGGGATGTATTTCGGCTGAAGGTCTATGCCCTTGGCCTTTGCCTCATCCAGGACGGCCGGGAACAGGCCCATCTCGAACTCGAAGGCGAGGATGTCCACGCGGGTGAGGTTGCGTTTGCGGCATTCGAGGATGACCTCTTCGACAAAGAGCCGGCCGAGGGGGAGGTTGATCGGACCGACGATCACCAGCCGGCCGCCCTTTCTCCCGTGGAAGAAGCTGAGGCCCGAGTCGGAGAGAGGCTCCGACTTGTAGGCTCGGAGGATCAACTGACGGAACTCGCGTTCCTTTTGCGCCAGAGCCTCTTCCTTCTGGGGTCCACTCAGGCGCCCGCCGACGTTGAGGTAGGCCTGGCGTTCGTAGCGCCCGAGGTTCAACACTTCAAACGCTCGAAAACCCTTTCCCTCTTCCTTTAACGCGCGCTGAACTCCGATCAGTCGCTTCCGCGTGGTGTGGATCGCGAACTTACCGAGATCAGTGCAGATCCACTTGCGGTCCAGCTTCTCCGCTACCGCTGCGGTCGTACCTGAGCCGCAAAAGAAATCGGCGATCAGATCTCCTTCGTTGCTGCTAGCCTTCAGAATCCTTTCCAACAGGGCCTCGGGCTTCTGGGTGTTGTAGCCGCATCGCTCTGCGGCCTGTGGCCCGACAGGCGCAATATCAGTCCAGACGCTTTGCAGTTCGACGCCTTTCATGTCGTCTTCGAGAGCGTAAGTGAAACAAGCGCGGTTTGCCAGTCACTTCGCTGAGCGCGGGCGCGTCGCGGCGGGCGGCGAGCCCCCTCCAGCCGACCGCGGGAGCGTCCGGGCGCTGCTT
>Ga0163144_10018445_pt1 | contig 14116 bp, 15 predicted proteins | sample OliLak19BULKMAT1_FD_123175 | JGI IMG/M metagenome (GOLD analysis project Ga0163144, IMG submission 123175) | Freshwater microbial mat bacterial communities from Lake Vanda, McMurdo Dry Valleys, Antarctica - Oligotrophic Lake LV.19.BULKMAT1 | ecosystem: Environmental > Aquatic > Freshwater >... | reverse complement strand
TGACGCTGTTCAAGAACGAATGGAAGAACGGTCAGGTCTCCAATTCCATCCCGGTGGTGGCACCGGGCGGGGTCGCCAACCTGATCGGCCTGACGGTCAACAACGGCACGGCTGACCTGCAGGGCCTGGAGTTCGAGGGCGAGATCCGCGCCACCGAGAACCTGCGTATCGCCGCGACCTTCGGTTACAACGATACGGAAGTGAAGTCATTCGGCGTCGGTCCAGGCGGCCTGCCGAACTGCTCGGACTGCAACTTCATCTACGGCAGCTTCAACGGCGTGATCGGCAACGAACTGCCGACGGTGCCGAAGATCACCTGGAGCCTGTCGGGCGACTATTCGCGCCGGCTGACCGACAACCTCGACTGGTTCGGCCGCGCCGACTATTCGTTCCAGGGCGAGAAGTTCACCGACTTCTCGAACGCCACGACGGTCGGAGACAACCAGAACCTGAACCTGCGGCTCGGAGTGCGCAACGACAAGCTCACGATCGAGGGGTTCGTCACCAACGCCACGAACGAGGACGCCATGCTCTCGGCGCTCCTCGGCATCGATGTGTTCTCATTCCTGACCCCGGCGAACCGGAACGAGATCCGCTTCTCGCCGCCGATTCCGCGGGCCTATGGCCTGCGCGTCATCTACAACTTCTGACCTTTAGACAGGACGGTGGCCCGGTCGAACGCTCGACCGGGCCACGCGGTCCGACCCTAGCGGAACTCGCCCTTGTCCGGCAGCGCGATGTGCAGCGCGTGGCAGGGCTCCATGCCGACGAAGCGCGTGATGTGCCCCTGGCCGCGCGTGTCCCACATCGTCAGCATGTCGCCAAGCGTGAAGTGGCGCGTGTCGCCGTTGCTGACGGTGATCTCCATCTGGCCCGTGAAGACCGCGACGAAGCGCAGATCCGGCACGGTCCTGAAGTCGACGACGTGGCCCGGCTGCGACAGCGTCATCTGCCAGTAGAGCACCTTCTGGTTCTTCGACGAGATGCGCTGCACCGTGCCGTACTGCGGCAGGTCCAGGTCGCGGAAGAACGAGTGGCCGCGCTCGTCTACGTCGATGTTCACGAATTTCATGGCGCGGCTCCTACTTCTTGATCTCGTAGAACACGGTTCCCGGGAAGGTCAGGCTGAGCGTGATCACGGGCTCGCGGCTGCGGGCGAACGACGAGTGGTGCAGCGCGAGGCCGTGCACATACATCCCCTCGCCCGTGCCGGAGCGGCGCACTTCGCCGCTCTGCAGCAGGTTCTCGAGATGCCCGGACATCGCCCAGACCATGCGCGGCTGGTTGGTCAGGTGCATCTCCTGCGGGCCGCCGCCGACCGGCTCGCCGGGCTGGTTGATCGAGATGCCCCAGTAGGCGCCGTCCTGCTTCTCGGTCTCCGCGTGCAGCGGCGTAACCTGCCTGAAGGGAATGTCGACCTCGGCCCAGGTCGAGCGCTGGTTCGCATCCATGCCGAAGGCTTTCATCTTCATCGTGGTGTGTTCCCGTTTCGTGGTGCCGGCGGCACGAGCGGCACGCCATTGGTCGCGATGAACGAGCCCTTCTGCGGCACGTTCCAGTGCGTCGAGACGCCGGCCGGCTCACGCAGCGCGTCGCCGGCGGATACGGTCTTCACCTCGTCGCCGATCGTGATCAGCATCGGGCCCGACAACACGTAGATCAGGGCGTCCACGGTCGGGACGACCGGCGCCGTGCTGCCCTTGCCCGAGAGTCTCGCGGCGCGGATCGAGTTGCCGTCGAACGGATGGCGCTGCACGGTGACCGTCGTGTTGCCGAGCCCCGCCTTCGCGCCACCCTTGATGACGGCAGGCTTCGCGTCCTTGCCACGGATCACCGCGGCCTTCGGGTTCGCAGCGCCGTCGAGCACGGTGAAGGCGACGATGGTGGTGTCCTCGGCCTTCCCGGGACGGCTGCGCAGCACGCCGCCGGGCAGGCTCACGACATCGCCCGCGAAGATCTCGGTGGCGACGCCCGCGACATCGACCAGCGCCGAGCCCTCGACGACGTAGATCGACTTCTCCGTCGTGACCTGGTGCAGCACGCCGCCGCTTGCCTTGCGGAAGGTCAGGACGCGGATGTCGCCGCTCGGGAAGCGGAAGGTCTGCGAGTCGTAGCGCGAGGCCTCGGGCGGCGCGCGGCCGAGTTCGGCCGGGCCGGCGGCGATCAGCACGCGCGCACCCGTCTGCTCCGCCGCGCCCTTCTGTTCGACCAGCCATTCGGCCATCGGCACCACCGGAACGTCCTTCCCGAACAGGACGTTCGTGTCGAGCCGGGGCGGCGGCGCGACGATCGGCACGGACGGCGCATTGGCGCCGGCGACGGGCGCGTTCTGGGCGAAGGCGGCGGCCGGAATGCTGGCCGCGACCGCGGCCGCGACGATCAAGGATCGGATCACCTGGACTTCCCCCGTATGCTGCGGCCGCCCGCGATGGACATGCTGACGATCGAGTTGTCGCCGGGGCAGGCGACGAAGATCGTGCCATCGCGATCGACGACGACCCCGGCGTTGGTGTTCTTCGGCAAGTCCAGTCCTTCGAGCGAGAGCTTCAGCCCGGTCGCGAGGATCGTTCGCGCACCGGAACGAAGGTCGACGGCGACGACCCGGCCGAGGTCCGGCTCGACGACGACCAGCCGGCCGTCCGGCAGTCGCGCGAGACCGGTGGGGCGCGCCAGGCCGTCCGCCAGCGTCGTGCGGCCACCGTTGGCGAGATCGACCCGCGTCACGCGGCCCGCCCGCGCTTCGCTGACGAGCGCCACGCCATCGTTCTCGAGCAGCAGGGCGACCGGCTCCTCGAGCCCTGTCGCGAGCGTCGCGATGCCCTGCGCCGTGACGCGCAGCAAACGGCCCTCGCGCGCATCGGCGACGATCATCGCGCCCTGCGACGTCAGCGCGATGCCGCGCGGCGTACCGACCGCGGTCGACTCGACCACCACGCTGTCGCTGGCGCGATCGATCTGCCGCACCCGGCCCGAACCCGAGGCGCTGTAGGCGATGAAGCGCGCGTCCGCGGCCACGGCCGACGAGGCGCCACGGTTCGCGGCCCAGTTCGGGCGCGTGACGGTGCCGTCCTTAGCGTCCACGAAACGATAGCCGAACGGGTCTGCGACCAGCAGGCGCGGCGCGCCGTCGAGCGTGGCGAGCGCCATGCCGAGCGGCACCGTGAAAACGCCGTGCACGACGGTGCGGCTGCGACCCGTGACCGGATCGACGGCGAGCACGCTGCTGTCGGCGACGTTGCTGACGTAGACCGTGCCGTCGCGACCGATCGCGAGGCTGTCGATCGGCTCGCGCATGCTCGCCACGATGCTCGGGGCAGCACCGGACTTCGGCGTGAGCCACAGGTCGCCCTTCAGATAGTCGACGCTGAACACGTCGCCGTTCGGGGCAACCTTCGCGGCCGCCGGCGAGCCGACGCCGGTGGCAATGGTGGTGTATTCGCCGCGGTCGACGTCGATCGCGACCAGCCGGTCGGTGCCGAACTGTGGCGCGTAAAGTCGACCGTCGGTGCCGAAGCCGAATCCGTTCAGCCGCCCCTTGCCGCTCGCCACGCGGCGCGGCGGCTTGCCGCCCACCGGGTCGAGTTCCCACAGGGTGTCGTCGCCCGCGCCGACCTGCGCGGTGAACAGGCGGCCGTCGGCGCTGAAGGCGATCGGATTGACGCGCGGCGCGTTCGGCAGCGCGACTTCGGGTACACCACCCGGACGCTGGATGCGGACCTCGCCGGTGAACTGCGCCGTCCACGCGAGAATGCCGGCCGCCGGCGTCCCGGCCGGACCGACCGCGACGTCGTCGGACTCACCATGCGGCGGCCCGACCGCGACGCTGACACGCCCGGTACCGACGTCGATGCGATAGACGGACTGGCCATGGATGCTGGTGCCGAGCAGCGTGCCGTCGAGGTCGAAGTTGATGCCCTCGATCGCGTGCATCAGCGCCGGGGGCACCAGCACCTCGAGCGTGACCCCGCTGCCGGCGACGGCGCCCGGGGGTGGTGCCGCCGAGCTCGCCAGCGGAATCGCGACCACCAGGGCAGCGGCCCACCGCGCGCTGGCGCGTCGTCGGGGCAGGCCGGCGTGGCGGTGCGACTGGCGCGGCAGGCGCACGGTGCGCGGCCTCAGGGCTCAGGCCGGCTTCGCGGCCCAGGAATCGCAGTGGCCGCCGGGGTTGGCGGGGCCACCGGTGAAGATCTCGCAGGTGCCGCAGCCCGCGGCGCCCTCACCGGCCGTGAAGAACGAGCAGCCGGAGCAGGTCTTGGTCGGGTCCGGCGCCTTCTCGGCGTACTTCATCGACTGCCGCAGGCTTTGCTCGGAGGCCGTCAGGCCGCCGAGGTCGACGCAGGCGGACGAGTCGGCCGCAGGCTTGCTGCCACAGGCGCTGAGGGCCGCGGCTGCCGCGCCCACCGCCGACACCTCGAGACCGAGCTTCAGGAAAGAACGACGCGAACCCACTTCCATCGACGCTTCCTCCGTTGAGAGGCGACAGGGTCCATGGTCCGTGGGCAGATGGCAAGGCCTGCGCGCGGCGTCCACCATTCCCCGAAACGCCCACTACATGATGCGCGGGGCGTCGTGCTGCGGTTGCATCGCGCGGGCCACGGCGAGCTCGGGCGAAAGCCCGGGATCCCAGTCCTTGCCGACCAGGCGACGACCGTTGAATGCCGCGGAATCGTCGGCGCAAAGCCACAGCGTCGGCGGCACGATCACGTCGGCGGGCAGGATGCCGCCGACCCGGCCTTCGTCGCCAACCGGACCCTTGCCGGGCTGGAAGTCGGCCTTCGCGCGCGTGCCGATCACGCCGCCGGGGATCAGCGCCGTATCCGCCGGGCCGCCGGGCAGCAGCACGTTGGCCGTGACACCGGTGCCTTCCAGGTCCCTGGCCCACAGCACGGTGCTCGCTTCGAGGCCGGCCTTGGTGGCGCCATAGGCGGCGAGCCCCTGCATCACCATCGTCGGATTCGAGGTCGAGATGCTGATGATGCGGCCGAAGCGTTGTTCGACCATGCCGGGCACCACGGCGCGCGTCATCAGGAACACGCCGATCAAGTTGGTCTCGACCATCGTCCGGTAGGCCGCCGGCGGCGTGGCCCAGAACTTCGGCTTCTCGTTGAAATAGTTCGCGTTGGCTTCGAGCGGACCACGCGCGGCGTTGTTGACCAGCGCGTCGATGCGACCGAACGTGCGCCGCGCCAGCGCCGCGGTGGCTTCGCAGTCCTGCTCGCGCGAGACGTCGGCGAGCGTGCCAACGAAGCGGCCACCCTGCCCGGCGGCGCGCGCGGCCGCCGCGACGTCGGCGCCGGTCGCCTCGAGCTCGGCGCGATTGCGGCCCGAAGTGCCGACGACGCAGGCGCCCTGAGAGGCGAGCGCCAGCGACATCAGGCGGCCGAAGCCGCGGCCGGCGCCGGTGACGATGACGACGCGGCCGCGCAGCGAAGGGTAGAGATGCATGCGCGAATTAGATGCGCATGCCTCCATCGACGTCAACGCAGCGGCCGGTGAAGAAATCGTTCTCGACGATGAAGATCGCGGCATGGGCGATCTCGCCCACGGTGCCGAGGCGGCGCAGCGGCACGGTCGAGGTCAGCTTCTCGATCATCTCGGGGCGCATCGCCGCGAGGATGTCGGTGGCGGTGTAGCCCGGGGCGATCGAACCGGTGCGGATGCCGAAGCGCGCGAGTTCCTTCGCCCACACTTCAGCCATCGCGGCGACGCCGGCCTTGGTTGCGGTGTAGTTGGTCTGGCCCGGATTGCCGTGGCGCGACACGCTGGAGATGTTGATGATCACGCCGCCCTTGCCACTGCGGACCATGCGCTCGGCGGCTTCGCGGCCGCACAGGAACACGCCCGTCAGGTTGATGTCGATCACCGGCTGCCACTGGTCGAGGCCCATCTTGCCGACGACCTGGCCGTCCTTGACCTTCAGCAGCAGGCCGTCCTTGACGATGCCGGCGTTGTTGACGATCACGTCGAGGCGCCCGAAGTCGCGCACGACCGCGTCCATTGCCGCGATGACCTCGGCCTCCTTGGTGACGTTCGCGATGTAGCCGCGCGCCGTGATTCCCAGCGCCGCGCACTGCTTCGCGGTCTCGTCGAGGTCCGCCTGGTTGAGGTCGAGCACCGCGATGTCGGCGCCGCGCGCCGCGAAGCTCTTCGCCAGCTCGCGACCGATGCCGCGACCGCCGCCGGTGATGACGACCGTAATACCCTTGATCTGCATGACTCTCGACTCCGGTGAAACGCCTGTTTGACAGCCGCGGGATTGTGTCTTTTTGCATTGCAAAAGGAAAGTCGGTGGGCGCGCCTGACTCAAGCGCCGGATATTCGAAAGCCTGGCGCTCAGGCAAGATCGGCGCAACGGCGCTCACATGCCCGCCGGGAATCCGCCCATGCGCCCGTCGATCGCCTGGTCTCTCGTTCGCCTGCTGTGCGCCGCCCTGCTGCCGTCCCTGGCGGCCTGCTCACCCGCGGTACCGGGCGCCAGGCCCGAGGCCGCCGCGCTGGCCCGGCGCGAAGACCGCGACGCGATGCTCTTCGACGTGGTGGTCCATCCAAGGTCCAATGACCCGGGCCAGACGGCCTCAGCCATCTATTCGTACTACCTGCCCCGCTCGCGCCGCCAGGTGGCGGTGTCGTTCGTCAACATCGTGGTCGCGCTGCCGCCGGACCAGGTCGAGGCGGCGCGACGTGCCGGCGTGCTCGCGATGCTGCAGAAGTCGATCGACGATGCCAGCCTGCCGAAGGTGACGGAGATCGCGGGACGGCGCGGTTCACCCGCCCCGGAACCGCTGCCGGTGCGGAGCGTAAACTTTCGCGAGGCGCATGCCGTCGCGCTGCGAGCGGGCCTGCGAAAGTTCGACAGCGCGCAACTGAAGGCCTCGGCGCGCGACCCCGCGAAGCGCTTTGCCATCTGGGCGTTCGCCGGCGATTTCCCGGGCGACGACGAGTCACGCGCGATCTACGTCGACGCACGCAGCGGGCGCCAGGTCGCCGAGCGGGAGGTCTATGCCGTCACGTTCGGGGAGGAAAAGCGCCGCGGCAGCGCCGAAATCGCCGCAGCGTTCGACGCCCTGCGCCGCAGCGCTGGCGGCGGCGGCGGCGCGGGCGGCTCCTCGTGTCTCGACTATTGCGGGGAGCGCGCCGGTCAATGTCGCGCCTCCGCCTACCGGAGCGCCGACACGCCCACCGCGAACGCCGCGGCGGGGCAGTGCATAGATGACGAGCGCCTCTGCAGGGAAGGCTGCCCGTAGCGCCTCGCGCCACCGGACACTGACCATGCTGGAAATCCGACCCGCCGCGCCCGCCGATGCCAACGTCGTCATGGAGCTGATCCGCGACCTGGCGCGCTACGAGAAGCTGTTCGATGACGTCGACGCCGATGCTTCGATGCTCGGCCGCGCCCTGTTCGACCCGCAGCCACGCGTGTTCTGCGACATTGCGGAATGGCGCGCGCCCGGCGCCGCGCCGGTGGCAGCGGGGTTCGCGCTGTGGTTCTACAATTTCTCAACCTTTCGCGGCCGCCACGGCCTCTACCTCGAGGACCTGTTCGTGCGCCCGGAACACCGCGGCCGCGGCATCGGCCGCGCGCTGCTGGTGCAACTCGCGCAGCGCTGCGTGCGCGAGGATCTCGCGCGGCTCGAATGGGCGGTGCTCGACTGGAACGAGCCGGCGCTGCGCTTCTATCGCAGCCTCGGCGCGCTCGGGCTGAAGGAATGGATCCCGCATCGCGTCACCGGGGACGCGCTGCTGGCGCTGTCGCGGACTTCAGGCTGAAAGCGGCCGCGTACGGTCGAGGAACTCGCGCATCGAGATCGCCGCCTCGACGGTGAACTCGCCGCGTTCGAGCGCGGCGCCGACCCCGGCGCGCGTCATGCAGAGAAAGTGCTCGACCTCGCCGTCGCGCCCGAGTGGCACGAAACCCGCGGGCAGCAGCACGTCGGCGACGATCACGCACTCGTCGTGCAGCCCGAATCGGGTTTCGCGCACCGAGCGCAGGCTGATGCCGGGAAACTCGACCTTGGTCGCGAGTTCGCGCGGCACGCCGGCCTCTTCCCAGAGCTCGCGCATCGCGCAGGCGCGCAGCGTCTCGCCGGCGCTGACGCCGCCTGCGGCGACGTTGTCGAGCATGCCGGGATCGGCGCGCTTGAGTTGGCTGCGACGCGCCACCCAGATGCGGCCGTCGGGAAGATGGCCGTTGACGTGCACGGCGCGGTTCTGGATGCCGAGCGTGCGGAACGCGCCGCGCTCGCAGCGCGCGACTTCGACGCCGGCCGCGTTGAGCACGGCGCACAACTCGTTGCGCCAGTCGGCGATCAGGCCGGCGCTGCGCAGCTGTACCGCGAGCCCCTGCAGCAGCCTGCTGCGGCGCGGAACCGAAAACCCGACGTCCCGCAAACGCAGTCCCGAGTCGGCCTGCTCGACCGCACCGGATTGCAGCAGCGCCGCGGCCAGCTCGCGACGCACGCGGCCGAGGCTTTCGCCCGCGATCCAGAACGGCACGAAGTCGACCAGATCAGTCTCGCAGGAAGTCGACGAGCGCACGACCGAAGTCCTCCGGCTGCTCGACGTTCGAGAGGTGGGAAGCATCGAGCACCAGCAGGTCGGCGCCCGGGATCGCCGCGATCATGGCCTCGGCATGCTCGACCGGCGTGGCCACGTCCTGGGCGCCGGCGATCACCAGGGTGGGCGCGAGAATCGCGGACAGCGACTCGCGCAGGTCGGCGTCGCGCAGCGCGCCGCAAGCCTCCGAATAGCCGCGCGGCTGCGTGCCGCGGACCATTTCGATGATCCTGGCCACGGTCTCCGGCTCGCGCTCGCGGAAACCCGCGGTGAACCAGCGCGCCGGCACCGCCTCGGCGATCGGGCCCATGCCCTGCGCGAGCGCGGTGGCGATGCGGTCGTCCCAGTTGCTCGCAGGCGGCAGGTGGGGCCCGGTGTTGGCGAGCACCAGCCGTCGCATCCGCGGCGCGTGGTGCGTCGCGGCCCACATCGCGGTCTGGCCGCCGAGCGACAGGCCGACCCAGTGGGCCCGGGGCGCACGTGCCGCATCGAGCACGGCGAGCGCATCGGCGGCGTAGTCGGCGATCGTGCGCGGCGTCGGCGGACCGTCGGGCAGTTCCGACTTGCCATGGCCGCGGACGTCGTAGCGGATCACGCGGAAATAGGGATCGAGCAGCGGCAGCTGCGGCGCCCAGACGTCGATGCCGGCGCCGAGTGGATGCAGCAGCAGCAATGGCGGGGCGTGGTTGCGCCCCGACATTGCATAGTGCAGGCGGAAGCCCTCGCGGTCGACGAATCCCGTCTGCACGTTCAGGTCATTCGGCCTTGAACTTGTCGTGGCAGGCCTTGCAGGCACCCGCGGCCGCGCCGAACGCCGCCTTGCTGCCATCGAGGGTGCCGGATTTCGAGGCCAACGCCAGCGAGTTCGCCTTGTCCCCGAAGTCCTTCATCAGCTTGTCGAACTCGGCCTTGTTCGCCCAGATCTCGGGCTTGGCCTTGGTGTTGCCGGTCTTGGAGACTTCCGGGAACACGTCCGGGGCGATCGACGACAGGAAGGCGACGCGTGCGGCGTTGCGCTGGAACACCGCCGCATCGAACGGCGCCTTGCCGCTGGCCATCGCGCCCATCGGGCCGAAGTTGTTGTAGATCACCGTATAGAGCGACTGGCGGTACTTGATCGCGCCTTCGGCTTCCTTGCTGCCCTGCGCCAGCGCGGTGCCGGCGAGCGTGAGGGCGAGGGTGCCGGCGAGGGCCGGGACCCACTTCTTTCTGGACGAAATCGACATCGGGTGAGACTCCTGAGGGGGTGCTGAGGGGTGGGTGGGGGCGTTAGAGCGGCGATTGTAATCGCAATGCGGTTGCCGGTCGCAACCCCGGGCAGGCTCTGCTACGCTTCGCGACCTTTTTGCCCGCTGCGATGCCCTACGCCATGTCAACCGCCCGCCCCATCCGCAACATCGCGATCATCGCGCACGTCGACCACGGCAAGACCACCCTGGTCGATTGCCTGCTCAAGCAGTCCGGCACCTTCGCTGCCCACGAGCGCGTCGGCGAGCGCGTGATGGACTCCAACGACATCGAGCGCGAGCGCGGCATCACGATCCTCGCCAAGAACTGCGCGGTGGACTACCAGGGCACCCGCATCAACATCGTCGACACCCCGGGCCACGCCGACTTCGGCGGCGAGGTCGAGCGCGTGCTGTCGATGGTCGATGGCGTGCTGCTGGTGGTCGACGCGGTCGAGGGACCGATGCCGCAGACGCGCTTCGTCACGCGCAAGGCGCTGGCGCTCGGCCTCAAGGCTATTGTCGTAGTCAACAAGGTCGACCGTCCGGGCTCGCGGCCCAACTGGGTCGTCGATCGTACCTTCGAGCTGTTCGACAAGCTCGGCGCCACCGACGAACAGCTCGACTTCCCGATCATCTTCGCCTCGGCCCTGCAGGGCTGGGCGACGCGCGACGTCGCCAAGCCGGCCACCGACATGTCGGCCTTGTTCGAAACCGTGCTCTCCAGTCTGCCGGCGCCGGCGCTCGACGTCGCGGCACCGCTGCAGCTGCAGATCTCGACGCTCGACTACAACAGCTATGTCGGTCGCATCGGCATCGGCCGCATCCGCCGCGGCACCGTCAAGGCGGGCCGCAACGTCTCGCTGTGGTGGGGCGACGAGGCGCGCGGCACCGGCAAGGTCCAGCAGGTGCTGACGTTCCGCGGCCTCGAGCGCAAGGCAGTGGATGAGGCCCAGGCTGGAGACATCGTCGCGATCACGGGCATCGAGAATGTCAACATCGGCATCACGGTCTGTGACCTCGAGGCACCGGCGCCGCTGCCGCCGATCGAGGTCGACGAGCCGACGATCGCGATGACCTTCCAGGTGAACACCTCGCCGCTCGCCGGCCGCGAGGGCAAGTTCGTCACCAGCCGCCAGATCCGCGAGCGCCTGATGCGCGAGCTGCAGAGCAACGTCGCGCTGCGCGTCGACGAGACCGCCGACGCCGACGTGTTCCGCGTCTCCGGCCGCGGCGAGCTGCACCTGACGATCCTGGTCGAGAACATGCGCCGCGAAGGCTACGAACTCTCGGTCGGCAAGCCGCAGGTGCTCAAGCGCGTCGTCGACGGCGTCGTCACCGAGCCGTTCGAGGCGGTCACGATCGACATCGACGAAGGCCACCAGGGCAGCGTGATGTCCGAGATGGGCATCCGGCGCGGCGAACTGGTCGACATGGTCGTCGAGGGCGACCCCACGGGCCGCGGCCAGGGGCGCGTGCGCCTCGAATACCGCATCCCGGCGCGCGGCCTGATCGGCTTCCAGGGCGACTTCATGACGATGACCCGCGGCACCGGCCTGATCAGCCACATCTTCGACGGCTACGACGTCGTCAAGGGCGAGATCCCCGAGCGCCACAACGGCGTGCTGATCAGCAACGAGAACGGCGAGGCCGTGGCCTATTCGCTGTTCAACCTGCAGGAGCGCGGCCGGCTGTTCGTCGAGCACGGCACCAAGGTCTACGAAGGCATGATCATCGGCATCCACAGCCGTGACAACGACCTGGTCGTGAACCCGATCCGCGAGAAGAAGCTGACCAATGTGCGCGCCGCCGGCAAGGACGACGCGCTGCTGCTGACGCCGCCGGTGCAGGTGACGCTCGAATACGCGGTCGAGTTCATCAACGAGGACGAGCTCGTCGAGGTGACGCCGGAGTCGATCCGGTTGCGCAAGAAGTACCTGAAGGAGAACGAGCGCAAGCGCGCACGTTCATCTTCGGAGTCGATCACCGGCTGAAGCGGCCGGTCCGGCTCAGGCCTTGCGCGGCCCCGGGAAGAACGCGTTGGTGCTCCGGACATATTCCGCGTAGCCGGGGCGGCGCTTGCCGATGCTCTTCTCGAGCAGCGTGACGCCCGACACCCGCATCAGCAGCACCGACATGATCACCGGGCCCGGGAAGCTCCACCAGGCGCCTGCCGAGGCGGCGATCAGGTAGAAGCCCCACCAGACGCAGAAGTCGCCGAAATAGTTCGGGTGGCGCGTATAGCGCCAGAAGCCGCGGTCCATGACCTGGCCCTTGCTGGCCGGGTCCTTCTTGAAGCGCGACAGCTGCCAGTCGCCGCCCGCCTCGAACACCAGTCCCACCAGCCACAGCGCGGCGCCGGCATAGTCCAGCGGACCCAGGGGCCGCGGCCCGAGGATCGCCCCCAGCAGTGGCAGCGAAATGACCCAGGCGAGCAGCGCCTGCAGGCCGAACACCAGGTAGAGGCTCTTGAACGTGAAGCCGGGGTCGTTGCGGCGGCGGATGGCCTGATAGCGTAAATCCTCCTCTTGGCCCCAGTTGCGCGCGGTGATGTAGACCGCCAGCCGCAGGGCCCAGATCGCGACCAGCACGAGGACCAGTTCCCGGCGCTCCACAGTGCCCGGTGCCGCGACATGCAAGGCGCTGGCCGCGTCCCAGGCCGGCGCGACCCGGAAGTAAGCCAGGGCCGCCAGCAGGAACATCACCGACCACAGGCTGTCGACGATCGCCACGTTGCGCTTCACGACCGAGACCACCCAGGTCAGGAAGGCCGCGCCGAGCAGCACCGCCAGGCCCGACAACCACGCCGACAGATCGAACACTGCGTCTCTCCCTGGACGATTCCCCGGACTGGACAGGCCACCCGGGACGGCAGGGGCCAGACGGCCCGCCGGAAGGCGATTGTGGTCCGCCGGGCGGCGTAGCGGCAATGGCCTGCCGTGCGGCGGCTGACATATGCCGCCGCGCGGGGGCTCAAGGCATGCCGTCCGAGGCCGATAGCGAATCCAACCGGAACATCCCTTTCCCGAGGTCGCGCCCGCGCCATGTTTGCCCTGATCGGCTCCGTCGTCGTCCTGGTCTGCGTCTGCGGCGGCTTCATGATGTCCGGCGGCAACCTGTTGCTGCTATGGCACCCGTCTGAAATCGTCGTGATCATCGGCGCCGCACTCGGCGCGTTCATGACCAGCAACCCGCTGAAGGTGGTCAAGGGATCGTTCAAGAACGCGATTGCGCTGTTCAAGAAGCCGACCTACGACCGTGCCGACTACGTCGACATCCTCAAGCTGGTCTACGACCTGCTGGTCAAGTCGCGCAAGGAAGGCCTGCTGGCAATCGAAGCCGACATCGAGGATCCGGCCAAGAGCGCCGTGTTCTCCAAGTACCCGAGCATCCTCGCCGATCACCACATGATCGAGTTCATCACCGACTGCCTGCGCCTGATGGTCGGCGGCAACCTCGATCCGAACGAGCTCGAGAGCCTGCTCGAGTACGAACTCGAGACGCACCACAAGGAAGCGGCGGAACCGGCGCATGCGGTGCAGAAGGTCGCGGACGCCCTGCCCGGCTTCGGCATCGTCGCCGCGGTGCTCGGCATCGTGAATACGATGGCTGCCATCGAGGGCGCGGACACGGCCACCATCGGCGCCAAGGTCGGCGCGGCCCTGGTCGGCACCTTCCTGGGCATCCTGGTGGCCTACGGCTTCGTCGGGCCGATCTCGACCGCGATGGAGCATCGCGCGCACGAGGAAGGCAAGGCCTTCGAGGTCGTGAAGATGGCGCTGGTCGCGAGCGTGCGCGGCTACCCGCCACAGGTCGCGGTGGAATTCGCGCGCAAGCTGCTGTTCAGCGACATCCGCCCGACCTTCAGCGACCTCGAGAACCATCTCAAGGGCAAGCCTCCGGCCAGCGGCAAGTAGGGCTGGCGCGCGGCGCACGACATGGCGAGCACTCCCGCAGCGGCCGGCGATCGCCGTCCGATCATCATCAAGCGCAAGAAGATCATCGCCGGCGGCCACCACGGCGGCGCGTGGAAGGTCGCCTACGCGGACTTCGTGACCGCGATGATGGCGTTCTTCATGGTGATGTGGCTGGTCTCGAGCGTCTCGAAGGAACAGCGCGCCGCGCTGTTCGACTATTTCCAGAACCCGAGCATGGAGCAGGGCAAGTCGCCCAGGGCGGCCCCCGGCCAGGCCGGCCCCGGCGGCGCCAGCACCAGCCCGATCAACCTGCGCGGTGGCCTCGATGCGCCGCGCACGTTCTCGCAGACGCCGGACATCGGCGGCCCGGTCGCGCAGATCGGCGCCGCCGACGTCTCGAAGATGGATGCCACCGAGGCG
>Ga0163144_10018444_pt1 | contig 14116 bp, 13 predicted proteins | sample OliLak19BULKMAT1_FD_123175 | JGI IMG/M metagenome (GOLD analysis project Ga0163144, IMG submission 123175) | Freshwater microbial mat bacterial communities from Lake Vanda, McMurdo Dry Valleys, Antarctica - Oligotrophic Lake LV.19.BULKMAT1 | ecosystem: Environmental > Aquatic > Freshwater >... | reverse complement strand
TCCCTAATCCCTAATCCCTAATCCCTAATCCCTGATACCTGATCCCTGATACCTGCCCCCAATTCCCCCGTCCCGCCCTCTCCCCGCCGCTTTCGTCGGCGATAGAGCTGCCGTTACGCCAGTGCGTGTTCCTCGCGCACTGGCGTTTCCACGTGCGCCCCTGTAAGAGGCGCGCGCTCCCCGCACCGTCGCCAAAATCCAGCGGTCCGCTCTCGTCCGGCCGCCTTGCACGTCTGATAGTCAAATGAATCTGCGCAACGTCGCCATCATCGCCCACGTCGACCACGGCAAGACCACTTTGGTGGACCAGATGCTGGCCCAGTCAGGCGTCTTCCGAGCCAATGAGGCGCATGCCGAACGTGCCATGGACTCCAACGACCAGGAGCGCGAGCGCGGCATCACCATCCTGGCCAAATGCACCTCGGTGCTGTGGCACGGCAAGGCGGGCGAAACCCGGATCAACATCATCGACACCCCCGGCCACGCCGACTTCGGTGGCGAGGTCGAGCGCATCCTGGGCATGGTGGACGGCTGCGTCCTGCTGGTCGACGCCGAGGAAGGCGTCATGCCCCAGACCAAATTCGTGCTGACCAAGGCGCTGAAGATGGGCCTGCGTCCGATCCTGTGCATCAACAAGGTCGACCGCGCCCACGCCGATCCCGACAAGGTCCACAACGCCGCCTTCGACCTGTTCGCCGCCATCGGCGCGACCGACGAGCAGCTGGACTTCCCGCACATCTACGCTTCAGGCCGCGCCGGCTGGGCGACGCTGGACCTGAATGTCCCGTCCGACAACCTGGGCCCGTTGTTCGACATGATCGTCGACCATGTGCCGCCTCCCAGGGTGGTCGAGAACAAGGACAAGCCGTTCCAGATCCTGAACGTGCTGATCGAGAGCGACCCCTTCCTGGGCCGTTTGCTGACCGGTCGGATCGAGAGCGGCAAGGCCTCGCCGGGCATGGCCATCAAGGCCCTGTCGCGCGACGGCAAGACCATCGAACAGGGCCGGATCACCAAGGTGCTGGCCTTCCGCGGTCTGAAGCGCCAGCCGGTAGACGAGGCCGAGGCGGGCGACATCATCGCCATCGCCGGCATGTCCAAGGCGACCGTGGCCGACACCCTGTGCGCCCTGGATGTGACCGAGGCCCTGCCCGCCCAGCCGATCGATCCGCCGACCATCTCCATGACCGTCTCGGTCAATGACAGCCCGCTGGCCGGTCGCGAGGGCGACAAGGTCCAGTCGCGCGTGATCCGCGATCGCCTGCTGAAAGAAGCCGAGGCCAACGTCGCCATCCGCGTCACCGAGACCGGCGGCAAGGACGCCTTCGAGGTTGCTGGCCGCGGCGAACTGCAGCTTGGCGTGCTGATCGAGAACATGCGCCGCGAAGGCTTTGAACTGTCGATCAGCCGTCCGCGCGTGGTCTATCAGATCGCCGAGAACGGCGAGCGGCTGGAGCCGATCGAGGATGTCGTCATCGACGTCGACGACGAATACACCGGCGTGGTCATCGAGAAGCTGTCGGCCCGCAAGGCCGAGCTGAAGGACATGGGTCCGTCCGGTGCCGGCAAGACCCGGCTGACGCTGAAATCGCCGTCGCGCTCGCTGATCGGCTACCAGGGCGAATTTCTGACCGACACCCGGGGTTCGGGTGTGCTGAACCGCGTGTTCAGCCATTATGAGCCGCACAAGGGCGCCATCGAGGGGCGCCTGAAGGGCGTGCTGGTCTCGAACGGCGACGGCGAGACCGCCGCCTTCGCCCTGTGGAACCTCGAGGATCGGGGCATCATGTTCGTGGGCGGCGGCGAGAAGACCTATCAGGGCATGATCATCGGCGAGAACGCGCGCTGGGACGATCTGGACGTCAACCCGATGAAGGCCAAGGCGCTGAACAACATCCGCGCCTCGGGCAAGGATGAAGCGGTTCGCCTGACCCCGCCGCGCCGTCCCTCGCTGGAACAGGCCATCGCCTATATCGAGGAAGACGAGCTGGTCGAGGTCACGCCCAAGTCGATCCGCCTGCGCAAGGCCGTGCTGAACCCCTCGTTCCGCAAGAAGCGTGTGCGCGAAGACGTCTGACAGGTTTCCACGACGACCGGGATTTCAGAGAGGGCGGGCCGGTCGGTTCGCCTTTTTTCCGTTGAGCCCCAGCATGCCGAGCCATCCCCCGCTGGTCAGCAGGGCGACGTCCAGCAGAGCCAGGGCCAGCGGCGTCGAGGCGGGGGCGGCGATGAAGCGTGGGTGCCAGTCGGGGCCGAATTTCGCCTTGTAAGCGCGCAGGCCCTGAAAACCATACAGGGCACCGCCTTCGTCATAGACCAGTGCCCCGACGCGCGCGAACACGGGCGCGAGACGGCGGTTCTCCAGGCCCGACAGCGGGGCCATGCCGAGGTCGAGGTCCGCGAGTCCCTGATCCCTGGCCCACTGGATCGTCTGGACGAACAGATAGTCCATCACTCCGGGTGGGGCATCGGGGGCGTGGCGCATCAGGTCGATGGCGATCGAGGCGCGCCCGCCCCGACCGGGCAACAGATTGGCGAAGGCCGACACCCGCCCCTGACACCGCACCACGGCCAGCGGCATCAGATCCAGCCAGGCGGGATCGAACCGGCCTAGGGAAAAAGTCTTTTCGGAGCCGTGGTGATGGGCCAGCCAAGCGTCCGACACCGCCTTCAACTGTGGCCCCAGGGCGGACGCCGATCCGGGCGGCAGAACCTCAAAGCTGGCACCCTCGCGCTCGGCGCGGCTGACGGCGGTGCGAAGGTTCTGACGCGCCCTGCCCTCCAGCGAGAAGGCTGACAGGTCGACCGTGGCGGTCTCGCCCACCTTGCGTAACGCCAGACCCAGGGTGGCGAGGTCGGCCAGAAAGCCCTCGCCCACCGAATAGAAGACCGGCGCGCCGCCATAGGCGTCGGCCAGCCCGGCGAAGCTCCACAGCAGTTCGCGGCGCTCATTGGCAAGGCCGGCCGGTTCCCCCATGGCGATCCAGCGACGGCCTCGCACCCGGTAGGCGATGAAACTCTGTCCTGACGCACTGAACAGCAGCGCCTTGTCACCCAAGGCGGCGAGCCAGGCGTCGGGCGGAGTCGCGTCGGCGGTCTCCAGGGCCGCAAGGGCGCGCCGGACCTCGTCAGCCGATGCGGGACCATGGCTCAATGCGCCGGGGGCGGTGAGCAGGGATCGAACAGCCACCCCCAGGGTCAGGATGGCCATGACAGCGGCCCCGCGCAGGAAGCCAGAAGCCTGTCGATCGGTCAGGAAGGTCCACCACAGATCGTCGGTGTAGGCGACGTCGCGATAGGCGAAGAAGCCCAGCCACAGGGTGGCGGCGACCGCCGCCACCAGCAGCGCCAGCCACGCCGGCGACAAGGGCTCGCCCAGCCGCGACTTGCGGTCGAAAGCGTCTCTGCATGGCAGCAGCAGCAAGGCCACGACGGCCAGCTGGGTCGCCTCTTCCCATTCAAGGCCCTTGAGCAGGGAAAAAGCGATTCCGCCCGTGAGTACCACCAGTGCCGCCCACCAGGCACCACGCCGCCGGCGCCACAGGCCGGCCGAAAGCAGTACCAGCAGAAACCCGGCCACGCTGGCGGCGAAGTGGGACAGGTCGATCAGCAGGGGCGGCGCGATCCGGGTCAGGACCTCGAGCCGGTCCCTGAAGGCGGGGGTGACCGCCGAGATCAGCATCACCGAGCCAACCAGGAAGCTGAGCAGGGCGAAGACATGCGGCGACAGTTCGAACGCCAGGGCGCCCAGTCTCCACGCCAGACCTTGCTTGCGCCCCTTTGCCCCAACCATGGCCCGCTTAGACCCGAAATCGGCCAATCAGGGCAAGGCAAAGGTCATTTCGGGGCACCCGAAACAAAGCGGGGCCCGTCGTGTTAGCCAGTCGGTGCGAGCCCCTCCCCGCTCGCTTTGACAAGGCAGATATCATGCGAAAGACAGCGCTTCTCACCGGCGTCGCCGGCCTGTTCCTCATGACCGCTCCCGCGTTCGCCCAGGACGGCACGGCCCCGCAAACCCCGCCGACCGCCGCTACGGTCGAGGCTCCGGCCGCAGCGCAGGCGACCCAAAACCTGACACTGCAGCCCGGATCCGACGTCAAGGGCTCGGACGGCGCAACGCTGGGCCAGCTTGAAGGGGCCCGCAACACAGAGACCGGCCAGGAACTGACCGTCCGCGGTGCCGACGGCGCGCTTCGCGGCATTCCGGTTTCGGGTGGCGTGCGCCAGGACGGTGCAGGCGTAGCTGTCGGCTGGACCAGCGCCCAGTTCTCGGCGGCCGCCGCGATCAGCGACGACGCCAGCCCGGCCTCGGAGACCGCCGCCCCGGCCGATCCGGCGCCACCCTCGGATTCGACCATGCCGACCGAGCCCGGCGAGACCGAAGCCACGCCTGCGACCCCGGTTCCCGGCGAGGCGAAGACGCCGGACAAGCCCGGCGCCTGATTCCTTGATCAAGGCATAGAAAAGGGCGGCTCCGGGTGGAGCCGCCCTTCTTTGTTTCGGAAAGCGAAGCGTTAGCCGCGGCGCTTCACCAAACCCACCAGGAACAGAAGCAGGCAGGCACCGAGGAAGGCAACCAGCAGCGTGATCAGGTTGAAGCCGCCGACCGGAATGCCCAGCAGGCTGCCGGCGATGAAACCGCCCAGCAAGGCTCCGACGACGCCGACGATCAAATTCGTCAGCAGGCCGTGACTACGGCCCATCACTTTTTCAGCCAGCCAACCAGCGACGATGCCGATGACGATCCAGCCAATGATACCCAAGCCCATGTGTAGTCTCCTTCCAAGCCCATTGCTCTGTCGCCGTAATGCGCGTGAACCGTAACGGTTGCCCCCGGTTTCGCCTAACGCCGCTCACTGACTCTCCCCCGTCACGCGAGCGCGGCATGGTGTTTGCCGCGTGAAGGGCGAGCCGTCCCGCTTCGGGACAGCCTGCCACCAAGGGGAAATAGGCTATGGCCACCGATATCGACCTGCACCTGGGCCGCCGCCTGCGACGTCGCCGGCGCCTGCTCGGTCTGACGCAACAACAGCTGGCCAATCAGGTCGGCATCCGCTTTCAGCAGATTCAGAAATACGAATGCGGCGCCAACCGCATCTCGGCGGCCCGCCTTTGGCAGCTGTCCGAAGCCCTGGAATCGCCGGTCAGTTATTTCTACGACGGGCTGGAAGAAGCCATCGAACGCCGCGAGGTCGCCAACCAGGGCGGCGAGATGTTTTCCCGCAAGGAAACGCTCGACCTGATCCAGGCCTATTATCAGCTCGACGAAAAACCGCGCCGGCGCCTGCTGGACCTGGCCAAGTCCCTGCATGTCGAGGCCGACGCGGCCTGAGTGATTGGTGACCAGTGATTGGTGACCAGTGGTCAGTGATTGGTGGCCGCAGGGCGAGACGCGTGCGGCACAGGGACTTGAGGCTGGCTGCGCGCGCCTCTACCCACTAAGCACCAGAGCGAAATCGGTTTGGACGCGATCGCGTCCAAACTTAGATTTCGCTCCAGCATCATGCTGGAGCCTGAGTCACGGCATCGGCGGAATCGCGAAGCGATTCCTCCTCAACCGATCAGGCTCTAGCCACTAATCACTGGCTTTCTCCATGACCGAGTATGAACTGTTCGCCGTCGAGTTGGCCCGCGAGGCCGCGCATGTGTCGCTGGGCTATTTCCGTGGCGACTATGCGCAGTCCGACAAGGGCGGGGCGGGCACGTTCGACCCCGTCACCCAAGCCGATCAGGAGGCCGAGGTAGCCCTGCGCCGGCTGATCGCCGCCCGCTATCCCGACCACGGCGTCATCGGCGAGGAGTATGGCGAGGACCGGCCCGACGCCGACCACGTCTGGATCCTGGACCCGATCGACGGCACCCGGGCCTTTATCGCCGGCCTGCCGGTCTGGACCAATCTGATCGCGCTGAGGACCGAAGGCCGGCCGTCGACCGGAGTGATCGGCCAGCCTTATCTGGACGAAATCTTCCTCGGTGGACCATCGGGCGCTCGACTTCTGCGCGGCGGCGCGGAAACGGTGCTGGCGGTTCGGCCCTGCCCGCGCCTCAACGACGCCCTGATCGCCACCACCGATCCCGACCTGTTCACCGGGGCGGAAATGGGTGCCTGGACCCAGGTGCGAGCGGCCGCACGGCTGGCCCGACTGGGCTGCGACGCCTATGCCTACGCCATGCTGGCGGCCGGACGGATCGATCTGGTGGCCGAGAGTGGCCTGAAGGTGTGGGACTGGTCGGCTCTGGTTCCGGTCATCGAGGCGGCCGGCGGAGCAGTCAGTAACTGGCGTGGCGAGACGCCCGACGGGACCGGACAGATCCTCGCCGTCGGAGACGTCGGCATCCGCGAACAGGCGCTGGTGACGTTGAAGCGGGCGGCGATCTGATCTGATCCTCGTCCTGTGGAGGGGATTCAGGCGGCTTCGGTCGGTTCGCTGGCTGGCTCACTGACCGGCATCGGCGACAAATCCTCGACCGGCGAGACATAGGCGGCCATGGCGTCGAACTCTTCGAGGAAGACGGCGCGCATTTCGTCGGTTTCCATGATGACCTCGTGCTTGGCACCCGCGATCTCGATGTAGCGGCCGCGGCCCAGCCGTTTGGCGGCCCATTTGCTGGTCTGTCTCCAGACGCGATCGTCCTCGCTCGCCTGGACGATGGCGACCGGAATCTGCACGGCCTTCAGGGCCTTGGGCTTGAGCGCGCGCTCGCCGGCGTCGAGGGCCACGGCCAGCCAGCCCCAGGTCGGACCGCCGACGGCCAGGTGCGGGCAGGCGAAGAGCTGTTGCCGCCACTGTTCGTAGCGGCTCTCGTCCGACGTCAAGGCGTCCTTTTCGAAGGTGTGGTCGAACGGGTCGTCCGCGTCGTCCAGCACATAGTCACCCGCCTTGCCGTGACGCAGGTTCCAGCGGACAGCCAGCTTGACCGACCACATTGACCGCTTGCCGGTCTTGATGCGCAGCATGGGGCTGGTCAGGACAGCCCCGGAAAACCGGCTTTCGCCACCCTCCAGCGTCATCAGGTTGAGGACGCCGCCCATCGAATGCCCGACCATGACCCAGGGCTTGGGCGCGCGCGCCTCCCAGGTGTCGAGCAGGCGGGCGTAATCATCGAGGAATTCCTCGACCGCCCGCGCATGGCCCTTGAGGCGATCCGGCAGCAGACGGGCCGACAGGCCCTGACCGCGCCAGTCATGGGCCAGAACGCACCAGCCGCGGGCGAGGAAATTGCCGATGACCTCGAAATATTTCTCGATCGGCTCGGTGCGGCCCGGGCTGAGGATGACCGTGCCGCGAGGTTTCTTCGCGACCAGGGCCGACGGGGTCCAGAAGGCGGCGCGAAGGCGCAGGCCGCCGGCCCCGCGGAACCATTCGCCCGTCCCGCCCGGAGGCGCGGAGGCGCCCGGAACCCCCATCAGGGGCGCATTGGCGGCATAGGCGACGGCTCGGTTCACTCTGGCTTCCTGAATCTCAAGGTCATGCGGTCACTCTCTCCGATCCGGTCATACTTCGACCGGTCGAAGGCGGGGTTCGGCACCGAGCCGCGCTCCGCAGTCAAGGACATCGGCGGCAGGGTCTCGACCCCGAACGGATGATCCTTGGTATCCCTTTCATTCGCGTTGATTTGGGAAGCGGCGACAAAGGCGAAGCCCGCTTCCGCCGCCAGCTGTTTTACGAACGCCTCCTGGACGTATCCGTTCGCCGCGGCGGGGTCCTGATCGTCCTCGGGGCCCAGGCGGTGCTGTTCGATGCCCAGAATTCCGCCCGGACGCAGCGCGGCATAGGCGTCGGCGAAAGCCTTTTCCGCGATGCCTGCGGCCATCCAGGCCTGGATGTTACGCATGAACAGGGCCATGTCCGCCGTGCCCGGTGCCGTCACCGGGCCCGAGGTCGGGCCGAAGGCGCTGAGCTCGATCTCGCCGTACAGGGGCCTGTCGGTGGTGAACCGCTGCTGGAAGGCGGCCATCAGGGCAACCTGCGAAGGATCGGCCCCGGGACCGGTCTGAAACCCGGCGGCGACGTATTTGCCCGCGCCCTCGGCCAGATAGGGGGCCAGTATCTCGGTGTACCAGCCGCTGCCGGGCCAGAATTCGACCACCGTCATGCGTGGCTGCAGGCCGAAGAAGCGTAATGTCTCCATCGGATGACGGGCCGCGTCGCGGGCCTTGTCCTGGGCGCGCCAGGGACCTGCGACCGCCCATTCCAGCGTCCCCTTTGGCGAACCGTCAGGCGTGGGAGGCGGCTCGGCGGTCTTTTCCTTGCGGCCGCAGGCTGCGAGGGCGGCGAGGGCGACGCCGGCGGCACCGGAAAGCAGGTTCCGGCGCGACAGCGACCCTCTACGGCTTTCTCTGGATTCAGCCATGCCCGCTCCCCGCAGGCCGGCTCCTGTCCGATCAGGAGCCGCCTCGGCCCTCAGGCCTTAACCGTGTTCCCCGAGCCCGTCAAAACGGTTCCCGGCGTTAATTCGATTCAGGCTGGTTTGCGGAATCGCAGGGTCATACGGTCGCTTTCGCCGATCGCGTCAAACTCGGCGCGTTCGGCCGCGGTCAGGGGCGTGGTGCGGCCAGTGGTGGCGTTCTGGCGCGGCGCGCTCGAGCGGATCGGCGGCAGGGTCCAGACACCAAAGGGATGGTCGCGGTCATCCTTGGCATTGGCGTTCAGCTCACTGCGACCATCGAGCACGAATCCCGCCGCCTGGGCGGCACGGATGACATGGCTTTCAGAGACATAGCCCGTGCTGGCGGTCACATCAGGGTCAAGGCCCTCGGCGGCGCGGTGCTGTTCGACGGCCAGCACGCCGCCCGGCTTCAACGCCTTGTAGAAGGCCGCCAGATAGGGCCCGGTGCGCGACGGGTTTGAGCGATGCCAGTTATGATAGCCACGCGCCGTCACGATCAGGTCCGCTGTCCCGTCTGCGACGCCCATGCTTTCAAGCGGGCTACCGACAGCGACATAGGTTCCGCCCGTTGCCTCGGCATAGGGTTTCAGGATGGCACTCCACCAGCCGGCACCACCGGGCTCGACCTCGACGATGGTCGAGCCCGGCGTCAGGCCCCAGAAGGTCAGGGTTTCGAACGGGTGGCGATAGACGTCGCGCGCGACGTCGTTGGGTTTGCGAGTGCTTGAGGCGATGGCGCCCTGAAGCGCAGCATCCTCCTGTAGCGTCGGCGGCGTCATGGCGGCGCGGCGAACGGTGCGCTGGGATGCCGTCTCGTTCAGGGCAGGCAGCGTGGGCAAGGACTGGGCCACCGCAAACACGGGCATGGCGATGGCGGTCGTCAAAACGAGGGCGAGCAGGCGCATGAGGGTCTCTCCACAGGGGATGGCGGGAATGCGAACGAACCCTACGGCCTCTGCGTGCAGGAGCAAGCCTCTACGCTTCCGGGGCGACAGATGGGCGCGGTCTTGAAGGCGCGCGCGGGCTTCCACATCGGTTCCGAGGCCGCCGATTCCGGGGCCTCCGGACCAGACGGAGCCTCTTGAGGACCGTCAGGGCCGAACTCCCACCGCCGTCCCGAGCCGAAAACCCGACTTGGATGATTGGGACGGCTCGACCTTGCTGATCATCAGGAGGATGACCCATACGTACCTATGATTTCACCCCGCTGTACCCTTCCGCCGTCGGCTTCGATCGGCTGGCCGGCCTGCTGGAAACCGCCCCGCGAAGCAGCCAGGAGAACGGCTGGCCGCCCTGCAACATCGAGACGACGGGCGAAAATGCTTATCGCATCTAGATCGCGGTCGCCGGCTTCAAGCCCGACGACCTGACTCTGGAGGTCAAGGAAAACCTGCTGACGGTGACCGGCCGCAAGACCGCCAATGACGATGCGGGCACCGAGCGGACCGATCTGCACCGCGGCCTGGCAGAACGCGACTTCGAGCGCCGGTTCCAGCTGGCCGACGATGTCGTGGTCAAGGGCGCCGACCTGGCCGACGGCATGCTGTCGGTCGAACTGAACCGCGAACTGCCCGAGGCGCTGAAGCCGCGCCGGATCGAGATTGGTTCGGGCAAGCGCCTGATCGAAGGCAAGAAGGTCAAGGCGGCCTGAGCCGGCCTCAAACACCGCGACCGCGCGACAGGCCGGCAATGAAAGAAAGGGCGGCGATCGCGCCGCTCTTTTGTCGTGCGTCAGGCCGCGGGCTCCGACGGCGGTTCCAGGCCCCGCGCGCCATGAATATTGGCGTCGGTCAGGTCCGTTTGATGCATGGCGGTGCCGTGCAGAATGGCGCGGCTGAGATCGGCTCGGGCCAGGACGGCCCGGTTCAGGTCTGCCCCCGACAGGTCCGCGCCGCGCAGGATGGCCCCGGTCAGGTCCGCCGGCAGCAACCGGTCGGCGGAGATCATCAGCGGTCCCAGCTTGGCGCCGCGCAGGTCGGATCCGTTCAGCCGCGCCCGCGCCAGCCGCGCCCCGCGCAGATCGGCCCCCTTCAGATTGACCGAGCGCAGGTCCGCGTCCTCAAGGTGCGCGCCCTGAAGCTGCACCCCCTCCATGTCAAGGCCGTAAAAAACCGCACCCTTGGCCGACAGGGCCGTCAGGTTTAAGCCCTGGATGGACCGCAGGGCTCGCAGGTCGACGCCGTCGAAGACAGAGGGCCGGCCCTGGGTGCCTGCCGTCTCGCACCACCGGGCGTGCTCGGCCAGCATCGCGGCGGCGGGCATCTTGCCGATCGGGGCGCCGGACGAGCGGTCGTCGGTCAGACAGCCGGTCATATTGGCCCCGTCGGTCCGCCACATGGCCATCTTCACACCGATCAGCACGGCGTCGCGCAGGTCCGCGCCCGACAGGTCCGCGCCCGACAGGTCGGCACCGGCCAGGTCAGCGCCGCGAAAACTGGCCTGCTTCAGATTGGCCCGGACCATCTTGCAATCTTTCATGATGGCGTCGGAAAAGTCCGCCGCCACGGCGACGATCCCGGTCAGCTTGGACCGTTCCAGATTGGCCCCTGCCAGGCAGGCACCCTGGGCCTGGGTGTCGCTCCGCGGGCTGGCCGCGACTACCTTGAATCCCAGTTTGGCGTCGGCGGCGGCGATGGTGCCCTCGCGCAGATCGGCCTCGAACAGGTCGGCTCCGCTGAGGTCGGCCCCGCGCAGGCAGGCCCCGCGCAGGTCGGCGCGGCGCATGCTGGCGTCGATCAGGATACAGTCCTGCATGTCGGCACCGAAGAAGGTGGCGTTGTCGAGCTTGGCCCCGGTCATGTCCGTGTGGTGCAGCGAGGCAGCGGCGAAGTCTGCATCGGCCAGATTGCGGCCCGCCAGGCTCAGGCCGGAGAGGTCCATCCAGGCGAAGACGGCGCGGGCCCCGCCCGGTTTTGCCTGCCACAGGCGGTCGTGCCGGGCGCAGATGGCGTCCAGTTCGATCTGGTCGATGCGCCTTCTGGCACCGGAGGAAGCGGTAGGGGCAGACGACATGGTCCCGATATGGCACGGCGGCGCTTAAGGAAGGCTGAAATGATCAGCGGCGACCTGACCCCGGCCACCTGCAAAGTCGTCGTCCGACGCCAGCGCCCGACGACGCCGTCAATCCGTCAGCAGTCCCTGCGCCTGAAGCGCGTCAGCCAGTTCGCCGGGTCCGACCCAGACCCGCGTGTATCCCGCCTCGCCCAGGCGTTGAAGCTCCGTCGTCAGGTCGGCCTTGGCCGAGGCGGCGAAACGGGCATCGAAGCCAGCCCCGTCCTCGCTGATCCGGACCATCGGCCGTCCGGTCTCGACCCTGTGCAGATAGCCTTCGTAGAGAACCGCCGCCTCCTGTGCCAGCAGGCCGGTCTCGACCTCGAGCCCCGCCTTCAGCAGCCGCTCGACGCCACGGCCCGAGGCGAAGGGCGACGGGTCGACGGCGGCGACGACGATACGGCTCACGCCGGAGTCCAACAGGAAGTTTGAACAGGACGTGCGGCCCGACGAACGGGCACCGCAGGGCTCCATGGTGACATAGGCCGTGGCCCCGCGCGCCTTGTCGCCGGCGGCGGGGGCGGCCTGTTCCTCGGCGTGGGGGCGGCCGCCGGGGGCCGTCGCGGCCTCGGAGACCACGTCTCCGTCCCTGACGATGACGCAGCCAACGGCAGGATTGGGCCAGGTCTCGCCCATGCGCGCCTTGGCCAGCTCGATGGCCCGGCCCATGAAGCGGATGTCGTCCGACGCTTGCTGAACAGAGGTCATGCGCCGGATCCCGGCAGGGGCGGCAGGGCGGCGGCCCGGCCTTCGTCCAGATAGCGCGCCGTAACCGGGCGCAGGTCTGCGTCGAGGTCGATCTCGAGCGGATTCCCGGTCGGAATCTCGACATCGACGATGGCGCGGTCCGGCACGTCGAACAGATGTTTGACGATGGCCCGCAGCGAGTTTCCGTGGGCGGCGATCAACACGTCGTCGCCGGCCCTGAGGCGCGGCGCGATGGCCTCGCCCCAGTAGGGCAACACCCGGTCGAGCGTGGTCTTGAGGCTTTCCGTGTCAGGAATGGTCTTGCCTGCGTAGCGGGGATCGCCGGCGAAATCCCATTCACCTCCTGGAGCCAGTGGCGGCGGCGGAATGTCGTAGCTGCGGCGCCAGATCCTGACCTGGGCCTCGCCGTGCAGGGCCGCCGTCCCGGCCTTGTCCAGCCCGGTAAGGCCACCATAGTGCCGCTCGTTCAGCCGCCAGTCCTCGATCACCGGCACATCCTTCTGCCCGGCGGAGTCCAGCGCCAGGGCACCGGTGCGCCTGGCCCGTTTCAGCACCGAGGTGAACATGACGGCCGGCTTGAAGCCCGCCTCGGCGATCAGTTCGCCGCCGCGCCGCGCCTGGGCCTCGCCCTCAGCGGTCAGGTCGACGTCGACCCAGCCGGTGAAGCGGTTCTCGAGGTTCCACTGGCTCTGGCCATGGCGCAGCAGGATCAGGCGGGGCATTCCGGTCTCCGATGAGGTCCGATTTGGGTAGGCCCGAGGTCTGACAGGGTCAAGCTTCGGGCGCAGCCTCCGGTTCCCCGCAGCCATGGCGGCCTTCGCGCGTTGTTGCGACCTGTCGGGACCGGAGGCTAGAAGGCGATCAGCTTCGGCGTGGCCCACGACCCGCGCCGACCATCATCCGAGGACCGCATGCAAAAGCCCCGCGCCGATCTCCGCCCCAACACGGCCGACTATGAGACCATTGCTCTGGTCAAGCCGACGGGATTCCGTGAGTACGACGCGCGCTGGATCCTGGAGAAGGAGATTAACCTGCTGGGCCTCCAGGCGCTGGGTCTGGGCCTCGCCACCTATGTCCACGAGATCGGCCAGCGGCCGCGCATCGTCGTCGGCCATGACTACCGCTCCTATTCCCTGTCGGTGAAACAGGCGCTGATCCTCGGCCTGATGGAAGGCGGGATGGAGGTGCTGGACATCGGCCTGGCCCTGTCGCCGACCGCCTATTTCGCCCAGTTCGAGCTCGACTGCCCTTGCGTGGCCATGGTCACGGCCAGTCACAACGAAAACGGCTGGACGGGTGTCAAGATGGGGGCCCAGCCACCCCTGACCTTCGGCCCCGACGAGATCGGCCGGCTGAAGGACATCGTCCTGAACGGCGAGGGCGTCGGCCGCAAAGGCGGGTCGCTGACCCGGATCGAGGGCTTCCGCGAGAAATACCTGGCCGACATCGTCTCCAAGGTGAAACTGACCCGGTCGATCAGGGTCGTGGCCGCCTGCGGCAACGGAACCGCCGGTGCCTTCGCCCCCGAGGCCCTGCGCCGCATGGGGGTCGAGGTGATCGAGATGGACACCGAACTCGACTACAATTTCCCCAAATACAATCCGAACCCCGAAGACCACGCCATGCTGATGCAGATGGCGGCAAAGGTGCGCGAGACCGGTGCCGACCTAGCCCTGGGCTTTGACGGCGACGGCGACCGCTGCGGCGTGGTGGATGACACGGGCGAGGAGATTTTCGCCGACAAGATCGGCCTGATGCTGGGCCGCGACCTGAGCGCGCTGCACCCGAACGCCACCTTCGTCGTCGATGTGAAATCGACAGGACTGTACAAGACCGACGAAGTGTTGAAGGCCAACGGCGCGACCACCGTCTACTGGAAGACCGGCCACAGCTATATCAAACGCAAGACGGCCGAACTGGGCGCCCTGGCGGGCTTCGAGAAGTCGGGCCACTTCTTCTTCAACGC
>Ga0163144_10018442_pt1 | contig 14116 bp, 2 predicted proteins | sample OliLak19BULKMAT1_FD_123175 | JGI IMG/M metagenome (GOLD analysis project Ga0163144, IMG submission 123175) | Freshwater microbial mat bacterial communities from Lake Vanda, McMurdo Dry Valleys, Antarctica - Oligotrophic Lake LV.19.BULKMAT1 | ecosystem: Environmental > Aquatic > Freshwater > Lake... | reverse complement strand
TTCAGGAGATTATATCTTATTCACCTGTCCAGTTTTTGGGGTCCACTATAAGATATGCAGTCTTATTTTTATTTGTGCCAGCCAATTCTCTTCGCTTCACCCGTTTCAATGGAAATCTGACATTCCTCTCCATGAAATCTGTCTGCAAAAAATTCTCCTTTGTCATCTTTGTAAATACGAACAAACATATCATCTTGTCGTGCAATATCGTTGGGGTATTGCTCTTTTGCTACTTTCGTGTGCTGGCTTTCTCCTTTTATTTGCCAAATAATATTATAATCATTATCAACCAGATACACATTTCTATTAAATTCATCTAAAGGCAAATTTTTCTCTGAAGAAACATCAATAAGTACTAATATCCTTTTATCACTTATTATAATACCTTGATCTATTTTTGATCGCTGATATCGACTTAATTTTTCCATAAAATCTCCTTTTAATTTAAAGACGGACTAGAATTATAATAGATTTCAGGATCTATCATATTCTGTATTCTAGGTTGAATAATTAATCTTGGATTAACAAAACTTCCTTCAGAGATTTTATTCATCAATTGATATTGAAACCCACTATTTTCCGTCAATCCAGAATTTGGCTGAGAACCTATCCTCCCCACTTGCATTTTTATGCCTGCTGGAATCATCACATCGACCACACTTGTCGGCGCGGGAAAATAAAAAAATTCTGATCTGGAATATTTTTTTTAATCACTTATCCCAGCCAATTACCTTCGCCTCCCCTGTTTCAATAGAAATCTTATAAATAAATCCAGAAAATCTCCTTGCAATTACTTCCTGATTTTCATTTTTTCGAATTGATGTAAATCCATCTCGAGAAAAATTAGTATTTTCTGCTTGAATCTGCCATATAATATTATTTTGATTATCTATCATATAAATATTTTTTTTAACCTCCTCATCCGGTAAATGCCTTTCTGTCAACTCTGACAAGTCAAGCAAAACAATTTTTTTAAACCATCGAATTAAAATTGTTTGACTTATTTTGGATTGTTGAAAAATCGTTAATTTATTCATATTATTTTTCATGGCGTTGGACCTGAGTAAGCAGGAATTACTACGGATGTAGTTGACACAGGTTGAACAATATTTGGAACAGGATTAGAAATTAAAGATCTAATATTTTGAAAGCTGGAACTCGGCAACCATTCTAATGCCTGATACTGAAAACCACTATTTTCTATCAAACCAAAGCTAGGTTGCGGTCCAATAGACCCTACTCTAAAAAAACTATTTGGTGGGGGGAAAACATCCGCTACACTAGTAGGCGTTCTAGAAAGTCCTAAGAATACTTTTAATTTTTCCGGGTCATGCATAATATCTTCAACTTCTTTCGCTCTAACCATAAAGCTGCCAGTAGGATCATCACCACTAAAAAATCTTAAAAAATGCCCATCTGTAACACGTATTTCCCGCAAAGAAGCATTATAGAGATAAGGTGGTCGCCATCCATCTTTAATAGCATTATTACTAATAAAATCATAGTTAATATCATTCGATGAAACTCGATTAATACTTGAAATTCTGGGAGTCTTTAAAAGAGTTTCATTAAGAAGATTATTTCCACTCGGTAAATCCAATCCAGCTAAACCGGACGAACTATTGCTAAATAATCCCACTCCTTTTGATAGCAGCGCTCTAATAGGTGTTCTTGCCGCAACAAGCAATTCTCCTAAAATACCTTCTGCTTCTGGCCACAGTGCCCCATCTGTAAAAACTACTCCAGCTGTCAATAACGCTGCTTCAGATATCAGTTTGGCTGTAGCAATTGATGGCAACACTGATGCAATGGAGTGCAACATACTTGGAGAAGATAGCGGCCATGCATCCATCACTTTATTTTCTGAAAAAGCCCCACCCAAAGCAGAGCCTGCTAGATTTTGCATCAGCATATCCGCAATCCCCTGCCTTGCAGCTTGCTGCGCAATGTAGCTGTTGGATTTGGCTTCTTTTGAGATCGGCGCGGGTGAGGCGGGGTTGTCTGCCGAAGAGGCTGGCGCAACCGGGGACTGGCTTTTTGCAGCTTGGTTGGAAGAACTCATGGCCTCTTGCGCGTGGTCGGGTGTCGGGTCAAATACGATCTCCGGCCAGGCTTCAATGCCAAACGGCAGCGGCTGGTAGCCGATGCCCCCTGCCCGCGTCGTCGCTAGTGAGTTGTAATAGGCGGCGCTGCCCTGGCTCTCCTGGTAGGCATCATATAGGGTTCTGGTGGCCGGGGGCTTCTGCGGTTCGGCAACAGAGGCCAGCCCACCCACTTCTTGGCCCGCATAGGACGCTAAAGCTTGTTCCACAATTTGATCCACATGGATTGAGCCGCCCATGATCGCCTGGCCTAGCAGTAAATTGATGCCAGTGTCCGCCGCCTCGTCTGCTAAGCCCATCAGGTGCGGGTTCCAATTCTGCTTGATCTCGGCGCAAACCACTGCATCTAGCGCCGAGGTCGCCATCGCTTGCAAAATTTGACGCACGTCTAGCTGACGCCTTAATCCCATCGAAAACTCGATGAGCTGGCTTGAGGCGTCTGTGATCGCTCCCGCTAGGGCCATCTTCCCCACCGATGCCATAAATTGCTTCGTGCCCAAGGCCCCAAAGCCTTGCGAACCTATCGCCAGGGCCGACATCACCCCAGCACTCACGCCCGCTTCTAGAGCGCTTACCAGAGAAAACTGACTCAGCATTCCCACATGTACTGCAACCTGCTGCATCGCCACGTCTGCCAGCATGGCTACCGCCGCCGTCGAGACGGCTGTCGCTGTCGCTCCCACCGACGCTCCTACCATACCCATCAGCGCCCCCGCTAACGCGAGACCTCCTCCTGAGGAGGCCAAGGTCACTGCCGCCACTGACACCGCTACCAGCACCAGCGTATCCGTGCAGTTTGGTTTCTTCGGCTTCGGTTGCGCAAACTTGAGTACCGGGTATAAGTTACCGATGATCGCCGTGCGGATCTGATCGTACGGCAGCGAATTATCTGAACGGTTCGATTGTGGAATATAGGGCGGCAGCGTCAGGACTTCACACGGCATCGGTTTGTCATCCGCTGCACCGTAATTGTTTTTTAGCGCGATCTCCATCCCCATGTTCGAATTACCATATTGCGATTGCGCAATACTCGCAAACGTGTCTCCCACCTTCACCGTGTATTTGTCAGGCACCGATAAAATGTCCAGGTTATTGATCGATTGCACATATTCCGACGATAGCCCAAATCCTTGCTCAGAATAATTATTCAAACTCGCGTTGCTGGCGCTCCACAATGATGGCGGCCGCAGCGCCGTCACTCTCAAATATCGGCCTCCCATCACCTCTCGCGTCCCTTGCGGCGGCGCCGCCTTCATCTGCAACTGACCCCACCGACCCTGGTTCTTCGCCTTCTTCATGTTCGGCTGCAGCAGGATCGCATTGTCGTTGTTGACCACGAAATTACTCAGGTAACCCTCTTCCACATCGTAAAAATCCTGCTCGATACTATATTGGCCATCACTGCTGTCCGGGTCGCTCGGGAACATCGTCTTCTGGTAAAATAACCCATCATAGGTCGCTAGAAAATAGCTCGACATCGGGATCGCGTCGGAATCATCGCCCTCTTCCCGCTCGTCCGCTCCCTCTTTGCTGCGCATCACCCCATTCGCATCATACGTCAGTATCAATTGCGTGATTGGGCCTGACCCATATTTATCTTGCGTCGTTCCCTGAACTATACACAGTTGCGGGTCTTGTTGAATGCCAATATAGGAATCCACCAGCTGATAACTGATGGCGTCATCCGGGTCGCTGTAATCCTGCGTGGATTGCTGGGCAATATTATTGTCCGCATCCGGGTATAGGTACGTCCGGCTCTTTAATGCATCGTCTTCAGAATACGACTCCTTCGTCTGAAACAAATTGGCATCACAGGCTATCGTTGTTGCCTTCGTGGGTTGACCAGCCAGCGTCTTCAGCCACTCCCTTTGATTGCCTGCGGGCGCGTAATAATAACTGATGACTGAGCCGTCAACATCGGCAAAGCCTGATATATCTCCGCTCGGATAATAATTAATCGTGCGGGTTCTTCCCCGGTAATCTTTCTCAAATTTCCTTACGCCTGCATTATAGGTAATCAGGTAACTCTCCGGTTGCCAGCCAGCGATGGTAATCAAATCCCTAATTAAAACACAGTCCACTGCAATCGCCCGGTCCGCCGCATCATACGCATACCAATTATCCTGGTTTTGCACCTGACCAGTCACCGGGCTGACAATATGCATGAGCTGGCGGCGACGGTTGCCGTTGCCATCATAATAAGCCGCACCACTCATCTGCGTATCGTAAAAATTGATTTCCCGGCCCAGCGCGTCCAGTGTTGTCGTCACCCGCCGTTGTTGGACGCGGTCATTCCACCACAACTCCGTCATCGTCCGCCGATCTTCGGCGTCGTATTCATAATAACTCATCATCTTTTGCGGATCGTCGATCACTTCCATTAATCGGCCCGCCACGTAACTAAACCTTAAATCCTGGTCCGGCGTCTTCCCATAATTCAGCGAATAGATAGTCATCTGGCTGTCTGGGTCATACGAGGATATCAACAATGCTGTTTCAAAATATTCTCCCCCTGTACGATATACCCGAGTCTGCTGCAACGTGTAATCATATTCATAGTGATACACTTCAGCTCCCAATCCCTGGTAAGAAGACATGATGCTGAAATAACCCAAAATCGGACTCGGTGTCCATTTCTCCGAACGGCCACTCGCCCGGATTTCCAGCAGTTTCTGATGGTTGCGGTCCCAGAATGTGGTGATCACATCTCCTTTCGGGTTGATGGTCTTTTCTAAATCATCCACCGCATTGTAGTTGTAACGGGTTATATTGCCTGCGGGGTCAGTCTTGCTCATGCGTTTGTTTCTTTCATTGTAAGCCAATAACGTCACCAAAGGGTCGCCCAGGTAAGCGTTCGGCGGGATGGTTTGCTGGATTAAATTGCTCGCGCCATCCCAGGCCCGCTGCGTTATTTTGCCTCGCGAATCTGATATCTGTAATGCTTTGCTGAAACCGTCTCGCGTGACCGTCGTCACTACCGTGCCTTCGCCCAGCACGTATTTTATTTTCTTGTTTTGCGCGTCTAACACTGTCCCTTCTTGATTGCCCAGCGGTTTGGTTTTGCCAATCACAGCGCCATCAATGTTTCGGTGGGTCAGCGTAATCCCCTGGAAACTGAGATTCGAAACGCCATGCTCGTCTACTGAGGTCACCACCGGATCTATCTTCTTGATCTCTAAATCACGGTCGTCATACATAAACTGGGTTTTGTTACCTAGCGCATCCCAGCTCACGGCTGCGTTATCAAACACATCCCGCTGAAAACGGCGCTCACGTTGCTGCACGCCGCCGCTTAAAGGGGCGGCGCTTTTTGATTCTAGCTTCTCAGCAGCAAAGGACTGGGCGGCGGCAACCGGCTCACTGTCAAATACGATTCCTCCCCAGCTGATCGTGAATGTATACGGTTTATTTTTATTGCCGCTGGGTAAAATAAACGGGTAATTTGCTGGCGGCAATAAACTGATATTCGCCACCAGGCCTTGCGCGGTCACACCATCTGTGGGTAAATTTTTCCAATCTGCTGCTAAACCCGCAGTCACGTCTTTAAATTGCAGTACTGGGTTTTGTTGAAACCCTTTCATGGCGTCGCCACGGATATAAACCATTCGATGCGGGGCAAATCCCACCGTCACCGGATCGGCAACGGACAACGATTTGGCTTCCACCACCACAAAGTCATCTTCATCTTTCAGATGTAGGGCGGATTCTTTCGAGCGCCGGGATTCCAGTTGTGATAATTGTACCTGACTTCTTTGCAAGGCTTGTCCGTAACGGTAAGTCTTCCTCATCGCCGCGCGCCGCCGCGCGCGAATATTTTGTTGGTTTTTTTTGACTTTTTTGGGCTTTGCTTCCTTTGCCTCCGATTTAACCTCTTTGGCTTCCGGCGGCGCTTTTAATCCCCGTGATAATGCAGACTCCGGCGGTTCAGCCATATAAACCGGTAGCTGCTCGTTATCGCTGACCACCAATGTTAAACTCAGACTGGATATGGATTGTACAGGCGGGTCAAACTGCATCGCGGCTTTTTGCTCTGCGTCCGGCGACAAGACAGCGCTGTATTTTTGTTCCTGGCCAGTGCTATCCCAATAAATGCACTCCACGCTTGCCGGGGTCTTTTGGTAATCCAGTGGCAGAGTATCCCAAATATAGAGTTCGCCACTGCCCGCATCGATCAGTTCGATACGGCCCAGGGCATAAATTTCCCGGGATAACGGCGGCGTTGCTGGCGGCTTGTTGGTATTAATGGCAAATACCGGCGTTGGAACGTCAGCTTCTCGACCGGCAATCGGACGGACTGTATAGCTACCGGATATTTCATTGCCTAAATCTACCCAGACTTGTTGTGTGGCAGCATCTAACGTAACGGGATATTGCTTCACAAATTTTCCACCGGCATCATAGAGATCAACGGAGGTGACGCCGTTTACTTTGCCTGCCAGCCATAAACAATGATCATCTTTCACCGTGGGAACCGCGTCGCTCGCTTTTTTATCTTGCGGGGTCGTGAAATAAACCCGGCCATTCGTATAATAAAGTTGTTGGCTTTCATCAGGCTGGCCAGTCACCGGATCCAACAGGTAATATTTGATTTCCAGATCGTAGATTCCAGTGATCCAAGAACTGACATTAACGCCATAACGGCTATTGGCTGCATCTAAAATGATGGGCAGCGCCGTTTTATTGCGCGGCTCGCCTCGCGGATAAAGGGAGAAAACTGGCGCAGCGCTCATCGAATGCATGATCCATGAGAGACTGACTGATCCAATGGCAGGGTATAAATTACTGGCCAGAATTTCCAATGGCATGTATTGCACCAGGGAAACTACACCGGGCGAGTAATCGGGCAACCTTTCTTCTAACAATCGTTTTGCGGGATCGTAGCTGTGTTGGTTTTTCTGAATATCCAGATAGGAAGCTTGTAATAAAGCCGGAAAATCTTCGATGGTTTTTTGGCTTAAATCCATTGTTGGCGATTCTAATACCGCTGTAGCCACGCCCCGCAAATCATAGAAAGTAACGGCATTATTGTGTTTCCCCTGGTCATTACTGATGGTAATACGGCCGACAGCATCCAGCACACGGAATAAGGGCCATTCGGCAGTCGGCGACAACAATGAGGATTGGGCTGGTTTCAATGCGGGTTTTTCTTCTTTTAGCTCCATTTTGCGCTCTGATTCGGCCTCTTCCGCTAAACCGCTATTGCCCGGACCCTCCTGTATGGTTTCGCTAAAAGCGTTAAACTGGTAGGCGTTGGCTATCTGCACCTGGTTGTCGCGCCGCACTTCACGGCGGGACTGACGTTCGCAGCTATCATAAAAATTGCGGATTTCATCAATATGCACCGCTTCACCGTAATTAGTGAGCGGGCCATAATTGCGCGCTACCTTACCGGTCGGGGTATAGGTAATGATTTTCTGGTGGCCATTGGGATCCTGCTGGGTGCGTTCCTTACCGCGATTGTCTACTTCTTTTAATTCAAGCCGATCTTTTGCTGCGTCTGGCAGTAGAGGATCGGGTAATTGGGCGGCACTGACCGCGCCTTTGGCCCCATTCACAAAAGCTATTTTTACAATTTGTTGCTGGTGGGCGTTAATCCCATAGTAAACTAACGGGGTAATAGTAATGTCGCTGCCATCAGAAGATTTTCCGGCAAAAGGAACCAATGTCAATGCGATACACAGGCCGCGCGCATCGTAATAATAAAACTCCTGTAATAGAGGGTATCCAGGCAGGGCCTCATGAGTGACGGTGGTTTTTAAACCACCTGGGTCATAAGCATAATATTTAGTGACGGTAATATCATTGAACGGTTTAAACGTAATCGCATTTTTTTCATCTAATTGAATATCTTCACGATCAACGCCTGCTTTTGATTCGCTGATTAAAAATCCTCTTTGATCAAACACTTGAATGTTAATACGGTCTTTTTGTCTCACGGGACTGCCGATAATGGCATCCAGTTGTGTTAACGCCATGCCATTAGGATTTATCGCAAAATAATCCGCATATTTGACCTGACTGATTTCCTGTTGATAAACGTCAAAATCCCAGCGTATGACACGATAACTAATCGCTTTGTCGTCTGAAGACTGACGCACGGCTTCCGCTGTGGCGACTATTTTACTATCGCCGTTATACCATTGATAAATTTCGGCTAATTGCAGCGGGGCGGCGGCAATGACATCGGCTTGGTAAATGATTTTTCCAAAAGCGTTATATTGGCGGATAGTCCTGGCGTAGGAATAACCCGATGCGTTGAGTGCGGGAAGGTAATAAAACAACTGTCCGATTAAATCACTTAACTTTGAATTTAAACTGGGTTTATTGATGCCTTTGCAGACATTAATTGGGTTGCCACCCTTGTCTATATCATAAAAAGTATAACGATCCTGATTACTCTCTTGGAGATTTTTAAAAACGACTGTGAGAGGGATTCCTGTATCTGCGTAACGGTCTAAATCTAAAGTCAGCGGCGTGGCATATTGCACTTCGATGACGACTTCCCCAAAACTGTTGCGCAGAAAACCTTTCACGTTCCCCACTGGGTCGACTTGATACATCAGTCGTTCGGCGGAATCATAGACGGTAAAATTTTTGCCGCCTTGTTCATTGATTTTAACAATTTCTTTATTTTTGCTGTTAAAAACGGTTTTAGTCACGACACTTTGAATTTTAACAGGACGCACGGTTAGACTGGAATGTTTGATAGGAGCGTCTACTTCGACATTTTCAACGGTGGTCACTACTAACTGATCTTTTTGCGGTTTGGGATAATCCACCAAGGCATAATCCATTAAAAGCGTACGCGGATCATCGCCGTCAGCATCAATCACTCTTTGTCGGACATTGTGAACGCCGTCATAAACACTGGTTTTCTTAACGGAACGGGTTTTGGCGGTGTATACCAACACACCTTTTTCATCCTGTGAAACATGCCCTATAGAAGCTTGCGGACTTAATTCAAGCACTCGCCGCTTGGCCCGATCATAACTGTTCTGCCATATTTGGCCGCGCCGGTCTTTAAACTGCACTATGCTGTCCAGTGAATCGCGCGCATAGTTATCTTTGTTGCCCAGCGGATCAATGACCACTGAAATCCGGCTACAGTTGTCCAATAAATTCTGGCTGATTCTATCCACGCTGGGTTTGGCCCCCAGGGCAGCTAATTGCTCCGGTAGTTTTTCTTGAACGGTGTAGGTTATTGTGGCTTTAAATTGGCAGGTTGAGATCAAATTTCCTTCTTCATCGTACCCATATTGAGTCACTGCACATTGTTGCCCAATTAATGTTTTTACCATGTAATCCGGTTTTTCGATAAAAAACGCATTATGTTGGGTGTATTCGATGAGATCTTGAGTGACATCGGCAATCTCTGCGGCAATATAAAGCGCCATGCGTTTCTCATCATAAGCGGCTATAATTGCCGGGTCACTGGCTTTTTCGGCGTAACGAATGCGCATCGCTAATCGGCCAAGGCGGTCATAACGAAATTCGTTAATAATTCCTAAGGAATCAATCGTAAAACGTTGCTGTCCGGCGGCGTCGGAAATAAAATAATTATTGCGGTCCCCGAGGCTGGCGGCTGCGGCGGCAAGCTTTAGAATGTCGGCGGTAGCCAGGACGTCGATATTGCTGGCATCGATCGCATTGGCGTAACTGAGTATTCGGACTTTATGACTCGCAGCGTCATAAAATTTTTGGGTAATTATTCCACGGGGTGCAGCTTGCGCCGGATCAGCGAAAATTTGCACGCGGCATTGTTCTCGATTGTTGCCATCATAGAAGAGGTAGGTCAGCGTGTCTTGTGCAGAAGCTTTACTGGCCGCTAAACTTTCCATCTGTGCCAGTGAAAAGCTGGCGGCATCTAACTGTTTTAATTCGCCAGCGCTGAGCAATACGTCATATCGACGCATGGCGGATTGAATGCCCAGCTTATTGTATTGCCATTCTGAAATAGCGCCGATATTGCTGACCGTAAATCGCCGTTGTTTCAATGCGTCGTAAAATAAACGACTGATTCTGCCAGCGGGATCAGTGACGCGAACCACCTTGTCGACTGGACTGTATTGTAATACCGTTTGCAGGTTTAAACCGTCTGGATCCAGTATTTTTCCAATGGATCGATTGAAACCATCTTGCTGGAAACTGACAGCATATTGATTACTGACTTTTTCGTCGCCTTCTATCGAACTGATTTTCTTTTTCTGCGCGTTATAATCCAGATTTTTGATCAGGCGTAATCCGGGGCTGGCCTCAGAACCATAGTCGCGTATCTGGCTGATCATTAAACTGCGTTGACTGAATATTTGCCGGGTGACAACGCCACGAGGATCTGTGATGGCCATCGCACGGCCAAAAGCATCCCGCTCGTAATCAGTCACCAGCTGACGCTTCATGAGATCTATTTGAGTTTTTTCGATTAAAAAATAATCAGGGTTATATTGGAATTGTTGACTGCAACCGTTGGGGTCCCAATGTTGTTTATGCTGGCTTTCACTGTCAAAGTGGTCTTCGGTGACTAGACCTAATTGATTAACTGACAGGGACACTTGCCCGTCAGGCGCATGGCGAACGAGAGCACTGTCACCCAAGGCATCTGTTTTGCGGAGCAATTGGCCGAATATATTGTTTTCGCTGATTTCATCCGTGCCGGATACCGGGGGTTTTTCAACGCAAAGACGGTGTTCTTGATGATAGAGATATTGGCTCATTTGGCCCATCGCATCTTGATCGGTGAGTACGCGCCTGAAAGCATCAAAACTCCGTTGGTGTTTGAGTATGCCCAAGGCATCTACTTCCTGGATAGGATTACCCAACGGATCATAGCGGTATTGGCTGACTGCGCCGGCTTCATCCGTATATTGGGTGCGCACGCCCCGGTAATGTTGGTAGGCGCTGTCCGTGAGTAAGGTGGCTGATGCGGTGATTCTTTTTTTAGTCACTTCTTGTTTTCGTAAATTATAAATATGCTGAATTGTTAAACTGGGTTGTAATCCTGAAACCGGAATTTGTTCCTGAATCATTTGATTAAATGCATCATAGGCATAAAAATATAGATAACCCTCTGGATCCACATAGCTGAGCTTTTGGCTTTTTTTGTCGTAGGTATATTTTTCGATAATGTCTTGCTTGGCATCAGGGGTCAGCAGTGCTGTCACGGACGCATCAATAAAACCTCCACTTAGTTTTTTCAAGTTACTTGAGCTGACCGGATTAAAATAACGTTGGGTCAATATCATCTCGCTGAAATTGCTGTAAATGATTTGCGTAGCAGCACCCAGCGAAGATAATGAAAGTACTAGACGCCGCTCTTGATCATAATAAAAAATCGTGGTGTTATTCAGGGTGTCGATGCTTTTTAACTTTAAACCGGTCACGTCATCAAAAATATCGCGGCGGCTGGACTCTGACCAAATGATTTCTTCCTGAGAGTGTTTTTCATCGGGGGACAGTTTATCATCCGCTTTAATCACAGCCAGGCGCTGACTGATAAAGGGATTGGCGGTTTGGATAATATTTTCCCAGCCGTCATATCGTTTTTGCACGGTGCGCACCAAGTCAGGATCAGCAAAACTTTTGGGGTCTTCTACAAATCGTTCATCATAATTTCTCTCCAGGGAAATGTGGTTCATATTGGTGAATTGCCGCGATTTGCCCACACTGTCGCTAGCGATGCGGTTAATTTCTCGATCCAAATGATCATAAGTATAATTCTCTTGCCGGTCTTCCGGATGAGGCGCGGGCAATGGTGGTGGCACTCGGCTACTTAAGTCCCAATTTAAATCGACCTTATTGTAATAAGTGGTGGTCTGCTGCAGCAATTCGCTGGCGTAATAAACATAAACGGTCAGATAACGATTGGCGTCCACACTGGATATCGGCTGACTACGGGCATTGTTAAAATAATAAGTGATGCCGTCCTGATCCTTATTTGATTTGGGCCGGATAGCGCTGAAATTAACGGGTCGCGGCTGAATCAGGTTTGGCGTGCTATATTCAACGCACTGATACAAATTAGCGACGGCGTCACGGAGATATTCCTTCACCCATCCATCGGGGTCGACTTCGCCGATGATGGTTTTCCCATCGCGGTCATAGTAAGTGGAGGTACAGCGGTCTTTGCTGAGATCTGGAGCCAGATTAATCGGTTTATTGGCTTTTAACTGATTGAGCTGTTCAGCGCTCAGGGGGGCGGCGTATTCAATGACCGCAGTACGCCGGTCCATGCTGTCGTATTGGTATTCAATGACTTGATTCAGTTCGTTGACTTGATAATGCAGCCGATGTGTCGCGTCATAAAACCGGTAATTATAGCGGTCATCGGCGCTAGGGACGATTTGCGTTTTAATGGTAGAACCGCTGGGATTTTTGCTGATGGCTTTCATATCCACAGGATTTTTGTAGCGAATATCGCATTCGAAATTATTTTTATTGTCGTATTGATATTCCGTGACCAAGCCTGTGGCGCTGACTTTAATGCCCAGGCGATTTTGACGGTCAGCTGCGGTATAAATGGAATTGTTGTCAGGATTGATGGTTTGCTGCAACTGACTGGCAGCGTCAAAAAACAATTGGGTGAGTTGTGATATCCATGCGCCGCCGCTTTTTTGTATTGAGGCGATTTTGTAGGCAGGAACCCCTTGGCGGTTTAAAATACTGCTTTCTTTACGGCCGTTGGGTAGTGTCGCTTGAACCTGATAGACACCCTGTGGATATTGTTTTTGGTCATAACTGGTGTACTGGTAATCAGTGATGTTATCCGCCGGGTCAACATAATGAAGTAGCCGCTGTAATCCATCAAATTGCCGTTGTATTTGCGCGTCTATCGACTGGCCTTTACTGTCCCTCTCCAACTGTTTAGTCGTCAGCAGGGATTGGCCAAAATCATTCCAGACGTTTTGAATCAAACTCATTTGTTCATTGGCAACGCCCTGCCCCTTGGCATCGACATTGGTATAGCGGCGGGTTTCATAGGTCAAACCATGCGAATCATAAACAAATTGACTTAAAAGAATTTTCTGTGGATTGCGTTTAGCCGCCCATTCTTGCATCTGAGTAAAAGAAGGACCCGCTGGCATGCCTGAGCCTATCCAACGGTCAGAGGTATATCGACGCTGATATTGAACCAGCCCATTGGGATAAGGTTCAAATGCACTCACTCGCCCTTCCGGACTAATGAGATAACGCAGATAATCCGTTTCATCGGCAGCATCTAACGAGCCGTTGGGACGGCGTTCGTAAACATAATAGGTAACAGCCGTTTGCTTAGATTCGGGCAGGTTAACTGTTTTCGACCAGAGCAGCGGGCGATTTAGGCCTTTATTATAATAATAAATTTCTTGTTGACCGTTGGGACGGAGATGTTCCAGTATCAAACCAAAAACATCCATATATTTGAAAGTTTCCGCTGAGCTATCGGGACGGATGATGGCGGCCAATTGCCCGGCGGCGGCATATTGATATTGAGTGATTTCGGTTTGACTACTGCCTTGATAGCCATTGTAAAGCGTGAGTTGCTTAACTCTGGATTTCTCATCTAGCTGAATTTGAGCTTCCCAGCCGCCGCGCACCGAGACTTTAGTGGTGGAACCGTAAGCAATGTCTGCACGGGTGATGCCGTTTGCCGTCTGTAAATAAATGCTGCCCAGCCGAGAGGCATCTTGATAATCAAATTGCATTCCCGTCCCATCCGCCTGGAGAATATTGGTGATCTGCGGCGCGGAACCAAAATATTTGTAAACTGTTTTATAACCGCCGGTTAAATTAATGCCATTCATGACCGTCACGCTTTCCCGCAACAACCCATTGGCATCAAAAGCATAGCTTTGCCAGGGAATTTTACTTTGACCATAAAATTCCAAAGTGCTTTGTCCTTTGACCAGAGCATCAACAATAATCTGCTTGACTGCCAGCTGTGAACTGTCCAGTTTTTGAATTAAATGGTCGATCTTCGGCAACCCGTAGCGATTGATGCCTTTGACTAATTGGTACTGTCCCGCGGAATTCAGAAACTT
>Ga0163144_10018441_pt1 | contig 14117 bp, 24 predicted proteins | sample OliLak19BULKMAT1_FD_123175 | JGI IMG/M metagenome (GOLD analysis project Ga0163144, IMG submission 123175) | Freshwater microbial mat bacterial communities from Lake Vanda, McMurdo Dry Valleys, Antarctica - Oligotrophic Lake LV.19.BULKMAT1 | ecosystem: Environmental > Aquatic > Freshwater >... | reverse complement strand
TCTCACCCCACTACCCTAAAGAGGTTTGGTCACAGTCTCGTTCGCTTCGCTAACTCGCTTTGCGACCAAACTTTTCTCTTTTAGAGAAAAGTAGGGGTTCTCCCGCCGCCCGTTGATAGAAACGCCATGCGGAGGAATCGAACCTCACTTCGTCGATTGGTCGTCACCAAAACGACAGCACGCCATGCCATGTCAGAGCAATGTGCCGTCTCTCCGGCTGTCAAGCCTAGTTGGTAGCCTCTCGGTACTACCATGCGCCACAGATTTTACTCAATGGGCTATCAATCACTTCGGCTTTCAAGTGAATCGTGTGGCCACGAGTCGAACGTGGATACCGGGAAGCTATCCCGCAGCGTTACCAATTACGCCAACCACACGAAATGCCCTGTGTCTCTCCACTGGGCAGTACTGTCACGGTATTCGGGCTTCCTCGGCCACCGTTGCCACTCCTTCGTCACCCGGCCCCGAACCCACTATCACGCTGCCCTTCTCGACGTTCTGTTCCACCGTTACCGCTTCGACGATTTTTGGGGAAGGCAATTTGGAGAAAAATTCGGGATTTTCGCTAATGGGTCTCTCAAGCAAGTTTTTCATAGACCTCCTGCCAAGGACAGTTAGGTACTGCGGGCTTGGCAGGAGGTCCATCAGCGCAGCGCATGTAGCGGATCTTCCCCGCCATGACTTCCGATCTCGTTATCAGATCGGTCTTGTCATCTACAACCCGTAGTCTGCCTTCTAGCAGATGCGCTTCCCAGAATCCGGTTCAGACAACCATCAGCTCCATGGCGGCAGTTGCCCCGTTCTTTTTTGTTCTGCTATGGATTCGGAGAGGTCTTAACTGCGCGCCCTCATAACCGAACAAGCTTTACTATACTGAATCGAGTGCGGTATTGCAAGAAAAAATCGGGAAGAAAATCATTTCCTAACGCGAAACAACTTTGCAATTAATTTCATAATAACCTCCAAATAGTAGAGTAATGCCGGCCTTGCGTAAAGTTATACGAACTGCGCCGGATTCGCGGTAGATGAATGCCGTTCTCGCGGAGCGAATCTTCATTCAGCATGCCTTGACGATGATACTCATTGAAATCAGATCGATCTGACTGACGGTCGCGGCAGAACATCGAGTTCTTGAAGTCTTGGCTCCAAGAAACTGAAGCGGGGCCGGCTTGAAAGCGCATGAACATATTCATTGAAATGGATCGTAGCTCCAACTGAAACTGCCTGTGATGAGCAAAGCCGAATTCGACGATGACGCGGCCTGAACAACTTTGGGCATGATTATGAATTGAATGAGTCTGACCTAATGACCAGCTTTGAGCCATGACGGGATTATGGTAATCTTCAAGTCTCATTACTGGCGCGGATAGCTGTTCGATGTTGTTGCGTCATTTCGTATCGTAGAGTTCTTCCAATAAATTCCCTACTACCTTATACGGCATTTCGTCCGAGTTCTGATCCAAACCAATGAGACCGAGCATCAGCGCGCGAGTAATTGACTGCAAACCTTCGTAGCGCCGGCCATGAAACGTTACCAATGGATCGGGAATGCCGAGAACCGGAATTTCGCAGAACCGGATCTCAGCGGCTTTCAATAGGATTCTAGCTTTCTGGCAATATGAACAGGTTTTGTCGGCGGATAGGAAAACAAGATCTGATTGCGTATCGGGCATGACTACTCCTATTTGATGGTTCGCAGAATCCCGTAATTGACGAGGGCTACGAATATGAAAATGCCGGCATTCATATGAACGCCGTAGAAACTGAGTCCTGACATGAGTAGGGAAACGAATATTGCGACGACATACATGATTCTGAGGAGTCCTTCGGATGTTGTCTGGATCGAGCATCTCTGCGAATTTGCGATCATGATCTCGCTGGCTTGCGGCGGATGGCTCCTGTTGCATGTTCTAGAATATACAAAAGCAGTGCGGCAATGTCAAATAAAAAAGAAACCCCTCAGTTCATCAGGTTGGCTGGATCTAGCCAAGTTGCTGAGGTCGCGAAGAAAAGGCCGGGCAGCCTGCAAAGAGCTGAGGCATTCGGGCGATTGATATTCGGGCGAGTCCCGCTATCCGGGGTCCGCGCCACGTGTCGTAGTTGTCGCCCTTCAGGAAGCGCTTCACGCCCGTCCTTACAACACAAAGCTGAACAACTCACTGCGTGTTCCTGCCGCCCTTGGTGGGTTGCCCCTCCTCAGTCTGGCCCTACTAAAAGAAGTTGAAAAAACTTTTCGGGAATCAGTGCTTCACGCGGAATGCCCTGTCTGACAAGGACTTAGAGCATCGCAAGTTTCTCGGCAACGAACAAAAAAGACTCGTCTTTTGAAAAGTAGATCGCCTGTCGAAGGAAGAGCGCCTTGGTTTCCTTATCGAAGTAGAGGTAGTCTCCATAGGCAGAATCCATGTTCAGATGCAGGATGATCTTGCCGTCGTCGGCGAGATGCTGGCGCAGATCCTTGAGGAAAAAGATCCAATCGTCGCAGTTCCATTTGTTGTCTCCGATGTTGAACCATGTCATGAAGCTGGTTACTAGATCGAATTTATCGGTCAGTTCCAAGGGCTTCTGCGAGACGATTTTCTGTTTGATGATGGGGATGGCGAGCGTCTCTGGCATCTCTTCGAAGACGGTTTTCTCAGCGCGCCATGTCTCGGCGCAGTTGAGGCCGGTAGCATCATGACCGAACTGGTTACAGGCATAGACGAACATGCCGTTACCGCAGCCCAGATCGAGGATCTTCATGGGCGGGTCCTGATCCAGACCAATGCGGCTGATGCGGTAGAGATTCTGGCGCATCCAAATGTTGGGGTAGAGAAATTTCCAAGCGCCTTTATGCGGCTTCATGACTGCCGAACGCAATTCGCAGCAGCGTTTCTCCAAAGCCATGAATTCAGGCAGCTTACGAATTTCCAACCGCTTTGCTTTAAGGATGTCGTCATATCTCATAAAAATGCCTATCTTGGTAAATTTCGGGGGAAAATAAAAATGGTTGCGCAACCCCGTTGCCTGCTATTCAATTATACCAGCCATGCGGTCATTCCTGCTTGATTGGACCTGAACTGCCCAGTCCTATGAAAAACATTCTCAGATCGAAAACATCCAAGAGCCAGATTTTACCCAGCTTGACGCCAATCAGCAAGTGGTCGAGATTCTGGGGAATTGCTGTATGCTTGATATCCCATACCGGCGCTTCCGTTACGATCAGAAGGCGTTCAAACTCGCCTGCCGCCACGATATTGCGCATCTTCGTTCGGATGCCATCCGGGATGATGCCGTTGAACTTGGCGCTGATCTCGTTGCTGTCTGTCCGCTTCTTAAACGTTCCTTCGTAAGAGATCAGTTTGGTATAGATGTCTTCGAAGTCTTTGTAGAATTCAGGCATGTTCGGCCGCATGAACAGCTCATACGTACTGGTTCCCCAGACTCGCCTAGGATCTTGATATTCCTCGCGCTCTGACCGGAACAGGCAGACCGGATGCTCCATGGCGAAGAAAGCGAAGACCGGCCAGCCCGTCTGCTTGTTTCGCCAGCGCAGGAAAACTGGATCAAGACGGCGATACTTGCCGTCCAGATATAGGACTTCCAATTCATTGAGTCGTTCTTCGATCTTGTCTCCGACTGCCGCTTCGCAAGGCAGGAGGGTACTCTTGACTTCGCGCAGCCGAGCCGCTTCTTTCAGCATGTCGCCATCGAACTTGACGGGCGCGGCCAATTTCGCTGCTTCCGCCAAGAGGTCTATCCCTACTGTTTCTTTTACGACGGCGGATGTAGGGGTAACTGGAGCAGTCATGACCGTAACGCCGGCGGCTAGCGAAGTTGTCTTTCGGAAGCGCGGATGATTCGCGTAATGCAATTGCGCGCGCCTGGAAAGCGCGGCGATCCACGTACACGGCAATTCCGCGTTCAAATTAGCCTCATAAGCCTCCAGCACAGCTTCTGCGGCAACGTGAGCGGCCGATTGCGGGCCTGCTATCGCGTTCTGCGGGGCTTTATTGCGGGACCAGAGTTTGGAGATGATTTTGAACATGATTGCCTCCTCAGGCCATTGCGGCGATGATTTTCATTTCTTTATCGAGCCGATTGACGTACCCCTTGAGCCTCTTGTTGACTTCTTCATTAACGCGCTTCTCGAAGATCCGGCGGGTTTTCGGATCATGTTTAATCATGAAGACGGCGAAGAACGTATTGACGGCTGCGACATCAAAGCCCCATTTGGCGATGGTTTTATCGACCAGCGCTTCTTCGGAATCAAAGCCATCGCGCTGTTTTTTGAAGCGGGTGATATTTCCATCTTCCAGCCCATTAGCTGCGCGATAAGCATGGCAAAACTCATGGGCTATGATGGAGATACCAGCCGTCTCATTGATTTCGTCGAACATGAACTTACTGAAGCGGAACGAGATCCCGGTTGTTTGAGCTGCGATGAACTTGCAGCGATGATGCTTCTTGTTGGCGGCGCTGAAGTCTGGAAGCATGACGAACTCAAGCTTGTCGGTCCAGAATGCCAGTAATGTCTTACGGGCTGAAGCCGGCAGGCGTTTCCATGCTTTCTTGATCCAGTTTTCCAGTTCGAAGCCTTTGATCTTGGACAAAAACTGCGCGTTCGTCATGATGAGATACTCCAGGATGTCTTTCCCTGTTTGACGCCTGAAGCGTAAGCCATGCATTCAGCCATGGTCTTAAGCACGGCTTTATTTTCTCCACAAAAACAATGGATCAGGCCGCTATCGCTCATATTTGGACGGTAAGAGACCTTGTCGATCCTGCCGCCGTATTCGACGACGGCCTTTTCAGTATCTAAGAAGAAGAAGCCATTCTGGACGAACGCATAAAAACGCTTGCCCTTGGCCATAGATGGCAATCTAAAGCCTTTGAAAGAAATGGGGAAGGTAAATGACCAATGACCAAGTCCGAATCAGGAATACTCTGCCTCAGTCCGGCGAAGGCCCGCTGTATGAGCCAATGAGGCGGATTTGTTCTCCCGCTTTATCGGCTGCCGTCTCGATGAGTTTCTTCAATTGGGCCTTCGCCGGTTTCTTCTTCATTCGCGAGCGCGGCCTCCGGCAACGCTGCCGCCGCATTCATCCAGGCCTGCAAAACCGGGCGTTGAGGCGGGCTTGCTTTCATTGCGCTTCTTTGCCTTCGCTGCTTGGAGAGCCTCGCGAAGTTCGACAAAGGCTTGCATGGGGGACTCGGCGGCGTTGGGATCGGGTTCGGAACGATCATCGTCGTAATAGTCGTCGAGATAGTACGTAGGATCATCATCATTGAAGTTTTCGACGATCATGACCAGAACGTCGAGATGGTCATTGTCGTACTTGGAGAGACTTTCCGTCAGCGCCGAAACTTTTTCTGGACGCGCTTCGATTTCATCATCATCCTCATCATCATCCTCATCATCGTAGTCTTCGTCATCCTCATCATCGTCATCATCCTCGTCGATGTCTTCGTCATCATCCAGTTCGTCGATGTCATCCAGTTCGTCGGGGAGAACTTCGTCTTCATCTTTTTCGTCGCGGGGGGACATGGTTATTGCTCCAGAGAGGGTTTGCCGGCTGCATGCCAGCGTTTGATGAAATCGAAATAATCGTCAGGCAGAACGGTCAGGATTCCTCTACAATGATCGGGCTTCATGAGGAAGTCGGAGCGGAAACTGAACCAAGGCAGAATGGTTCGGTCGATGTGGTTTTCCATGTGCCAGATCGTTACAGGAAAACGACCAAGGACCTCGCTGTTGCTGGCCGCTCTGGCGTCGTCCAAAACATTTTTTGGAACATTGTATTCGCTCATTTTGTTTGCCTCGGTGCGGTTCACTGGAATGGAATCTACCTTCGCATTGAGCAGAGTCAACAATAAAAAATAAAAAAGCCGCTCTCAGGAGCGGCTTTTTTAGTAACTTCAGAGCAGCTCAAGTTCGGCTGCTTCCTTCAAGACATGTTTGTAGACGACGCTGTTGGGGCGGTAGCGCTTGAAATAGAATTCATCATCGCCGGTCAAGAGCTTACTGAGCGCAGCGGCGACGCCTGCAGATCGGGAGATGCCCGCCTCGCAATGACAGATAATCATCGGTAGATCCGGATGGTTCTTCAGGGTCGCATGAACAAACGCATGGATCTGCTGCGCGATCTCTTTGGTCATGAGATTTTTCTTGAAGTATTCAGCATCAGGTTCTTTGTCAGCCATCAAGCGATCAATATCTACGATGTCCCAGAAGGCCAATCGCAGAATGCCCAAACAGGCCGCATTCCATGGAATGGTTGCGGGATCTGAATCGGGATCGGTTATAGAGATGATGATATGTTCAGGAAGATCGGAAGGCTCGCCATTGGCATCAAAAACCATCAAGCCATGTTCAATCGCTATCCTTGGGAAGACTAGAATCTTCATTGCTAAGGTTTCCTCGGGTTCGGGTTGACTGAGTATCTTCTTTATTTCTTCGACAATGTACAAACCGTCGCATTTGCAATCTTCTGGAGAATCGTAACGTCCGTAGCAATCGATTTCATGAATCCAGTCTTGCCAATTTTCGCCGACATTATTCGTTGCCATAGCCAGTAATTGCTTAAGACGACGATTTTCTTCTTTTAGGTTCATGGTTTCAATTTTGAAAGTTTTATTGATGGGGAAGGCATTCTTGGCCAGATCGCTGAGCGTATTGCATGCATGCGTAAAAATGACTTCCGACTTGGGATGTTGATTCCATTCAATCGAACGCAATCGGTCGATCTGCCTGAGCTTGAACATTAAGACCGAATCTTCTTTAGTTTTGATAGATTGGATTGTTTTAATTCTTTAAACAGCTCATGAGAGCGCAAAAGCAGGCGCATGATCTTCCTTGAGAGAACTCGGCCGCAACCGACAGTATCATTGGGATCAGTTGAAATCTCTTCAAGGATCTTAGCAAGGCTCCAAGACGATGGAATATCCTTGAAGCCGGAGAACAACGGCTGTTTCATCCCGCCATTCCCTTGCGGAAACTCTTTAGTCATTCTCCTCCTGTTTCAGGAAATCCCTATAGTAGACTTTCTGAATATGAATATGATTATGGTCTTTATCCAGTCCGCAGCGTCCAACCCAGACGCGCAAGCGCGGCCCGATGTCTTCAATCAGCGCGCAGCTACCGCCAACGCAGCCATTGGCGGCTGTATGAGCGGCCATGCAGGCTTCGTCAAATTTCTCGATGTCAACCTTATCGACATCAACGCCTTCGCCATCGCAGCTCTCGCAATCAGCTTCGCTGTTGCAGCATTCGCAGATCATTTGTTGATGGCCGTCGCATTCCTGACATTTGAATTCAAAGTTACTCATAGGCTTTCCAAAAAATCCTCTCTTTGTTTATCCGCTCGAAGGGCATCGACATTCCATTTCTGATGCCATTCTGCTTGTTCTTTTTCCTTGGCTTCTTTGATTCGGCTCGAATCATGGCTTGATCTGGAATGGCTCGAATGATCTGGCGCTTCGACAGGCCCGGAATATGGAGCAGGAGCTTGGGAATGAGCAGGTTCCGGCGCATGTTGCTTTGGGGGAGAATCATCGGAAGCGGCGACTCCGACAGTTGCGCTGACCGCAGCGGTTGCAGTCATGGCCGCAGTTGCGTCGGGGAAGCTTCTGGGCGTTTCTTTTGGCTCAGGCTGGCTGGAGACAGGGTTTGAGGGTTTTGCGTTGTAGAGGGCCGCTGCAACGACGATGATGCAGGCAACGACGAGAATTCCAATTGCTAGTTCCATGATTAATGCCAATGCGTTAAAGCGTAAGGCCCGATTTCTTTAAGTTTTTCCGGTTCGATCCAAGGGAAGAGTTCGGGCAAGCTCTTCCGGACTTGTTCGATTTTACTATCTATTTCAGGTCCGAAGAGTTTGGTCATCGAATTCTTCTTCGTAGTCGTTCTCGCAGAACTTGTCGAATTGCTCATACATGTCTTCGCCGAATTTTGCTTTTAATTCTTCGTAATCGAGGCGGAGGCCGACCAGAGCGTAATCAGTTCTGCCTGCGAATATGATGTCAACTCCAATATTTGATCTCCTAGAAATTTACGACCCGATACTTCTCAACAATCTCATCGTAATAATCGGAGGTACAATCGTCGCAGACGCCGCGATTGACATTGGTGATGGACGACATTTTTGAGGGTCCGCTTATAGTCATCCCAATCGATGCCGAGGGATTTGGAGCGGCCATTTTTGTTTCTGCGGGAAGGATCGAACTGGCGGCAATCCAGTTCGATCTGCTTTTCTTTATCTGCGAATTGATTGAAGCCCTTGGCAATCTTTTTCTTGAATATCCCCATGGAATCAGAGACGGAGTCAGAGGCGTCAAGGAGTTCCTCGACGAGCGCAAGGCGTTTGGGGCGTTTTTCGCCCCAAACGCCCTTTGCGGAGTTGAGGAAAAACAGGCGTTGAAGGAAGAAACCCGCCAAGTAATTTCGGGATTAATAGAACAGTCAAAATCCAAAAATTTTTCGGCGGAAAGATCGGGGTCCCAGCTATCGATGCAGTCTTGGAATCCTTGCTCGTCGGGATCGCCTCTCCAAGATATTTTATTACAACTCCAGCATTTGTAAGCAGGGGCGCATCCAGAATAGCTGGTACAATCGCCTTCTGGATCGGGAAGACTGACGACGTTGGCAACGCCGCAATCGCAATAAATTACTTCATGGCAGTCCATTTTATGTCTCGAACGCTTCGCGTTCCATAGTTAGAGATTGTCTTGCGCGAACTCTGCACTGGATTAATATACTGGAAAATAAATCGAAATGCAAGGATTAGTTGAAGATACGAATTGTCGCGAGGACGCCATTAATTTCGACAGTCGAAAAGGCGCTAGGATGTTCGCCAATGGTCATCTTGGCCGAATTTGTTTCAGCTAAGATAATGTCCTTGAAATTGGCCGCAGTCTCTTCAAGCCCATTTGGAGAAGGACCGATTCATTGGATTGAAAAAGAGATCTTATCGTCATACTTAAGACCCATTTCTCCGCGCATGCCGTTGATCTTGCTGATGAGTTCCCTGACAACGCCTTCTTGAATCAATTCCGGCCAGCAGAAAGGGTATTCATGACTGTAATTATCTCTCTTGAGGAGCATTCCGCGACCGCCGAAAAGAACGGCCTTAACCTGTTCTACTGGCATCCATGTCTAATCTTATTAAATTCGCGAACGATGCTTCGCGTCGCAAGATCGACTTTATTGTATAAACCCTGCCCTGTCCGCCAAAGGTCAGCGGGTACAGCCTTGAGATGAAAAATTGGTATCGGGGAATGATCCGGTAATCGAAATCGATAAAACACCAATGATTGAAAGTACCGCGATGCCCAAAGCAAGACATCGTCGTTAACAGGCCACTTGAAAATAAATCTAAAAGCAGGTCATCACAAAGGGCGAATCCATCATCGCCCCAGCCTGAGAGCAACTGCTCGTTAGTTAGAGGGTTTGAAATGCCCTTAATCGTCGGGGTTTTCTTTTTAATCTATCGGCATTGGCTTAGCTCAATTCATCCAAAGCAGCGGGATGGTTCTTCCGCGAGTCATCTTCAGTACCGCGACGAGCAAGTTCGTCGATTAGCTCTTGAGCCGTAATGTAGATCGGTTCTTTCTGGTTGTCGCGATTGACATCCAGCCCATGGTTTTCAGGCAAGCCGGATTTACGCCGCCGGGCATTGAGACGGTCGATCAGATCAATCCGGAAGTTGAGGTCTTGCTTCCGGAACTTCCTGAGAATTTCCGTCTTTATGTCCATTTCATTCTCCCGTAACGTAGATCCTGCGGAGATAGAACATCCTGCTGCTCATGAGATCGGGCGGGCAGATTTTCTTGGCGATCACGCAGACCGCCGGCGACTTCACGCCAACAATGCCGGTGGATCTCTCCGGCTTCTTTCTGCCGCCCAAATTTCGGCTGCGTCGGGGCCTGCCTCTTTGTCGAGGGGATCATTGATCTTATGGTCATCTGATCCCCTGATTTCAACGAGACGCCATTTAATTTTCATTTTATCCCCGATGAAAAATGTTCATGTCCAGTTCTATTTCTTCGTCTTCGTCAATCCTTGTTGTTCTTTGATCGGAGAACGCAATCGCAGCCGCGACAGGTACGGCTAGGGCTATTCGGCAGCGGTTTCGGCATGGCAACTCCTAGCCTTGCAGCTTCTCAAAGCCTGCAAAATGTAGAGAGCCGCGTTCTAATGCGCGCGGCATCTCGCGGGGAGGCTCGCCATTCTTACCCATGACGAACCGGATTCCGCCCAACTCTTTCAGGGCGACAGTAATGATTGGAGCGCGATGCCGATAGGCTCCAAGGTTGAAGGTAAAGAGGACGCCGCCGGGAAGGCTATTTCCGCTTCTGCCCTGACTTTTGGAGCCTTGGAAAGTAATTTTATTCGTTGTCGGGAAGAAGTTTAGAACGACGTCGCCCTTGCGGAACTGCCAATGCAGACCCTTGTTTTTGACTTCGCCTACGATTCCGAGTTCGTTGCATATCTTTTGGAGTTCCGGCTTAATGCGCTGCGCGCGGTTCATGCGCTTTTGGGCGCATTTCCGGTTGAACTCCTTCATGATGGGGCCGACTTCTTTCCAGTAGTCAGCGCCAGTTTCAACTGCTTCGTTGCCCATTGTCATCCTTTTTCTTCTGCGATCTTTGATTCTCTTTCAAAATGTTGGCCCAATTTTTAGCTGCATGGGAAAAGTTCTTTTTTAAAGAACTGTAGCCCATTTGGTAGAAGTCTTCAGGCAACGCATTTTCTGAAGCAACATATGCGAGACCGAAGACAAGCATCTCTGCCGGAATGCTGAATTTCTTCGCCATTTCTTCGAGCGCGGCTTTTGTACCTTTGTTCAACAGCAATGTCGTTGAATAGCGTTGCTGTTAGCAACAGCTCGCAATAAACGATTTTGTGGATCGTCGTTAAGACGATCAAGAAGGACTAATGAAAACAGAGATTACTCATTTGGGGAGCAACCCAGACCGAATTTGAACCATTTATCCCAGCTTTTTTCTTCGCCGCGATCCTTCCAGTAGTAGCAAGTCATGACGTCTTTGAACTCGGGGCCCCCTGTCCTTCGCGCGTCGAGCGATCCAGTCCCATTATTACTTCTTTTGCGCCCTTATTGCAAACATGGTCAAGAAACTGTTTGATGGCAGAGCCGCCATCGAGAGCAAGCGCATTAATGCTGATACGGTCGTCGCTTTCGAGCGCGACCATCTGGAAGGGATAAATTCCATCTTTGTCGATGCATTTACCGACGTAATCTTCGAAGGTCTTGATGATTTCGCTCATTAACGACGTCATTTTCGCGTCTTTTTCTTCTTTGCCAGCCGGACTTCGTTTGCTATCTCGACAAGTTCTCGAAATATCGGCTCGGGAACGACAACGTATCGTTCCTTGGGGTTGACGCGGCCTGCGACAAGCGCCGGGACGCTCAGGAGAAAATCTTTCATTGGACGATTACTGGCTCCATTTCCTTTTCCTCAACCTCGACGTATTTGCGTTTGTCCAGAGGATTTGCCGCTCTGTACAATGCAACGGCATCGACCTTGTTCGGCAATCGTCGCCTCGAAACGAACCAGACGGATCGTATCATTCCGTCTGCCTCGTCGAACAGCGCAATCCTATACAGCGTTCGGCCCATTGAATTCTCTTTCAGCAGCGTCCAAGATTTGCATGGAAAGATCGCGTCCCTCTACAGGGTTCAAACAGCGATCAGGATGCGCAATAACATAAAACTTCGGCCTTTCGTTCTTGTTCATCGGCCGGAAAATTTGGATGTCCAATTGAATGCCTTCTGCTTGCTTGAGCAGATCTTGAAGCTTCGGCAGAGCATCGTCGCCAGTCATTTGGATTCCTCAGGCCCCGGCGGCAAATACTCTTTTTCAGCCGGACAGTAATGAAACTTTGGCTTTACTTTTTCTTTTCCGCTGCTTTTCTTTGGGCTTTTTCCTCTGCTTCGGTCGGCGGCGGATCGTTTTTGAGGTTTGCCCATTTGAGTTCCTTTCCGTTCGCCTGCTTGTAGCTGACCGCGTACCAGCCAGCTACGCCGTAGAGGCCGGTCAGGGTTTCGTCGTAGTACCCGCCCTTGAAGTCCTTGAAACTGAAGGGACGATTGCCGCGCTGCTCTTCGGTAAACTTAACGAAGCGCTTGACGCTGATGTCTTTGTTCTTTTTCTCGTCGCGCAGGTTGTAGAGAGCGCGACCGAGGCAGGCATCGCGAAGGCGACCGTTTTCGTTGGGGACGACGACAGAATCTTTGACGCCGTTTTCCAGTTCGATTTCATGGGTTTCAGTCAGGGGCAAAGGGATCTTGGCGAGTTCGGCGACGAACCAAACGCCGTCGATCTTATGGAACTGATGCCAAGTTTTGCAGTCCTTGACGGCCCCGCGATCCGGGCCGTCAACGCGCGAACAGCAGCGCTTGGGTTGATGCCATGGCTGATAGCGATAGGGCGATTTGTAACCCTTCGGAACCTTGACGCGCTTGAGAAGTCCATCGACGGGATGGACGTAAAGATCATGGTAATCCCAAACGGGCCGCGCGCCGCCCCAGCCCATGTTGACCATTGGAGTACCGTCGTCGGCCGCAAAAACGGCGGTCGCGACATGCTGATCGACATGTTGAAGAATATGGCGCTGGACAGTAGAAGTCAGCCGGATGCGTTCGCAGATTTCGGAGTAGACCTTATCCCAAGGCCGGCCGACCTGTTTGTCGAGATAGCGGTACAGCGGATTTAGATGTTCGTTGAGCTGTTTGCGGTCGTAGCCATGCTTGCGGCCCGCGCTCATTGATTCTTTGGACGGAAGATCTTCCATATCGGGATGGCTGTTCCCGAACTTCTTTTTATTCCAGCCTTTGGGATCATCAGTTGTCGCCTTGCGCGAGCCGTAGCGCGGGCGTTCAACGATAACCTTTGCCATGTCTTCGCGCATCTTGACTCCTAGACGAACTTATGAAAGCAACCGATCTGCCTCAGCCGCAGACAGTCTTCCTTAGAGACTTCGTCAATCAAGTCATGCCCCGCAAAAAGCTCGTCATGCTCTGGGACGACCGAACCGCCTTTCGGTTCGTACTTCGCAATCTTTGCGAAAGCCTCAGCGTATCCGGCGTACGTCATGGCTTCGTCAACAATTGATCTCCGCATCGTTGCTCAAACAGACGTCGATGTCGCCTGTCGCTCGAAAGTCCGAATGACCAAGTTTTGGCATTCTTTTTTATTGACCGAAACTTTTGATCCCGGCGGAACCTGAATCCCGAGAATCGTTGCGCCGTTGGGCGACTGAACCCAAATTGTATTCCCGCCTTCTCTGAACTCAATGACTGCTGCGGGGATTGAGATCAAGTCTCCGCGTTCAATCTTACTTAAGTCCAGCGGCCCCGGATTTGTATTCATCTTTTCATCCCCTCACACCCCCTTGGGGCCGCCGCCCTTTCGCCGCAGACCGAGACCCGACAAAAAGAGGTCCGGCGCATCGACGCGGCCGTCGGGGCGGCGGCGAAGGATCCCGATCTCTATCAGGTAATCGAGTAGCTCACGACCTTCGAACGGCGGCACGCTGGAACCCTCCGCCGCCGTGAATCCTTCGAGTAGCCGGATGACATCGCGCTCCCGGTCCCACGGCACTAGCTGGCTGGTCTTGAGCTTGCTCTTCACGGCACTTAGCCACGGCCACTCGTCTTGCGACTGAGCGACATGGTCATCGGACACGCGGTCGAGCGCGCGGCGTAGCGATGCCGGTTCGAGCAGCCGCGGCTCTCGGAGGGTTCCGATGTGTGCCAGCTCTTGTCGGGCCGCCTCCTCAATCAGGCGCACAAAGGGGCGTGGAAGAGCGCGTCCCAGACCGTCTCGCACGTGATCGATGAGCCAGCGGTACACGATCCCCTTCTTCTGGTTGGCTCCCATGTATGCGCCGACCATACGTTCCACCACCGGCCGCGCATCCTGCCACTTTCGCAGCTGCGGGATCCTTCCAAGCTCTGGGTCTTCGACCCACTCGATCCCCTTGACGGACTGTACATGAACTACCCAGCCGCTAAAGACGGCTGGGTTTCCGATAACGGACTCCCATCGCCTTTTGAACAGCCAGATTTCCGAGCCAATCGGCTGCCTACTACCTTTTGAGTAGGAGGTCTTACACC
>Ga0163144_10018440_pt1 | contig 14117 bp, 18 predicted proteins | sample OliLak19BULKMAT1_FD_123175 | JGI IMG/M metagenome (GOLD analysis project Ga0163144, IMG submission 123175) | Freshwater microbial mat bacterial communities from Lake Vanda, McMurdo Dry Valleys, Antarctica - Oligotrophic Lake LV.19.BULKMAT1 | ecosystem: Environmental > Aquatic > Freshwater >... | reverse complement strand
CGAAGCTCAGGTAGCCTTTGTGATGGTGGTATTTCCGCTGGGCTTTTGTCTTCGGAGAGCACAAAAGGCAGCGCAAACAGGATGATTAAATTTACGAGCGTTCTCATAATTTGTATTTTACCAATGATATAAAAAACCTGTGCCAGCCCCTCAATGGCCACCTTTCAAGGATGACTTTTCTTTTTCTTGGGTCATTTTTTTTGCGTCACAATTGGCAGAAAGCTCCTTTTCAGAGGTCACAACAAAGGATGCGTAGTCGTCGGGTACAATGTGTTTGCTGTAATGCAGGGCGTAGTTTTTGGTAAATTCTGCCCCGAAAAACAAAATGGCTGAGGAATAATATACCCAGGCCAACATGAGCGCCAGCGAGCCAGCCGCACCAAATGTTGTCGCAATCGCTGATTTTGACAAATAGAATCCAATGGCGAATTTCCCGCCTAAAAAAAGCACCGTGGTGAATAAAGCCCCTGCCCAAACATCGCGCCACGCCAACCTGACATCAGGTAAGAACCTGAAGATAAAGGCGAACAGCACCGTGATAATGGCCACGATCATGATGATGTTGATTGTTTGTGCCATCCAAGCCCATGAATTATACTGCGCGAAGAGATTTTCACTAATCAAATTGATTACCGCATTTATCAGAAGCGACACAATCAGCAAAAAGCCCAACGTGAGGATCATGGAGAAAGAGATCACTCGATTTGTAAGATAATGTATCCAGCCTCGGTTGGGCTGGGCTTTGAGCGACCAAATTTTGTTAAGCGAATCTTGAAGTTCTGAAAAAACACCCGTTGACCCAATAATCAGCGTAACCACACCGAATATGGTTGCGATTCCGCTTTGCCCATTGAGCTGTACATTGCTAATCGCCTCCTCCAATAAAGCCGCTGATCGCTCCCCCATTAGGCCGGAAAATTGGCTAAATACTTCACCGGTTACAGCTTCACGGCCAAAAAAAAGCCCTGAGATACCAATAATAATAATCAATACAGGCGCAATAGAGAACACCGTATAGTAGGACAATGATGCACTGAATTTAAGTGCGTCGTCATCGATAAAATCATGTGCTGATTTTACGAGTATTTGTCCGCATGTTTTTAAGGTAGAAATCATAAGAATTGAGGGTAATAAGATTCCGAAAATATGATGGAGATGTGGCGATTTCGGGCTTTTCCCCAATCATTTAGACGATTACACCTATCCTTATTGCTCCCTATTGTTGTTTGTCATAATCAAAGCGCACGGGCAATACAAGGTTGGTGCGCACGGGTTTTCCGTCTTTCATTGCAGGCACCCATTTCGGCATGGCAGCAACGGCTTTAACAGCAGCCGCCGCGCAGGATTTGCAACTTTTTTCCTTTGTTACAACACTGAAATTTTGCCCGATGGATCCATCCGGCCCGATGGAAAAAGTTACGTATTCCAAACCATCACTTTGGCTGCGCTCTGCCTGATCTGGATACTCGATATTTTTACTGAAATAGGCTTGGAGTGCTTCATTAGAACATTCAAACGGCTTTTTTGCCGTGAGACATTTTTCTGAGAACATCGGTGGACGGTCTACTTCTGAAATGGAATAGCTCACTTCTCTTGCTTTCCCGGTATTTCCAGTCTCATCATATTTGTAGGTATAACCTTTGGGGTTCAAAGTTATATCCCGCGCTTCAACATAGGTGTATTTTTCTTGGGGCACTACCTTTTCATTTGCTTGGGCCAGAACACGGGCCAAAGAATCGGCTGTATTTTGTGCAGCTTGTTTTTTCTCGGCCTCTTTTTGTGCTGTATTACAGGCAAAGAGCACTCCTGAGACAGCTAGCAGGACCATTGATTTAATTAGTTTACTGAACATGATTTGAAAGTTGGATTGGTAAGAAATAAAGTTTGCAATGGGGTTTTGTTGAAGCCTGATCCGATTGTTTAGTATTTTGGGTGTCTGTAAGTAACTGTAAAATAGTACATCACCCCATGGGCCTCAGAGGGGATTACCAGCGCCAGTTCTTCCTTGGTGACATATTTGAACACCATGTCAGCAACCACAGATCCTTTCGTGATGACAAATTCATTATTGCTGGTTAATTCCCAGTTATACGTTTCTATGGCGCCTTCGGAAGGGTCGCAGCGTTTGTTGCGCTCAAAAACAACTTTGCCATTTGGTTTGACGTACATGATGTCGTCCATGGCACAAGGGGGCAGTTCCGAAGCTATATTTTTTGTCAGGATGCCATCCCCATTGGTATCACAAGGTTTGTCTGACACGATGCTACGCATGATCCAACCACCTTTTGTGATCAAAACGGTTTTTTCGTTGCCAGAAACTTCAACCGACGTATGGCTGATGTAGGGGAGACTTTCCATGGATTGGTTGAAAACGTTGGTAAGGCCAGCTATACTGGTGAATATCAATATAATGCAGCTTGAAAGTATGTTTCGCATAGTTCTATCCTGTTGGTTAAGAATAATGCTATGGGTAAAAAAGGCGTTCCACTTTATTTTTGGGGAATGTATGCCACAGTTGAGTGGGTAGAGGCTGGGGTGTTTACGGACAAAAAAAACGCCGGGCTTATGTGAGCTCGGCGCCAATTGATATGGAATGGTATGAAAGAATGGCGAGGAAGACCCCTGCATGGTCTATAGCACGACAGAATTGTTCTGTTCGAAGTGGGTAGATTCCATTATATGCTTCAACAAACCCTTTTTTTCCCGGCCAACCTCAACGGTCAAAACATTAAAGTAATATTCGTTCAGGATCATCTCCTGCTTGATAAAGCTGTCATTCGTTTCTATGCGCACATAGTAGGTGTTGTCGGTTTTATATTGGTTTATAGACCGTATGGTTGAAGGCGTATGGCGCAACAGGTAGGCAAGGTTTTGTTCCAGCAAGGTTGCAACGTCCAGTTTATATGGGTTGAATGACCCATAGCTCTCCAGGGTTACAAGCCCCGTTTTGTCGGTGATCGTGACGCCATCGGCATTGATGCCTTCGGGGATTTTATTGAAGATGGCGGCATCGTACGTAAAACAATAGCCAAATCGCGGATTGCAGTAGGTTTCTAGCAGGCTGAGCGGTGCGTTTTCTTTCACTGTATTAAAACTCAACAAAACCAGTAAGATCGACAAACAAGATAATTGTTTCATGACTTTATAATTTTAGTGAAGATTTTACTTCAGCTATTTATCGGATAAATAGCATCGAGTATTTTTTTAAATGACAAAGGCTTTTCAACAAATGCGAAAGCCCCGTTTTCCATCGCTCTGTCGCGCAAGTTTGTCATAGCGCTGATGATGATGATTTGAGCCTCAGGGCATGTATCATTGAACAATGCTATTTGATCAATGCCACTCCCATCTGGAAGGTTGTTGTCGAGCAATATGATGTTAGGGTCGTATGTTGGGCATTTTTCCATTGCTTGTTGTATGGAAGAAACATGCTCAATGGAATCGAATTGTGTGCCTAAGACGCGCTTTAACAACAGCCCAATTTCCTCCTCATCGTCTACAATCAGCAACTTTTTTAATTGTGTTAACCGTTCTTGTTTCATAACAAATTTTTGAAACACTGAATAAAGCTCCAGTAGTGTGGTATCTCAGTACTGTGCCGCAAATGGCCGCGTTGCCGTAACAACTGCTGCACGAATAGATAGCTACAATAATAATTCCAGCGAAAAAAGACCAATATTGCTCACTTGTTGTTGAATTTATGCCCCAAATGGGGTTTTTTTTCACCAATAATGCGAAAAAATATTGTTGGCACAGGAATTTCTCCAGAAAAATAAAGTTCATCTTTCACTAAAATAATTACATAATGAACAAACAATATAAAGTTGTAATTGGCATTGTAGCCGCTGCATTGGCTGGCGTTGGAATTGGCATGTTAATGTCACCGAATTCTGGCAAAAAAAATCTCGAAAAGTTGCTCAAGGCATCCGATAAGATTGCCAAGAAAGTGCGCAAAGCGGCCCAGCATTCCAACGATTCCATCGAGGAATTTGCGCAGGAAACCATAGCAAAGGCAAAAGCTACGCTCAACCAAGCGAAAGGCTTTGTGAAATCTGAAAGCAACAATGTGAAGGAGAAAATGGACCAAACCAGTTAAAAAAAAGTCGCGTTTCTACAATTCTAAAGGTCAAGTCGGGCATTCCGATTTGACCTTTTTTTAAGAGCAGGTTGGGAATTTTCTGCCGGAGGCAAAAAAAGGCCTGTTTTGTGGCTGGCGAGAAAATCCCCAACGTGCTCCGTAGATCAATGACTTAATTGCCCTTCAGGTCATTATCTACGTCTTCTATTGCTTTTCTAACCCTGGCTTTAAACTCATTCCACCCTTCCTTGGTGTTTTGCTGGGCTTCTTCCATATTTTGTTTTAATGCCACACGCTGCGCTTCCAGCTTTGCTCGGCGAACTTTCCACCGTGCTTTTTCAGCAGTAGCAAGGCGATCCGCTTTCGCGTCCATCTCCTTGATTTCCACGTCAATTTTGTTTACGGCCGTGCTGATGTTAGCCGATAATTCATCGCGCTCGAGTTTGAGTTGTTCCCCGGCCTGATCAACAGCGTCGCCCGCTTTTTCACCAACGCGGTTGGCTTCGTCTTTCATGTCTTTACCCATTTCATTGGCGGAACCGCCCATTTCCTTCCGGCCTTCATTGGTGCAGGAGGAAAGCGCAGCCAAGAGCATTGCGCTCAATAGCGGAATGCTAAAAAGTGACTTGATTTTCATACAATAAAAATTTAAATTGTTAAATAATGCGGTAAATTGCTACCATTTAAATGCAGATAAAAGACTATTCCATTGATCAGGTTGTGGAAATATTGATAAAACCATATTAAAGTGTAACATTTATTCCCCAAATTTCCACAATTTTTTGGTTGTATACCCGGCCATATTTCTGGCATTCGTTTTTAATGTTCGATATTATCAGATCAATATCCTCACCACTTAAATTATTATTGTCATGTTACGATGGTCCGTCACCTTTTTGATTATTGCAATAATTGCAGCCATACTGGGCTTTGGCGGCATCGCCGCTGGCACAGCATATATTGCCAAAATTCTCTTTTTTTTATTCCTCATCCTATTCGTAGTTAGTTTGTTGATGGGAAAAAGAGTATCCAGATAACGCATATTTTTCAAATCTAAAATCAATAAAATTATGAACCGAATTATTGGAATTATCCTGTTAGTTGTCGGCGTCTTGGCAGGCGTTTATGCGCTCACTCTTCACGACAATGAGAAAACATTGATAGAGATAGGCGATGTTGAAATCAAAGCGGGAAACAGAAAACCAAGTAACAACGCACAGCTCTACTATATCGTAGCCGCTGTTGGCATCCTTGGCGGCATTGTCATGCTTTCTTCCAAAAAACGCGTAGCTTAAGAAAATACATTGGGAGTTTAATTTGCCATCTCTGGTTTTTACCGGGGATGGCTTTTTAATGACGGTAGACGGTAGACGGTGGACGGTGGACGGTGGACGGCGTGGACATGCCCGAAATTTAATGATTTTGCCCCTCTAGGGCATTCGGATCCATGAATTATTCTATAATGAGGCTGTCTGCATGGATTTTGGGCATTACATCCCAAAAGGCAGAAACATTCACAATTTTCCAACCATCAGGCTTCTTTTCCATCAGGCGCATTTCGTGGCTGACCCTGTAATATTTCTTCTCTGCGTCCGCATTGTATTGCTCCCAATTCTACGCACAAAAAAACAGCGCACTGGTTTTACCAGTGCGCTGTTTGCTATAAAAACGACGAAAATAGGGTGCCTAAAATTAAGTCCTCTTGATCAAACCGACCAGAAACAACAGCAACAGTGCCCCGATACAAGCAACCAGGATAGAACCCAGCACGCCACCACCCATACCGATGCCCAATTGCATAAACAACCAGCGGCCAATAAAGCTGCCAATAATGCCGATGATGATGTTGCCACCCAGGCCGTAGCCATAACCGCGGCGAATTTCTCCGGCAAGCCATCCTGCGGCTGCGCCGACGAGGATCAAAATGATTAATGTGTTGGTATCCATTTTGTTAGATTTTAATGGTGAATAATGTATCACAACTGGCCGTCCTGAGCCTGTTTTTTCAGTTCATCGTTTGCCCAAATGGCTACTTCCACACGGCGGTTCTGTTTGCGCCCCTGGTCCGTATCATTGTTGGATACAGGCTTTGATTCCCCAAAACCACGGGTGCCCAAGCGCGAACTGCTCACGCCGGCTCCGTCCAGGTAATCAGACACTGACTTAGCCCGGCGGTCTGACAGCTTGAGGTTGTAATCATCCGAACCTTTTGAATCCGTGTGGCCGTCGATGAGCACTACAGTTTTGTTGTACTCATTAAGCGTAGCTGCAAAATCGCGCAGGTTGGTTTTCATTGCTGTTGTAAGTTCTGAAGAGTTGTAAGCAAAAAGCAGCCCGGAGTCGAAAGTCACTTTAATGCCCTCACCGACACGCTCTACTTCGGCTGAATTGCCGAGTTTTTCTTCGAGTTCTCGCTTTTGCTTGTCCATATACTTGCCAATCGCGCCGCCAGCAACGCCGCCAACGGCAGCACCGATGATGACTCCCCCGGCAGTGTTATTGTTGTTCTTTCCGATAAGTGCGCCTATCACGCCGCCGATGGCGATGCCGGTGCCTGCACCTATGGCGGCATTTTTGTTGTTTTTGAGGCTCGCACATCCGGTTCCGATGGCCATTATGACCAACAGGAATATTGAGAGTTTCTTAAGCATAGTGTGATTGTTTGAAAAGTAGAAAAAGTGGGGCCTGGCAGGAAGAAAGATGGCACCAAGCCCCTGGGAATTACAATTTGGTTAGATTTTGATTATCCATGAGCAACGAAAGGTGTGAAATCAAAAATCACATTTCTGGTGCGCACCTGGTAGATTTACTGTGTTTACTTAAAAGTTATAACCAAGGGTTAGTGCAATACCTCGGGTCTGTAGTACAGGTTTGTTGTCGTTGTTGTTGTCGGCATCGTTGTCGAGCAGGTTGTTAAACCCGTAGTTGTAGCGCAGGTCGAATACCAAATGACCGAAACTGATACCTGCTGCACCGATCATACCGTAGTTCAGTCGCTTGGCATTGTCTTGGTCATCGAATGAATAGTCTTGGTCAACTTCAGAAATAATGGTCTCTCCAACGGTCGTCTTCCTGTTAGAATGGCCGTTCAGCGCATAACCGATCCACGGGCCGGCGGCGATGTGGAAACCGAAACCTTCTTGGTTGGCATTGCCAAACTTAAGTTTTGCCAGCACCGGAAGCTCCAGGTAATTGATCTTGTACTTTGATTTGGTCGTCGTACCGAGCAGGGTGTAGGTATTGCTTCCACCGCTTTGGGAATAGAGCAACTCTGGTTGAATGGAAATGATATCGGCAATGTTCATCTCAAAGGTAAGGCCAACGACAGCGCCGGTGATGGAGCGATTGTCTATGTCGTCGCGAGAAACGCCTTCACCTTCTTCTGCCATCGTTGCAAAGTTTGCACCTGCCTTAATGCCAAACTGAGCAAAGGATGTCGCGGCCAGGAGCATGCCGAATGTTAATACTAAAAATGACTTCTTCATAATAAAATGGATTTTGTAGCGGTTGATTTAGCCGCGTTTTGTTGTTTAACGTTGTTAAAAATGTCGCAATAAGACTTCAGTAAAATTGTTGTACCAGCGTGGAGTGGCTCATAAATTTCCCCAAACTGGGGAAGTTTGGGTGTTCCTTACAGCGCTATATTGGGCTCTTTCAGTTTTTTCTTTTGCTTGCGCACACTTTCATACTGTACTTCGCCCAACAGCATCCCGTAGGGCTGTGTGGCTGGAATAGCATCCAAGATGATTTTTAAGATGGCGACAAAAGGTATGGCCAGCGCCAGACCGGCGATGTCCCAAAGTTGGCCCATCAGAATCAATGATATTATTGCCGCGAAAGGATTGATGCTGACCTTTGAGCCCATCAGATAAGGTGTTATGAAATTCCCTTCCAAAATCTGAACAGTGCCCATCCATATTAAAACAGCTATTGCGGGCAAGGGCGAATCAAAAGTGACCAATGCCATCATAGCAGGCAAAAGTGAGCCCACAAACACCCCAAAGTAGGGCACAACCATAAGCAGGGAAGCCAGGATGGCAAAAAATGCCCCATAAGGCACGCCTATAATAACAAGCCCGATCGTGTTCAGTATGCCAACAATGATCATGACTGTTATCATTCCCATCAAATAGTTTCTTGTCACATGGTGTATTTTTTGAAGCACTTGATCCACGTTTTTGTTCTCACTATTAATGACCCGGTGCAGGAACTGCCGAAAGAACTGGCGGTAACACAGCAAGAAAAAAATGAACAAAGGCATCAGTAGCGCCGAGGTAATGAAATCAACAAGCCCGGAGGCGGAGTTTCCTATTTTCTCTCCTACCTTTTTCAAAAGATCCCCAGTGCGTAACTTATAATTGATTATTTTTTGCTCTTTCAATTGCGGGTACGCATCGGTAATGGTTGCGATACATTCATTGATCCTTGTTTCTACTTTTGATATAAGCTTTGTTGAATTGTCGCTCAATACAGAAACCTCCCAAGTCGCTGCTATAATCAACCCACTGACCAAAACCGTGGTAAACAATACGGTCAAAAAGGCTGAAAGAACAGGAGAAAGCCCGCGACGCTCCAGAAAGGCTGTTGGTGGCAACAATACCACAGCCAAAATAAAGGAAAAGCTGAGCGGAACCAGAAAAGGCTTCAGATAGTACATGCTGATAATGATCAGTATGATGGATCCTATACTAAAAAACAGTCTTGCCGAATCAGATAACTTAATCATCGTGTAGGTAGGTTTGAATACTATGCCCTACAAAATTGATTCCCACTATTTCTGCGCTGGCTTTTCCGCTTTTTTTTAAAAAAGTGTGGAATAATGTCTACAAAATTGTACACCTGCCACCCAGAAAGGGTTGGTATTGTAATTGATGCACTTAAATTATCTGTAAGGATATTTAAGGCGATAATGAGTATGTGAAGAAGCTTCGACACTGCTCCACACAAATTGGTTGCTGATCAAAGGATCAGCAACCTTTTTTTGAGCTTGGAGCCTACAGGAGATTTTGCGCGCAAATGGGGACTTGTGTTTGGTTTTTCGTTTGAAATGGGGATATAATTCCCCGCAAAGTCTTTGTTGGGCAATTAAATGCACAATTATCTAATGCTTTCTATAGTGCACAGCATTGGCACAACTTTTTTCCATCTGCATACAACCATTCTTATTTTATCATCAATTACTCAATTTCAACGTATGAAAAGCCCACTTCGGATATTTTTACCATTAATGACACTATTAATGTTGAGCTGTTTTACCATAAATGCACAAAACCAGGCCCTACAGGCTGGAAATTTCTCCTTCGGTTCCGGCATCGGCTATTCCAACGCCGCCACCAATGTTAGGATCGAAAGCTCAGGAGCCATCACAGAAGGTGGAAACACCGCGTACCAGCTACACCTAACCCCCTCCATCGGCTATTTTGTTGGAAACTATTTTGTTGTTGGCCTGGGAATGGATTACCTCATTAGTTCCTCACAGAACAAAGGCAATAATAGTACAACTGGAACACAAAAAACCTCGGATACCAAACTGCTATTTGGCCCTTATACCCGCATCTTTTTCCCTTTCGCCGGCGACCAGGCTTTTTTCCTGGGAGCTGTGTACGGGTATGGAAAATCTGATACGGAAATAACGGATGATGGTGTGGCCCAAAAGGTAAATACAACACTGATGACCTTGGGTGCCGGCCCAGGCTACGCTATTTTTTCTAACGACCGCGTATCGCTGGAAGCTCAGGTAAAGTACAACTATGGCATTAGCCGCAACATTTTCAGCTTGGACGGTACGCGCCAATCTACCCGTACACTCACCACGGCTTGGGATTTTGTCGTTGGCATGCATTTCTATTTTACCAGGGGGCAGAATAATACCCGTAATAATATCAATCAATAAGACGGAACCCTGTCTTATGAGCTCCCATTCACTCGATCACCTAAAAAAGTATTCCATGATACACCGATCAATCAATAGTCTGAAAGCATTGTTGCTTTGCAGTACTGCCATGTTGGCAATAAGCGCTTGCCTCAAAGACCCCATCAACCCTCCAATCGACAACACCGTGGCACGCGCCAGGGTGGAAATCACCGATGCACCCATTGACGACCCCAATGTACAAGGCGTGTTCGTGACCGTGGTCGACATTAAAATTGATGGAGTTTCCTGGACAGGTTTTGACGGAAAAACCACCTTTGATCTGCTTTCTTTCCAAAAAGGCCTCACCAAACTGCTCGGAGAAGGCGAAATTGATGCGAAATCATACACTGAGATCGTTTTGGTGCTCGATACCGAAACCGATGTCAACGGCGACAGTCCAGGCTGTTACGTGAAAGACAATCAAAATGTTAAAAGAAAACTGGAAGGTGGCAGCCAAATGACCATCAAAGGGAAAGGTAACTTTACAACCAGAAGAAATGAAACGGCGCAAGTCGTGATCGATATGGACCTGCGCAAATCGATCGTATACCAGTCTGGCTCCAGCACGGAGTTCAAGTTTGTCACCGACCCGGAATTACAAGCAGCCGTCAGGGTAGTGGACAAAACCCAAACCGGGACTGTTTCCGGCGATTGCACCGACGGGGTGTCGGGCAGTGACAAGGTCATCGTCTATGCCTATAAAAAAGGCAGTTATGATGTGAGCATGGAAAAATTCCCACAAGGCGCTTCACAAATTCAGTTCAAAAACGCCGTAACGAGTTCAGTGTTGGCTACCAACGGTACGTTCAACCTGTCCTTTCTGGAAACGGGCAACTACGAATTGCATTTCATCTCGTATAAAGTTGACGGGAATGGCAATTTACAGGCAAAGGGCGAGCTCCAGTTAAATGTGCTCAGCGGCACCTTGAACCTTTTAAGCTTGAATGTTGCCGCCAAAGCCAGCTTGGACATGGATCTTTTGGTGACTGGAATTGCATTCTTTTGATGTGCTCAAAAAATTGAAATATAAGACATTGGTGTATATCGTACTCGTCTGCCAACCTGAAGCAATTTGGTGTTGGCAGCATTACGTTACACTGATGGCAGCCGCTCAATAAGGAAAGTATAAGTAAAAGCAGCTACCAACGCCTGGCTTCGAATCCGCTGAAATTGACCCACCGTGGTTGAGCATAGCGCGTCGACAAATTGCCAGGCCGATCCCGTTGCCTTCGTATGCGTCTTTGGAGTGCAGCCGGCCAAAAACTTCAAATATCTTTTGCATGTATTTGGTGTCAAACCCTATTCCATTGTCGGAAAAAACAATGACTTGGGTGGCATCTGCCACATCAAAATTCGTCGTAATCGTAATAACAGGGTTCGTTTGATCTTTTCGGTACTTTATCGAATTGGAAAACAAATGCCGGAACACCAAAGCTATTTGTGGCGAATAACCGTTCACCGTTGGTAGCAATGCTGTGTTGATGCTTAGTCCATGTTCGGTAATCTCATCTTCAAATTCGGCACTTACGGCTTTAATAACTTTGTTTAAGTCAACGAGTTCTTTATTTTCTTGATGTTGTAGAAGATTGGTGTACGTTAGCAGGTCGTCAAGCATGGTTTGCAAGCGACCCAGCGACATCTCCACTTTGTTCAGCTCCGGTGATTTGTTGTCTGTTGACGATTCACTTTCTAATACCCTGCTGATGAAAGTGCGTGCTTTGCGCAGCGGCTCCTTCAGGTTGTGGGATGCGATGAAGGCGAAACGTTTCAGTTCTTCATTGGCCAGGTGGAGATATTGCACGTTTTTTTCAAGGGCTATTTCTGCACCTAAACGCGCTTTAAAATCGATGCTGAGGAGGTAGAAGGCGTAAAGCAGTATGGTAATGGCCATTAATCCTGTCAGGAGCAGCAAGACGGGAACCGTGCCCCCGGAATCACTTTGCAAAGTATTACGCATTATAAGAAAATTGTCCTCAATTTCGCGCATCTTGTCCAGCGTTACAAAGGCGTTTTCTACAAGTGGTTTTACCCGGCGGATATCAGCTTTCATAGAATCCACCGGAATACTCGTTTCATTGGTATCAAACCACTTATGAGAATGCAAACCTGATAATCCTATCAACTCCCGAATTTGCCTGATGTTTTTGTTTTGAACCGGGTTGTCAATGATAAGCCATTCCAATGAATCCGTTAAGGCATCGAGGGATTGGCCTTCCGACAATATTTGTTCTTTTCCTTCAGGCGTTTGTTCAATAATGTAACCTCGCCTCAATGTCAACAACTTTAAAATGCTTGCTTTCAGGCGCTCCGTGGAATTCATTACCTTGTAAGTATGCTCTACATATTGGGTATATTTCTTAAATTGCGAAAATTGAAAAAAGGAATAGAATTCCAGAAACAAGAGGGTTCCTATTGTTAAATAAACATAAATACTTGATTGTCGGGTCCAGTGCATGGATTCTCTTGTTATATAATTGCAAATATATAAAAAACCAACGCATGCAACATCAGTCGAACGTACAGAAGCAGGCACAGACGCAAACGCTTAAAATATTGCCGCAGCAAATTCAATTCCTGAATTTGCTGCACCTGAATGTATTGGAGCTTGAAAATTATCTCCAAACGGCGCTCGACGAAAACCCTTTTTTAGAATTGCGCCCAGACGCCGAATTTTCTGATTCCGTGGAAGAGCAAGAGCTTTCAGGAGAAACCAGCTCCGGAGAAGACGATAATCCGCTCGATTTCAGGGGGCTTGACGACGAAATACCCGATTACAACACAAAAACGGAACGGGGGTACGAATCGGAAGACCAGTACCAGGCGCCAGCGGTGCAGATGACCGATATTCGCGCAGAATTGAAATTGCAGTGCAGCTTTTTAACCATCGACGAGCGGCTGCGCACCCTGTGCACCTACATTATTGATTCTCTCGATGATGCCGGTTTTCTGCCAACCTGTTTGGATACCCTGGCCGACGACATTTCTTTTTCCCAAAGCAGTTATTTCAAGGATGGAGAATTGCAGGAAGCACTGCGGGTGGTACAACAATTAGACCCTCCCGGCATCGGCGCCCGCAACCTGAAAGAATGCCTTTTGTTGCAGTTGCAGCGCCACCAGGCACAAGGCTTCCGCGTGGAGCTCCCCCTGCGGCTGATCAACGATCACATGGAGGCACTGGCCGCCCATGATTATGTGTCGATCAAAAAAGCATTGAAAATTGATGATGAAGACCTTAGCTATGCCATTGAATACATTACAGACCTTAATCCAAGACCGCTGCGGGGCCTGGCGGATGCAGTACCCCTGAACAGTGACATAATTATGCCCGAATACGTGGTGGAAATTGATGGCAATGACATCTTTTGCACTTTAGCCAATGGCAGGGCTGAAACACTCAAAATTACAGAAGGCCTGGATGAAATGCTCAAAGACACACACGACAAAAAAGCGGCGCAGTTTATCCATAAAAAAATGGAAGATGCCAGCTGGTTGATCGAAGCACTCCGGCAACGCGACGACACGATGCTTCGGACTATGCGGGTCATTGCTGTATTGCAACGCGATTTTTTCCTGAGCGGCGATGTCAAAATGCTCAAGCCAATGGTGCTGCGCGATGTGGCAGCCTATGTAGATATGGACATTAGCACGGTCTCCAGGGTTACCAGTGCCAAATATGCCCAAACCCCTTTTGGCAATATCAACCTAAAAGATATTTTTACCCATACCTTCACCGCAATGGACGGGCGTGAACTGAACAACCAGGATATTCAGGACTGTCTCATGGACATTATTGCCGTTGAAGCCAAATCTTTCCCCTTGAATGACACCGAAATCTGCAAATTACTGGCAGAAAAAGGGTATCCTGTGGCGCGCCGTACGGTGGCCAAATACCGTGATCTACTCCATATCCCCATTGCAACGCTCCGCAGGCAAGTCTGATGAAACAGCACATAGGCACCTTGAGCATATATTCTTCCATTTCAAACAGTAACTTAACGTGAAAACAAACCAGTCCATGCAAAAAATACTCATAATCGATGATGAAATAGACATCTGCCTGTTGCTGAAACGCTATCTTACTAAAAAGGGATACGACACGGAATATGCAACAGACGGTTCGAAAGG
>Ga0163144_10018439_pt1 | contig 14118 bp, 15 predicted proteins | sample OliLak19BULKMAT1_FD_123175 | JGI IMG/M metagenome (GOLD analysis project Ga0163144, IMG submission 123175) | Freshwater microbial mat bacterial communities from Lake Vanda, McMurdo Dry Valleys, Antarctica - Oligotrophic Lake LV.19.BULKMAT1 | ecosystem: Environmental > Aquatic > Freshwater >... | reverse complement strand
TGGCCATCATGAACGACCGGCCCAATCCGTTCGGCGGCTTCTATCGCCAGCCCGAACCGCCGCTGGACGAGTATTTCGCGGAAAAGGTGATCGGCGGCCCCGGCTCGTTCCTGATCGTGACCAACGATTTCGAGGGCTTCGAACGCGCCGTGGTAGCCAAGCTGGTGCGCGAGATAGCCGGCATCGTCGTGCAGCCGGCCACGGGTCTGGCGGCGCGCTAGGCGGCGGCTTCCTGGCGCGCCTCGCGCTGGCGGGCCATCAGGTTTTCGATCTCCTCACGGGCCACGCCATCGCGGCGCATCACCAGTTCGGTCACCGGGTCGTCCAGCAGGTCCTGCAGGGTCGGTTCGCAATCGCATGCATAAGACATGGCCATCCCCTTTCCTTGATTCGCCCGGCGGAATAATCCCCCGTCAGGTCGTCGGCGCGAGGCCGATGGCGACATAGTCCCCATATGGGGCGGCGTTGCCGTGTCGGGAATGGGGCTTTTTGGGGGCGGCCCAAGAAAGTTTCGTGACAACGTGCCGCCCTACGCCAGCACCTGTCCAATGGCGTGGCGCAACGCCGTTTCATCCTCGAGCGCCAAAGCGCCAAGGGACCGGAGCACAAAACGTTGTTCCAACGTCGCGAAGACTGGCTTCACGGCGATGGCTTCAACAGCCCGGCGGCTTTCCAACTACCCAACATGACCTCACCAAAGCCCTGGTCGGGACGCAACTGCGATGTTATCGGCATCAGCACGAGGTCCGGGCGAGCGTCGTTGTACGCCTGGCTGGACACCACGACGGCGGGACGCTTTTTGAACTCGGCCTGGCTGGTGAAAGGAAACGGAACAAGGACCACCGCGCCGAAATCAAAGCGAATTGTAGGCGTCGTCATCGGAATTGTTCCACACCTCTGACAGGGCCGGCAGGCTCATTGCAGTAACGGCATTCACCATGGCTCGATCCTGTGCCCGGGCGGCGATGAAATCGACGAAGTCCTCAACCTCGGCCACGCGTTCGGCGGGCAGGGCATGGATTTTCCGGATCAGTGAATTGGGGTCGGGCATTGGATTCTCCATCAGGCCGCCGCGCGCCAGCGTTTGAACTCCTCGGCGATGTCGTTCACGGCGGCGTCGAACAGGCGCTTGCCGTCGGCCGGATTGGCCAAAGCGGGGTTCGAGCCGATGCGGCCGTCGGGGAACAGGCGGCGATAGTCGGCGGCGTCGGCGAAGTCGTCGGCGCTGGGGGCGACGCGTGGGCTCATGGTCATCTGCCGGATAGCGGCGGGGAACAGGTACTGCGTGACCGCCACTTCCGACGGCGTGGCGTGGTGGCCCTCCTCGGCTCCGTACAACTCCTTCGACAGGCGGCTGACGCCGGGCGTCATCCACCAGTTCTTCAGCTTGCAGCGCACCGGCGTCTTGTTGCCGGCGGGGCCAAGGCTGCTCTCGGCGTAGATTTCCGAGAAGGCGGCGGTCACCGTGGCGATGTTGCCGCCATGGCCGTTGATGAAATAGAAGTGGGTGAAGCCGTGCTTGGCCAGGCTGCCGATATAATCCTGGATCAGCGCGATCAGGGTGCTGGGCCGCAGGGTCATCGAGCCGGCAAAGCCCATGTGGTGCTGCGCCATGCCGACCGAAATCGTCGGCGCCACCAGCGCGCCGGCGGCCTCGCCAATCGCTTCCGCGATGCGCTCCGAAGTCAGCGCGTCGATGCCGATGACGCCGTTCGGGCCGTGCTGCTCGGTCGAGCCGATCGGCATGATGATTGCGGTCGAACGCTTCAGGTAATCCTCGACCTCGGCCCAGGTGGCGAGCTGCAACTGCATTGGTAAAGCCTTTCGCGGCGGCGCGTTTCCGCCGATAATCCTTGGAAGAACAAAGTATGGGAGGGCTTGGCCCGATGAGCAACGACGAACTGTTTCCGGTGCCGGATGCCTGGGCGAAAAAGGCCTGGATCGACGCGGGCAGGTACGACGCGATGTACCGCCAGTCGGTCGCCGACCCCGAAGGCTTTTGGGGCGAGCAGGGCAAAAGGCTCGACTGGATCAGGCCCTATACCAAGGTCAAGGACGTGTCCTACGCCAAGGCGTATCTGCACATCAAGTGGTACGAGGACGGCACGCTGAACGTCGCGGCCAATTGCCTCGACCGGCATTTGGCGAAACGCGGCGACCAGGTGGCGATCATCTGGGAGGGCGACGACCCCGCGAAGCACCAGCACATCACCTATCGCCAATTGCACGAAAACGTCTGTCGCATGGCGAACGTGATGCTGGCACACGGCGTTAAAAAGGGCGACCGCGTCACCATCTACCTGCCGATGATTCCCGAGGCGGCGGCCGCCATGCTGGCCTGCGCCCGCATTGGCGCGGTGCATTCGGTGGTGTTCGGCGGCTTCTCGCCCGACAGTCTGGCCGGCCGCATGATCGATTGCGACAGCCGCTTTCTCATAACCGCCGACGAGGGCCTGCGCGGCGGCAAGCCGGTGCCGCTGAAGGCCAATGCCGACGAGGCGCTGAAGCAGTGTCCGAACGTGAAGACCATGCTGGTGGTGCGCCACACCGGGGCCGCGGTGACCATGGCCGCCGGGCGCGACGTCTGGCTGCATGAGGAAGCGGCCAAGGTTGCGGCCACTTGCCCGCCGGTGGAAATGAGCGCCGAGGACCCGCTGTTCATCCTCTACACCTCAGGCTCGACCGGAAAGCCGAAGGGCGTGCTGCACACTTCGGGCGGCTATCTCGTTTATGCCGCGATGACGCACCAATATGTGTTCGACTATCACGACGGCGACATCTACTGGTGCACCGCCGATGTCGGCTGGGTCACCGGGCACAGCTATATCCTCTATGGCCCGCTCGCCAATGGCGCGACGACCCTGATGTTCGAGGGCGTGCCGAACTATCCGGATTCCAGCCGCTTCTGGCAGGTGATCGACAAGCACAAGGTCAATATCTTCTACACCGCGCCCACCGCGATCCGCGCCCTGATGCGCGAGGGCGAGGGGCCGGTGAAGAAAACCAGCCGCGCCTCGCTCCGCCTGCTGGGCAGCGTGGGTGAGCCGATCAACCCCGAGGCCTGGCTCTGGTATCACCGCGTGGTCGGCGATGGCCGCTGCCCCATCGTCGATACCTGGTGGCAGACCGAAACCGGCGGCATCCTCATCACGCCCTTGCCCGGCGCCATTCCGCAAAAGCCGGGCTCGGCCACCAAACCGTTCTTTGGCATCCAGCCGCTGCTGGTCGATGGCGAGGGCCAGGAACTGCATGGCGCCGCGTCCGGCAATCTCTGCATCGCGGATTCATGGCCGGGCCAGATGCGCACCGTCTATGGCGACCACGCCAGGTTCTTCGACACCTACTTCGCCACCTTCCCCGGCCGCTACTTCACCGGCGACGGCTGCCGGCGCGACGCGGACGGCTATTACTGGATCACCGGCCGGGTCGACGACGTGATCAACGTGTCGGGCCACCGCATGGGCACCGCCGAGGTGGAGAGCGCGCTGGTGGCCCACGCCCACGTAGCCGAGGCCGCCGTGGTCGGCTATCCCCACGACATCAAGGGCCAGGGCATCTACGCCTATGTCACGCTCAACGCCGGCGTGGCGCCGACCGAGGAATTGCGCAAGGAACTGGTCGGTTGGGTGCGCAAGCAGATCGGCCCCATCGCCAGCCCCGACCTGATCCAGTGGGCGCCGGGCCTGCCCAAGACGCGCTCGGGCAAGATCATGCGCCGCATCCTCCGCAAGATCGCCGAAAACGACCCGGCCTCGCTCGGCGACACCTCGACCCTGGCCGATCCCGGCGTGGTGAAAAGCCTGGTGGACGAACGGATGAACCGCTAAAGCAAGTTGCGGTCAGATGAAGTCACGTGACCGCAACTTGCTCTTTCATCTTTGAACAAGAGAGAGCGGATTTCGGCCGGTTGGGATCGGCAAAACGAATCCAGCCGGCCGAAATCCGCTCTAAAGCGACAAAGCGCTTCTGAGGTCGGTCAGCCGGAAATCGTTGCCGACATAAAGCAGCGGGCAATCGTGGCTTTTCGCCGTGTCATAGGCGAAGCAGTCGCCGAAGTTCAGCGCCGCCCGGTGCCGGCCGCGACCCCAAGTTTGCCAGATTTCGCCAACGCGGCGAGCCGTGCCATCGGTCACCGGGACAATGGTGAAGCCGAGGCCATCGAGTACGTTGCGCATTTCGGCCTGCACGTTTCGCCCGGCGGCGACAATAAGCACCTCGGCCATGGTGCCCGCCGAAATCAGCAATTCCGGCTCTTGCCGCAGAACGTCCTTGCAGCGTGCCGCTTCGCTCTCACCCAGCACCACTGCCATCAGCGCGGATGTATCGACCGCGATCACCGGGGCAGGCCATCGTCGCCATACAGAAAGTCCTGGCTGCGCGCGGCGTCCGGTCCCGGCGTCGCCTTGCGCGCTCCGCTCGCTTGCGCGGCATCCAGCACTGCCTGACGCTGTGCCGCATCGGGACGGGATGTTACCGCAACCAGCCGCACGGTTGCTTTGCCGTGCCGGGTCAGAACAATCTCCTCGCCCGCCTCGGCCCGGCGCACCAGCTCAGTCAATTGTCCCTTGGCATCGCTGACGCGTATTTGCATTTTCTGAATATAGACTATTGATGGTCCAATTCAATGGCTTCAACAGGCCAGATTCTCGCTTTTGGACAGTGGATCGTGGCCGCAACCTGCCGGCTCACGCCACTGCGGTCGCCTTGTCGATCCTGAACAGCAGGCCGCTGGAATCGCGACCGGTCAGGCGGAACGTGCCGGTGAGCAAGATCGGCTGGTCGGTCACCTTGATCGCGCGCTGGGCGCGCACGGCGACAAACGATGCGGCGCCGCCGGGAATGCAGAACGGGCAGTGCGCCCTGAACGGCGCCAGCAGGAATTCGCGCTGCTCATCGCCGTCGCTCAGCGGCAGCAGGTGGCCGTTGAGCAGCACTGTCTGGCCATGCAGTTCACGCAATTCCTGGGGGAACAGCGGCTGCCTGGCGGCGGCATCGACCGAGCGGAGCAGCCGCCACGGCACTACCCCTTCGCGTTCCGGTACAAAGCCCAGCGAAGTCAGGGGCGTTTCGGTCACGGTGAAGGCGGACGCCTGGGCCGGCGCGAGCAAGGCGGCGATTGTGCCCGCCGCCAGCAGACCGCCCATGGCGGTGCGCCGGCTCGGCCGGAGCGCGCCGTTGCTGGGCGAGCAGCCCGCCAAGGTCGGTCGCGCCGCTGGTTTGCAATGCTGCATCGCTGTGGCTCCTTGAATTTCACTCTCATTCTATCGCGACCCTGCGGCAGGACCAAGGCGCCACAAGTTGCGTATTGTTATATTATAACATAACATTATCGTGTGGTGCCCGGGCCGTCGTTTCAGGCTCGGTATCTAAACCAGAGGTCTCGGTCATTAGTTCCCGCCCCAATATTCGATGCGGTGCCGTCATGGCCCTTGCCGGCCTGCTGTTCCAGCTTGCGGCGTCGTTCGGTCACGTTCACGCGTGGCCCGTCTCGACGGGCAGTGACATTTTTGTTCCGGCCCCTCCCGCGCCCGGTGCGCCGGCCGATACTGCCGAAAAGTGCCTGGTCTGCCTCGCGGCGAGTCTTGCCGGCCATGGCGCGCTGCCGGCGGAAAACGTGTTGGCGACTCCCGTGTTTTCCGAACTGGCCGGTCTGGCGTTTCGCGACCGGGCCACCGCCGCCCGACCGCCGTTCATCAACTTCCTGACCCGCGGGCCGCCGTCCGCCTGACCGCGAACGCCATGGCCGCTAAGGCGGCCGTCACTCGTCGTCTTTGGAAGGAAATCCCGTCATGTATCGTCCTGCCCTGGCGCTTGTCGCGCCGTTTCTGTCGCTTGCCCTCAACATGCCCGCCGCCGCGCAGGACAATGCTGCGCTGCGCCAGGAAATCGATCTGCTTAAACAGCAATTGCAGCGCATGGAGCAGCGCCTGAACGGCGCCGAGCAAACCGCCGCCAGCGCCCAGAGCCAAGCCGCCCAGGCGCAGCAAAGGGCCGCCGCCGCCCCGCCCGCCGCGTCCTCCAGCGCCAGCGCGTTCAATCCGGCCATCGGCGTGGTGCTGGACGGGCGCTTTGGCGCGGCGTCGCGCACCCCGGCGGGCGCACGGGTCCCCGGATTCGCGCTGGGTGACGAGGCGGGCGCGCCCCGGCGCGGTTTCGGGCTGGGCGAGTCCGAGGTCACTTTCTCGGCCAATGTCGACCAGTGGCTTTACGGCAATCTTACCCTCGCCTTCGAGGACGACGCTGTCGCCGTCGAGGAAGCCTATTTCCAGACCACCGCCCTGCCCTATGGACTTACCGTGAAGGGTGGCCGATTCTTCTCCGGCATTGGCTATATCAACGAACAACACGCCCACGCTTGGGACTTCTCCGACCAGAACCTGCCCTACCGCGTGCTGCTGAACCAGCAGCTCAACAACGACGGCCTGCAACTTCGCTACCTCGCGCCGACGCCGTTCTTCCTCGAGTTCGGCGGTGAGGCGGCGCGCGGCAATACGTTCCCGGGCGGTGGCGAGAGCAAGACGGCCGGAACCCTGGCCGCTTTCGTGCACGCCGGCGACGACATCAACGAAAACAGCTCGTGGCGCGCTGGCGTCTCGCACGTCCGCACCAAGGCCGAGGACCGCGTGACCAACGACGGCGCCGACACGTTCCGCGGGCGCGGCAATCTCACCATCCTGGACGCGGTCTACAAGTGGGCGCCGACCGGCAATCCCGCCAGCCAGCACCTCAAGCTGCAAGGCGAGTATCTGTTCCGCGACGAGGGCGGCCAGTTCAACGGGCTGGACTACCAGTCGGCGGCGCAGGGCTTCTACCTTCAGGGCGTCTACCAGTTCGCGCCGAAATGGCAGTTCGCGCTGCGCTACGACCAGGTGCAGGCCAACAACGATGACGCGGCGGTCGTCGCCGGCTCGGTGCTGGAGACGTTCAACGAAACCGCGCGGCGCGGCACCGCGGCGCTGACCTTTTTCACCAGCGAGTTCGGCCGCTTCCGCGCCCAGTACGCGCTGGAGCAGACGCGGCCCGAGACCGAGCACCAATTGCTGTTCCAGTACACCATCACTTTGGGTGCCCATGGCGCCCACGCCTATTGAGAGGGCGCGCCATGAACAGACTTGTTTTCACCTTCGCCGCCGCCGTGTTGCTCACCAGCGGCGGGGCGCATGCCACGCTGAATGTCTTCGCCTGCGAGCCCGAATGGGCTGCGCTGGCGGGCGAAATTGGCGGCGACAAGGTCAGCGTGTTCACCGCCACCACGGCCCGCCAGGACCCGCACCAGGTCCAGGCGCGGCCGGCGTTGATCGCGCGGCTGCGCGCCGCCGACCTGGCGGTGTGTACCGGCGCGGAACTCGAGATCGGCTGGATGCCGGTGTTGCTGCGCCAGGCGGCGAACCCCAAGGTGCAGCCGGGCGCGCCCGGCTATTTCGCCGCCGCCGACCAGGTGCTGTTGCTGGACGTGCCGGCGCGCCTCGACCGCGCCGACGGCGACGTGCATGCCGCCGGCAATCCGCATCTTCACCTCGATCCCCGCAACATCGCCGCCGTGGGCGCAGGCCTGGCGCGAAGGCTGGCCGATCTGGATGGCGCCAACGCCGCCTGGTACGCCGCGCGGCAAAAGACCTTCGCGGAAAAGTGGACGGCGGCGATGCAGGGCTGGGAAGCGAAAGCCGCGCCGCTGCGTGGCGTGGCCGTCGTCGTCTATCACAAGGACTGGGTCTATCTGGAAAACTGGCTCGGCCTGAAGCAGGTCGCGACCATCGAGCCGAAGCCCGGGGTGGCGCCCGGCGCCGCCTATCTCGCGCAACTTTTGCAGGACGTGCCGGCGCGCGGCGTGAAGCTGATTCTTTATGCCGCCTACCAGGAAGCGCGCGCGGCGCAATTCGTGGCCGAGAAAAGCGGCGTGCCCGCCGTCATGCTGCCGTTCACTGTTGGCGGCACCGAGCGCGCGACCGATCTGTATGGATTGTTTGACGACAGTATCAACCGCCTGCTGGCTGGCGTCGGTACAACCCGATGAACGCCGCCAACCTGGTGATCGTGCTGCCGGCGTTCTGCGCCGGGCTGCTGGTGCTGGCCACGCATGTGCCGCTCGGCCGGCTGGTGCTGGACCGCGGCATCGTATTCATCGATCTCGCGGTGGCGCAGGTCGCGGGCCTCGGCGTGGTCGCGGCGGATGCGGCGGGATTCGAGGGCGGCTGGCCAGTGCAGGCCGCCGCCCTGGCTGCGGCCCTCACCGCTGCGCTGGGCCTGAGCGTCACCGAGAAACGTCTGGGTCACTTGCAGGAAGCCGTGATCGGCGTGGTCTTCGTCGCGGCGGCCAGTGCCGAGATCGTGCTGCTCAGCTTCAACCCGCATGGCGCCGAACACCTGAAGGATTTGCTGGTCGGGCAGATCCTGTGGGTGACGTTTGACCAATTGTGGCCGGTGCTGATCGTCTATGCGCTGGTCCTGCTGGCGCTGTGGCGCATCGACGTGGCGCGGCGGCGTTTCGTGTTCTACGGCCTGTTCGCCGTGACCGTTACCGTATCGGTCCAGCTCGTCGGCGTATTCCTGGTGTTCGCCTCGCTGATCGTCCCCGCGCTGGTGGTCAAGGTGGCGGCGCGCCCACGGCCGTTGCCCATCGCCTACGGCGTGGGGCTTGCCGGCTATGTCATCGGCCTTGTGTCATCCGCGTGGATTGATCTCCCTACCGGCGCGGCCATTGTCTGTGCGCTGGCACTGGTTGGTTTGATCGCAGGTCTTTCATTTTCGTTCCTACGCACCCCGGCTTGACCGGGGGACGTAGGAACGAAAAATTCAGTCGTCGCCACCCGTCGCGAACGGCCGCGCCTTGCGGCCTTCGACAACGCCGATGCTGAGCGTGCGGAGGATGCGTTCGCGGCGCAAGCGGCGCTTGTCGCGCTGCTGGCGCAGCTCCTCGCGCCAGCCGCGGGCGCGCCGGGTGAGCGTCGCGCCGTCTTCGCCCGGCACCAGGATCAGTTCGCGCTGGTGGAAAGTCTCCAGCCCCGGCCGGTGGCCGATGCTGACCACGCCGGCATGGCCCAGGTCCTCGGCCAGGATGGTCATCATCTTGGTCTGGTTGTCCTCGTCCAGGGCCGCAGTCGCCTCGTCCAGGAAAATCCAGTCGGGCTTGTGCAGCAGCAGGCGGGCAAAGGCCACGCGCTGCTGCTCGCCACCCGACAGGGTCTGGTCCCAGCGCTCGTCGTCGTCCAGCCGGTCCACCAGCTTGTCGAGGCCGACGCGCAGCAATGCGGCCTTCAGTTCCTCGTCGGTGCGGGTTTCCCAGGCGTCGGGATAGACCAGGATTCCACGCAAGCGGCCAATGGGCAGATAGGGCCGCTGCGGCATGAACATGATACGCCCTGGCGGCAGCTTGATCTCGCCGCGTCCCCAGGGCCAGAGGCCCGCCACGGCGCGCAGCAGGGTGCTCTTGCCGGTGCCGGATTCGCCCTTGATCAGCACGCGTTCGCCCTGGTTGATCGTCGCCTCGGCATTGTTCAGCAACACGGTGCCGTCGGGATGGGCGATGTGCAGGCCGTGCAATTGCAGTGCCGCCTCGCTGTTTTCGTTCAGGATGATGGCGTAGTCGCCGCTTTCCTTCACGTCCTCGTCCAGCTCGTCCAGCGCCTCGTGCAGGTCCAGCACGCGCTCGGCCGAGGCCGACCATTCCGCGAAGCGCGGGAAATTATCGACGAACCACGACATGGCCGATTGCACCTGCACGAAGGCCTGCGCCGTCTGCATCAGGCCGCCCAGCGCGATGGAACCCGCGAAGTAGCGCGGTGCCGCAACGACAATCGGCACGATGGCCGCCAGGGTGCCATAGCCGTTGGTCAGCATGATGAGGCGGCGCAGGCCCTGGGTCTGCCGGTCCCACGCGCCGTGGATGCCGGTGAAGGCGGAAAGCAGGTGGCGCCGCTCGTCGGCCTCGCCGCGCAGCAGGGCTATGCCTTCGGCGTTCTCGCGCGTGCGCACCAGGCCGAAGCGGAAATCCGCCTCCTTGGTCTGCCGCAGGTCCGTGGCGGCCACCAGCGGCCGGCCCAGCGCGAAGGTAATGGTGGTGCCAACAGCGGCATAGGCCAGCGCGATCCACACCATGTAGCCCGGCACGTTCAGCACGAAGCTGCCGCCTTCGTTCAGGGTCACGATGCCCGACAGGGTCCACAATATGCCGAGGAAGCTGACCAGCAGCAGCGAGCAATAGAAGATGCTGTTGGCGAACTCGACAGCCAGCTCGGTGGAAATGCGGATGTCCTCGGCGATGCGGCCGTCGGCATTGTCGTGGTTGCCCGGCATGAACTGCAACTGATATTGCCGGCCGCCCGTCACCCAGCGTTCGACCGACTGGTTCGACAGCCAGGCACGCCAGCCGAACTGCAGCTTCCGCTTTACGAACAGGTGGGTCGAGGTGCAGATGACCGACGACGCCACGATGAGGCCGAAGAACAGCAGTTCGTGCGAGAAGGTGGTCCAGTCCTTCCGCTCCAGCGCGTCGAAGAAGGACTTGTTCCAGAAATTGAGCCAGACTTGGATCAGGATCTGCACCACGGCCAAGCCGAACATCGCCGCAGTCATCGAAATCGCGGCGACTTTCTGCTCGCTGCGCCAATAGCCGCCGCCCAGGCGGATGAAGCGGCGGAGAATGCTGGCCAGGGCGTGCTTGTCGAGGCCGTCCTTGTCCAGGCTGGGTTCCGAGGGGAGTCTTTCCCCGCCCGCCGCCGCCGCCGGACTGGAGACATTTTCGGACATGATCTGAACCCTCAACCACAGCGCCTGCGCCATCGATTGAACGTCGCCGGCGGACAATTGGTTCGCGGTCGCACAGCCGGCGTGGCGTCAAACGTGGTATTCAGATACCAATCTTGGCCGAATTCTCGATTCCCGGCGTCTATTTGCGGCTTGTATCTCGCAAGTGCGGGATTTGCTGCCGCATCGCAGCAATCAACACTGTCTCCTATGCCGGCGACCTGCCCCGGATGGCGACCCCGGATCCAGGAAAAAGAAGATTCACCACAGAGGCACAGAGATGAATACCCGGCTCAATCGGCCGCTTTCGCGAAGCGGCGGAATCCGCTGGTTGCGCTTCGCGCGGCGGTAGGCGGCCCCTTTAAAAAACCTCCTCTGTGCCTCTGTGGTGAATCTTCCTTACACGCCTTTGCGAGAACGCTGTATATTTCAAGTTTGAAATATTCACGATCCGCCGCCGGAGGGCCGGAAATGGGCGACGTTTGTGCACTCGACTTCGACTTGAGCCCATTGGATGGGCACCGCATCCTCGATTCCGCCGACGCGGACGAGGCCGAGCGGGTCTTCGCCAAGGTCTACCGCCTCGGCAAGGTGAAGCCGAAGGGCGGCGGGCGCGAGTTTTTCGCCCGCATGCACCATCGCCGCATCGGCGGCTTTTCCATCAACCGCCTGGCCATCGACACGCCGGCCGATGTCGATACCGGCGTGCTGCGCGACTTCTACCTGATCCACACCCCGGTGCAGGGCCGCGCCCAGGTCACCAGCCGGGGCCGCAGCGTGGCGCTGCGCGCCGGCGAAAGCGCCATCTATTCCACCCGCGCCGCCTCGCTGCTGGAGCTTGAGCCAGGCTGCGACCGGCTGATGATCCGCCTCGACCGCGAAGTGGTGGAGCGTGTCGCCGGCGCCGTGCTGGGTCATCCGCCGACGCGGCCCATCGAATTCGCGCCGCACCTGCCGGGCGGCTCGACCGCCTATCTGCGCTGGTGGGGCCTGGTGCAGCATGTGCTGGCCGAACTGGCGCGCGACCCGCAGGCATGGGATGCGCCGCTGGTGCGCTCCAGCCTCGAACAGATGCTGGCCGCCACGTTGTTGCAGTACCAGCCGAACGACGCGCTGCCCGGCGCCGGCTTCACGCCGCAATCGGCGCCGCCGCCGCGCCGCGTGCGCCGGGTGATGGACTGGATCGCCGCGCACGCGCACGAACCGGTCACGCTCGACGATATCGCCGCCGCCGCCGGCTGCGGCCTCTCGGCGCTCTACGCCGGCTTCCGCGACACGCTCGGCACCACGCCCATGGCCTATCTGCGCGATATCAGGCTCGAGCGCGTACGCGCCGAACTGCGCGCCGCCGACCCCGCCGCCTGCCGCGTTACCGAAATGGCGACCCGCTGGGGTTTCTTCCACTTCGGCCGCTTCGCCGGCGCCTACAAACGCCGCTTCGGCGAACTGCCGCGCGACACGCTGCGGCGCTAGAGCGGATTTATCAGTCGCCTCACCCTGAGGAGGACGCGGAGCATCCGTCTCGAAGGGCGGGGCGTGCTTAAATCTCGACCCGGTACTTCTCGATCAGGTCCATGTCGAGGGTGACGCCCATGCCCGGCCCGGTCGGCACGGCCATGGTGCCGTCCGTGATCTTCAGCACCTCCCTGATGACCGGCATTGCGTAGGACAGTTCGGTGAATTCGCAGGCCAGCGGCAGGTCCTCGAACGCCGATGCCAGGTGCAGCTTGGCCGCCAGCGCCATGCCGGTTTCGCATTCGTTGCCGATCATGACCGACATGCCGTGCGCGCGCGCGGTGGCGTAGAGATCCAGCGCGTTTTTCAGGCCGCCGGTTTTTTCGATCTTGATGTTAAGCAGGTCGGCGGCCTTGTAGTGGGCGATGCGCGCCACGTCCTGCGGCGTCCACACGCTTTCGTCCAGCATGATCGGGATGGGGCTTTTTTGCCGCAGCCATGCGGCGCCTTCCAGGTCCCAGCCCGGCAGCGGCTGTTCGACGAAGCGGATGTCCAGGCTCTCGAAGGCGCGCAGCGCCCGCAACGCATCGTTGCGCGACCAGCCGCCGTTGGAATCGGTGGTCAGCTCGATGCTGGGCCCGACCATCTTCCGCACCGTGCTGACCACCTCGATGTCCTCGTCGACATTGCGCCCGGTCTTGATCTTCAGGGTGCGAAAGCCGAGGTCGAGGATGCGTTTGGTTTCCGCCAGCATCGTCTCCGGCTTTTGCAGCGCGACCTCGGACGACACCCTTATCCTCGACCGCTGCGCTCCGCCCAGCACGGTGCTGACCGGCACGTTCAGCGCCTTGCCGATCAGGTCGTAGATCGCGAGATCGATGCCGGTCTTCCCAATGGTCATGCGCGACTGCGCGCGGTTCATGATCGCGTGGATGCGGCGGATGTTGCAGGGGTCCTCGCCGATCAGCTTCGGGGCCAGGTACTTTTTGATGGCGATGAAGATCGCCTCGAAACCATCGCCATAGAATTCCAGGCCCGGCGTGGCGGTGGCCTCGCCATGGCCCACCACGCCCTCGTCGGTTTCGATGCGCACCAGCACGAACTGCACGCCGCGCCCGGAATAATCCTGGTAGGCATCGGCGAAGCCCTCGAACGGGGTTTGCACGGGAATGGCGTCGATTTTCGTGATGCGCATGATTTTTCCAGTTGGCGTTATTCCCCGCCACTTTGCCATGCCAAGCCGGTCGGCGACGAGTCTCGCCTTCCCCCTCACCCCGACCCTCTCCCCCCAAGGGGGCGAGGGAGAAAAGAAAAAGCCCTCGCCCCCGGCTTGGCGGGGGAGAGGGTTGGGTGAGGGGGTGCCCGCCGCTACAGCGTGCTGGTGTCCGTCTCCAGCCCCAGCAGCATCCGCCCGGTCAGTTCCCAGGTCGGCGGCGCGATCATCATGTGCTGGGTCATCACATGGGCGTCGCGGAAGCGGCGCTGCAGGCTGGACTTGGTATAGACGGCGGTGCCGCCAGCATGGGTGTACATTACTTCCACCACGGCGGCGGACGTGTGCGTCATGTGGGTGGCGGCCAGGCGAAGTGCTGCGCGCTTTTCCGCCGAAATCGCGCCGGTGGCCTGCGCATCGGCCCAGGCCTGTTCCGTTGCCTCGAACAGGAACGCGCGGGCGGCGCGCAGCTTCGCCTCGGCCTGCGCCACCTCGGCCTGCACCACGGGGCGTTCGGCCAGCACCTTGCGGCTGCCCGACGGCTTCTTGGCGCCGGCCAGGTCGATCAGCTCGTCGATGGCGCCGCGCGCATTGCCCAGCGCCACGGCGGCAATGCCCATGGCCAAGAGGCCGAAGACGGGGAAGGCGTAGAGCGGGCCAGTCTCGCGCGGGCGGTCGGATATCAGCGACACAGCGTGGGAAGCGGG
>Ga0163144_10018438_pt1 | contig 14118 bp, 10 predicted proteins | sample OliLak19BULKMAT1_FD_123175 | JGI IMG/M metagenome (GOLD analysis project Ga0163144, IMG submission 123175) | Freshwater microbial mat bacterial communities from Lake Vanda, McMurdo Dry Valleys, Antarctica - Oligotrophic Lake LV.19.BULKMAT1 | ecosystem: Environmental > Aquatic > Freshwater >... | reverse complement strand
ACTGTCGGCGATGGTCGATGGACCGCTGACCCTGCTCGATGCACTGGACGCGCAGGGAGCGGCCCTGTTCCATCAGGAGCGCTGGTGGCGCGTGGGGCAGACGCCGGAGAACGACGAACTTGATATGATCGCCGACTGGCTGATCGAGCGACCCGAATTCTCGTCGTCCACCGAACCGGTGTTCGTCACCGATGCATTGGGCAAGCTCATGCCCTGCAGCCCCGAAGTGAGCGCTATAGCCGCCGGGCTGCTCGCCCTGCCACTGTCGAAGCGAGGTAAGAATCTGATCTTCTGGTTCCGCCCCGAAACGCTGCGCTCGATCGATTGGGGCGGCAATCCACACGACAAACCCATGGTTCCTGGCCCGAACGGCCCCCGACTGACCCCGCGAGGCAGCTTTGAACTGTTCAGCGACTCGGTGCGTGGGCAATCGGTGCCTTGGCAGCAGTGGGAAATCGAGCTTGCACTGCGCTTCCGGCTGGTGGTCATGCAGTTGGTCATCAGCCGTGCCGAGCAGCTGACGGAACTCAATCTGAATCTGGCGCGCAGCAACGATGACCTCGATGCCTTCGCGTACGTCGCCAGTCACGATCTGAAGGAACCGCTGCGTGGCATCCACAAGTACGCGCACCAGCTGACAGACAGCGCCGCGCTTGCCAATCCGCAGGACGCGCAGCGCGTCGACGGGCTGATACGGCTGACGCTGCGCATGGATAGTCTGCTCGAGTCACTGCTGCACTTTTCGCGCGTCGGTCGTGTTGCCTTGGAGCTGGAGGACGTCGATCTCGACGAACTGGTGCATGAGGCGCTGGGAATGGTGGTCGCGCGCCGTGCCGAGAAGCCGAGCGAGGTGGTGGTGGCGCCGCAGCTGCCGCACATGCGGGCGGATCGGGTTCGGTTGCGCGAAGTGTTCGTCAACCTGCTGTCCAACGCCTTCAAGTACAACGACAAGCCTGATGTCCGGATTGAGATCGGCTGGTATCCCCCGCACGCCGTCGATCGGAAGCCCCATTGGCCACCGGAAGTGACGCAGCATCCGATCTTTTATGTCAAGGACAACGGGATTGGCATCGAGATGCGTCATGCAGAACAGGTGTACAAGATGTTCAAGCGCCTGCACGGCCGCGATGAGTACGGTGGCGGTACGGGCGCCGGCCTCACCATCGTCAAGAAGCTGATCGAGCGGCACGGAGGCGTCGTGTGGTTCGACTCCGAGCCGGGCGTCGGCAGCACCTTCTACGTTTCTCTCGGCGTGCAGTGAGCGCCGCGTCGATACACTTGAGCCCTGACTTGCCCACCTGCCTCCTCGTCGAAGACTCGGACGAGGATGCCGATACCGTGGCCGAAGCGTTTCGCCGTTGTGGCATTGCCGGTCACCTGCAGCGCGTGACCAACGGCGACGAATGTCTGGCGCTGTTGCGGATGTCGGGGGCGACGCAGCCGCCGGCGCTGGTGCTGATGGACCTGAGTACGCCCGGCATGGACGGTCGTGACGCACTGCGCCAGATCAAGGAAGACGGCAAGCTCAAATCGATTCCGGTTGTCGTCACCAGCGCGTCGGCGAATCCGCGGGACCTCGAGTTCTGTTATCGGACCGGCGCCAATGCATACCACGTCAAGCCGGTGAGCCACCCGCACCATCTGGACGCGATGACCCTGCTGCTGCAGTACTGGCTCGGCGCCGTCACGCTGCCAGCCGATCGCGGGCCGACCGCATGAAGGGGCCGCCCTGCCGCGTCGTCATTGCCGATGACAACCCTGACGACCGGCGTGAGCTCCGGCGTCTGCTGCTGACCGGCAGCGAAACGCGTTATGAATTCGTCGAATGCGAATTGGCTTCCGATGCGTTGCGACTCGTCATGGCATCGCCCACGCAGACACCCGACTGCCTGCTGCTCGACTTTTACCTGCCCGATATGGATGCGCCGGAGTTGCTGCCGGCCCTGCATACGGCCGAGGGGCTGACCGCCTGCGCCGTATTGGTGCTCACGGGGACTGCCGACTCGAGTCACGGGCGTCAGGTGTTGCGACTGGGCGCGCAGGACTTCATCGGGAAGGAGTGGCTGACCGCCTCAGGGCTGTCGCGCGCGGTCGAGAACGCGATCGAGCGCTGGACGATGGGACGTGAGCTGCTCGACAGCCGTCGCGCGCTGCAAATGCGCGAGCGCGAATTGCACAGTTTGGCCAAGAACATACCGGACATCCTGACGCGTTTCGACCGTGCCTATCGGCTGGTCTTCGTCAACGCCGCGGTGGCGCAAGTCACCGGGCGGCCGGTCGAGGAAATTCTCGGTCGCACCAATCGCGAGCTGGGGATGCCCAAGGAGCTGTGCGACCGATGGGAAGGGGCGCTGGCGCGAGTGTTCGAAAGCGGTGCAGCGGAAGAAGTAGCCTCGATGTTCGAGGGCGCTGCGGGACTGACCTACTTTTCGTCGCGCCTTGTCCCGGAGTTTGACGCCGACGGCCGGATCCACCAGGTGCTTGGCGTCACCCGGGACATCACTCAGCTGCGCCGACAAGAGATGTCAGCGCGTGAGAGTGCGCAGCGTCTGCAGATGGCGCTGGCGGCGGCGCAGGCTGGCGCGTGGTCCTGGGACATCCGGAGCGGTGCGATCGAATGGTCGGCGGAGAACTATCACTTATACGGCCGTTCGCCGTCTCTCGGTCCGCCGGCGTACGGTGACTGGCTCTCAACGATGCATCCCGACGATCGCGACGCTGTCGACGGCGCCGCGCGTGACACGTTGAGCGGCAAGGTGGCTGAGTTCCGCGCGGAATTTCGCGTCATGCGGCCGGGTGATGAGCCGCGCTGGATTTTGAGCATCGGCAAGGCGGAGTTCGATGACGCGGGCGAGGCGGTACGAATGATCGGCATCAACCTCGATATCCAGGACCGTAAGCGGATTGAAGCGGCTCTTCAGGACGAGGATCGGCGCAAGGACGAGTTCCTGGCCACGCTCTCCCACGAACTGCGGAACCCGCTCTCGCCGCTGACCACTGGGATCGAAGTGCTGAAACTCGCACCGGCGGGGGCGGCTTCGGCGGCGTCCACCCTGAGTATGCTGGAACGTCAGGTCAGGCATCTGACGCGGCTGGTCGACGACCTGATGGATGTCTCCCGCATTCGCAGCGGCAAGATCGCGCTGACGTTCGCGGAGGTATCGATCGGTGACATCGTGCAGCAGGCGGTTCAAGCCTGCCAACCGCTGATCGACCGGGCCCAGCATCGGCTCACCGTCGTGGTGGAGCCGACGCAGATCGCGGTCAAGGGCGACGAGGTTCGCCTCACGCAGGTGCTGACCAACGTGCTCAACAACGCCGCGAAGTACACTCCGCACGGCGGCCATATCGATATCCAGGCGGGGATCGAAGACGGTCAGGCGGTGCTGCGTGTCATCGATGACGGCTCCGGCATCGCGCCCGCAGAGCTGGCCGTGGTGTTTGATCTCTTCACGCAGGCGGACGACACGCTGCTTCGCCGGGACGGTGGCCTTGGCATCGGTCTGTCGCTGGTGCGAAAGATCGTGGAACTCCATGGCGGGTCGGTGCGCTGCGACAGCCGCGGCTTGGGTTTTGGCGCCACGTTCGAGATCCGCCTGCCGCTGTTGCGCGTGGCCGACGTCGACGTCACCCGCGACGCCGCCCGCCCGCCGGACGTGCGGCCACTGGCACGCGAGGGCAGCACGTCCGGCGATGCACCGGGCCGTGTCTTGCTGATCGACGACAACGTCGACGGCACCGAAGCGATGGCGTCTTTGCTTCGCTTGCGCGGGTATCAGGTCTGGACCGCGTTTGACGGCGGCGCTGGGCTGGAGACAGCGATGGCGATTCGCCCGGCGATCATGCTGGTGGACATCGGCTTGCCAACCATCGACGGCTATGAAGTGGCGCGTCGCGTGCGCGCCGAGCCCAGCCTGCGCGACGTGCGGCTGATCGCGCTCACCGGTTGGGGCAGCGCGCGCGATCAAGACCTCGCACTGCGGTCGGGTTTCGACGTCCACTGCACCAAGCCGATCGATATGAATGCACTGGCAAGCCTCATGGCAACGCCGGGACCTGCGGCAAGCGACGAGTCGCCGATCCGGTCCGAGTGATCGTGCCAGGACGCGGCGGGGTGCTTCCGAAGGACGCTCAGGCGCCCTTGTAAAACCACGACCGACGTCACCCCCACAACATCGCCGACGGCGGCTGCATGACGCCATCAACACAAACCAGCGCGTGCGGCCGATCGAGCTTCTGCAACAGCGGACCATCAAGATCGACATACCCACACCGCTGCCCCACCAGAAACGCCGGCGCCATGCCAAGGGAGGTCCCGCACATATTGCCGACCATCAGTTTCAGGCCGAGCAACTGCGCCAGATCCGTCATCGCCAGTGCTTCGGTGAGGCCACCGCACTTGTCGAGTTTGATGTTGATGTACTGGTAGCGCCCCGCGATCTCGGCGAGCGATGTGCGATCGGTCACTGATTCATCGGCCGCGAGCGGCAGCGGCGACACGAGTCCGTCAAGCTGCGCATCTTCGTGTCGCTTGACCGGCTGCTCGACCATCTCCACACCAAGCGTGACCAACTGCGGCATCACGCGCTCAAGCAGGTCGCGCGACCACGCCTGATTCGCGTCAACGGCAATGCGCGCCTGCGGGTGTTCTTCCCGCACCCAACGCACAACATCGACATGCCGTTCTCCATCGCACTTGAGTTTCAGCAACGGAAAGTGTCGTGCGTCGCGCGCTTTGCGACGTGTGTCGTCTTCGCTGCCCAGGCCCAGCGTGTAGACGGTGGTGAGCGCGTGCATGGGTGACAGATCAGCGCGCTGCCACGCCGGAATGCCACTCTGTTTTGCCCGCAGGTCCCAGAGCGCGCAGTCGAGTGCGTTGCGCGCGCCACCGGATGGCAACAGCGATTGCAGCTTCGCCAGCACATCGGCATCGACCAGTTCGCTCTTCATCTCCCCACGCACTGTTGGCATGACCGCGTCGATCTGTGCAGCGATACTGCTCGGCGTTTCACCATCATAGTTGACGCCCGCCGCTTCGGCGCGACCAACGTGTCCGGCGCCGTCGGTGAGCGTTGCGACAATCACCGGCAGCGCATTGATCGTTCCGCGTGCGATCTCGAACGGTTCAAGCAACTCCCATCGTTCGACTTCTATTCGGCAGGTGATCATGATTCACTCACGACGTCAGCAGCGACTGCGCGATGGCATCCACGCCACCACGCATGGGATCGCACACGGGTACGCCTAACTCGCGCGATACACGTTCGGCGTACTCGCTCCACGCGGCGTCCGAGAGCGTCGACGAATTGATACTCACACCAACGCAACGGATCGCACGATTGGTGACGCGGCCAGCAACGACATACTGCGCGATCGCATCACGCAATTCCGGCAACGGAAAGTCCGGGTAGTACTCGATCGTTGTGCGCGACGGGTCATGACAGAGCACAAACGCATCGGGTTGCGAGCCGTGCAACAGTCCCAGCGTCACGCCCGCGTACGCCGGATGAAACAACGAGCCTTGGCCCTCAATCACATCCCAGTGGTCGGGCGCGTTGTCGGGTGACAGTGTCTCTGCCGCACCGGCGATGAAATCAGCGACCACGGCATCGATCGCAATCCCTTCGCCGGCAATCATGATGCCCGTTTGGCCAGTTGCACGAAACGTGGCCTTCGCACCGCGCGCCTCGAGCGCACGCGTGAGTGCCAGCGCCGTGTACTTCTTTCCCAACGCGCAATCGGTACCCACCGTCGCCACGCGCAGACCGCTTCGCTTGCGCCCTGTTCCCGCAGGGAACGCCATGTCGGTGTGCCGCACATCGCGCAGATGCACGCCACGCTCTTCAGCGCCACGCACCAACGACGGAAACGACGTCAGTCGCGTGTGCATGCCGCTCACCAGGTCGAGCCCACTCGCGATTGCGTCTTCGAGATCGGGCAACCATTCGGTCGGCAACTTGCCGCCCACCGACGCGATGCCGATCACCATACTCCCCGCGCCGCGCGCTGCCGCCTCGGTCGGCGACAGGCGCGGTACGCCTACACTCACGGTCGCCGTCGGCAGACTCCACTCACCAATGACGTCGTCGCGACACCAGTCACGCAGACCGCAGGCGGTCTTTGCATCGGTGGGATGATGCGCATCACCGAGATACAGCAGATAGGGCTTCTTCAGTTGATTCATGCGCGTTATTGCAACGCCTTCGTGCCGAGAGTGTAGCGCGCGATCCACTCGTACTCGCGCTTCATGCGATCCATCTGGTGATAGTACTCCGCGAAACCGTGTCCTTCGCGCGGGTAAAACACCAGTTCCGTCGTTTTACCGCGGTCTTTCAGCGCGCGATAGAACTCCATCGGCTGGCCGATCGGCACGCGCTCGTCGTTGCCGCCGTGCAGGATGAGCAGCGGCGTCGTCACCTTGTCGCTGTAACTGATGGCTGAACGCTCGAGATAGAACCTGATGGACGGATTGATGATCGATCCATCGTACTGCGGCGTGCCACTGAAGAAGGTGTTGATGTAGCCGGGAATGTCCGTGGTGCCGGCCATCGACAGCAGGGACGGCAATCCCGCACCCATCATCGCCGCCTTGAAGCGACCGGTCTGCGACACCACCCACGACGTCATGTAGCCGCCGTAGCTCCACCCTTCGAACGCCATGCGCGTCGAGTCGGCGACACCGCGCCTGATCAGTTCATCCACACCGGTCATGATGTCGCGATAGTCGCCACCACCCCAGTCGGGGATGTTACCGCGCATCCACTTCTCACCGTATCCCGTCGAGCCGCGCGGATTCGGATAGAACACTGCCCACCCCTGCGCGGCCCACGTCTGTCCAGGTCCTGTGCCGCCTTTGAAGCCGTTCACGTGCGCACCCGTCGGTCCACCGTGTGCCGACACGATCAGTGGCACCTTCATCCCCGCCGTGTAGCCCACCGGCTTGAGCAGCACGCCTTCCACCGGCGAACCATCCTTGCTCTTCCACTGCACGACGTCCGATGTGCCGAGTGCGATGTCGGAGAGCCACGCGTTGGTCGTCGTGATTCGTTTCGGCGTCGGGAGCGACGCATCCTGCACGTACACTTCGGCCGGCCAATCCGGCGTGTCGAAGACGAACGCCATCTTCGAGCCATCCTTGCTCGCCGACGCACCACCCGCCACGACGTCCTTCGTCACCTTCGTGTACGATTTCGTGTCGAGCGAGTAATCGTACATGTTCTGCCAGACGCGATCGCTGGCGCTGAACCAGAGACGCCTGCCGTCGGGCGACCAGCGCGGCTGACCGGCGCTCACATCGAAGGTTGATTGTGCCAGATCGGTGAGCTTGCGCGTGGCGATCTCCCACGTCACCAGATGCGCGTTGCGCAACGTGCGCGGCATGATGCCGTCCTTGTGCGGCTGCCACTCGTGCGCACCCGTGGTGAACGCGAGCGTTCGGCCATCAGGCGAGAACTGCGGCGCGCTTTCGACATCGTGGGTGGTGGTGATCGCATCCAACTGCTTTGAGGTCACGTCCACCACGTACGCATCGCGCCGTTCGTCGCGAATGAGTGTCGTGGGCGATGCATCGAAGGCGAGCTTGCTGCCATCGGGCGACCACGATGCACCCGCACGCACCGTGAACGCGCCGCTGGTGATCTTGGTCGCCTTTTTGGTGTCGAGGTCAACGACCCACAGGTGATTCATGCGCAGATCACCTTCGTACACCTTCGGATCGTCGCGGCGGCGCTGCTTCGCTTCCGCGTCGCGCGTCAGCGAATCGGTGGTGAGATAGGCAATGCGCTTGCCGTCGGGCGACCACGCATGCCAGGCGATGCCTTCACGCGTGGTGGTCAATGGCCATCCTTCGCCACCATCGGCATGCAGCAACCAGATCTGTGGACGCGGAGCATCCTCGCCCGTCCCGGCACCACGCGCGCTGACAAAGGAAATCATGGATCCATCCGGCGACCACTGCGGCTGCGACTCACCGCGCTCGCTGGACGTGAGCTGTCGCGCGGCACCGCCGGCAAACGGGACGATCCACACATGCGATCGACGTTCGTGTCGATCACCGAGTGTCGTGTCGCCCTTCGCGAGGTCGCCGCGCGCGTTCGGGTGTTCCCACGCCGAGATCGTGTAGAGCACACGTTCGCCATTGGGCGACATCGCGACGCCGCCGACTGCGCGCACGCGCATGATGTCGTCGGCGTTCATCGGACGTTTGGCTTGCGCGCCCAGCGTTGTCGGCCACGTCGAGGACAACGCCGCAACGGTGGCACAAAGGAGAGATGACGACCACCACGTGGTCGATGTTGGCAGGGAACGGGAGTGCTTCAGGGACACGACGATCTCCGGGAGAAGGACGCGTCGAATATGCCGGTTGCGCGTCTTCGCGACCAGACGCGGGCGAGCATCGCACTTGACGCGCGTCTGCCGGGACGGACATTGGCAACGCACTCTGCCGTCCATCACCCATTCGGATTCCCCTGCACCAATCGCCGTGACTTTTCGCTCGCCGGTCGTTTCGACGTGACATCCTTGTTCGGATGGTGGAAGGCGGGCGACGCGCGTGCGCGTCGCGCCCTCATCGCCGCCGCCGCAGGATGGATGCTCGACGCGTTCGACGTGATGCTCTACGCGCTGGTCATCCCGGCCGTCATCAAGGAGTTCGGGCTCACCAAAGGCGAAGCGGGCATCCTCGGCTCGGTGACCCTGCTCGCTGCCGCCGGCGGCGGCATCGCATTCGGCTTCATCTCCGACCGCTTCGGTCGCACACGTGCACTGATGGGCAGTGTGCTCATCTACTCGGTGGCGACTGCGCTCTGCGGCCTGTCGCAGAACCTGACCCAGTTGCTGATCTTTCGCACGCTGCTCGGCATCGGCATGGGCGGTGAGTGGGCCAGTGGCGCCGCATTGGTCAGCGAAAGCTGGCCCGACGAACACCGTGGCAAGGCACTTGGCTTCATGCAAAGCGCCTGGGCCATCGGCTACGGTCTGGCGGCGGCGGTCACCGCGCTCGTGTTACCCACCTTCGGCTGGCGGGCCGTGTTTTTTGTCGGGCTGCTCCCCGCGTTTCTGGTGATCTGGGTACGACGACGCGTCGAAGAACCGGAGCTCTGGTTGGCCCAGCAGCGCGCCAACAAGTCTGCGCCGTCCGCACCACGTGCGTCGCTCGCCGATGCGTTTCGTGGACCGTTGCGCCGCGTCACGATTGCGGTGACGGCGATGAACGCCTGCACGCTCTTTGGCTGGTGGGGGCTCAACACGTGGATTCCGTCGTACCTCCAGTTGCCGCCGGAGCAAGGAGGCATCGGATTCACGGCCGCGATCATGAGTGGACTGGTGATCGCCATGCAAGTCGGCATGTGGCTTGGCTACATCACGTTCGGATTCGTCAGCGATGCCGTCGGCCGCAAGCGCACGTACGTCTCGTATCTCCTCATCGCCAGCATCCTGCTGCCATTGTACGGCATCACGCGATCACCGTGGTTGCTGCTCGTCCTCGGTCCGCTCGTCGCGTTCTTCGGCACTGGCTACTACAGCGGTTTCGGCGCACTCACCGCGGAGTTGTACCCCACAGCGATTCGCGGCGCGGCACAGGGCTTCACCTACAACCTGGGTCGCATCGCGAGCGCTGCCGCGCCGTGGACCATCGGCTCGCTCGCGGCTTCGCGCGGCTTCTCCGTCGCGTTCTTCGTCACCGGAGGCGCGTTTCTGCTGGCCGCGTTCGCGTGGCGCTGGATTCCGGAGACCAAGGGCAGACGACTCAGCTAGACTCGGCGGTCGGCACTTGCCAGAACGGCCGCAACAACGAAAACAGCAACGGCAACGGCGGACACAGAGAACATCCCGAGAAGAGCAACCGCGAGAACCGCAGGCACGACAGAGCCCTGTTCTTGGAATTCCTTTGGTCCGTCGTTCTCGCTTTCGCTTCTAAAGTTCTCCGTGAATGCTGCTGCGGTTGCTCTGCGTCACGCTACGCCGCGACCTCTGCACGCACGGTCGTCGGCTCCGCTTGGTCTGCACGCCCGCTGCGTCGGGCCACCCACCGCGACGCGACGAGCAAGACCACCGTCATCGCGGTCAACTTACCAATCGCCGGCAGCGCACCACTTGGCCACGTGAACTGCGCCTCCGCACCCCCACTTCTGGGATGCGTATCAAGCATGCCGCGCGATGACTCGTGATGCATCACCTCCCCGCCACGATCCCAACAGCAGGAACTGCCCACGCGTCGCCCAGCGCGCCCGTGACAAACGTGAAGCATTCGGCGCTTCCGTGGATGCTTCTCCTGACAGATCAGCACTCATCGTCGAGGCCTACTCCGTCAGCGGCACCCGCAGCGCCACCCGCAGCGCCGCCGCGAACCTCGGTGCGTCGGACGTCTTGAGCCCGCACACCCCGACCCGCAATCCTTCGGGAATGGGAACCACGAAGACGCCCTGATCCTGCAGTCGCTGACAGACACCGAGCGGATCGTGTACTTCGATGGTCACGAAGAAGCCCCCCTGCCACGGGGCCGCAGCCAGCCCCTCGGCCCGCAACGCCGCGCCAAGTGCGGTCGCACGCGCCTCGAGAACGGCACTCCAATGCCGGTGCTCTTCGGCCAGCGACGCCTGCGCGACGGGATTCTCGGTCATTCGCAGCAAGACGCTCATGGGTGCCTTCGCGCAGTTCGAGAAGGTGCCACGACAGCTCGTCGCTAACGCTGACCCAAGTGCTTTATCAGTGCACCACGGAAACACCAAAGCGCCAGCACGGGCTCCGTACAACGTAAAGGCCTTACTGAGGCTGAGACTTGCTCCCACGAGAACCGAGCCTTCTTCCCCAAGGGCTTTGTAGTCCGCCAGTGCGTGCGCGACCGCCTCGGGTTCACGCGTGTAATCGAGGTACGCCAGGTCGAGCAGCAGCGTGGTCGGCCCGAGCTCGGCGACCTCGTGGAGCATGGCCAGCAGTGCCTGTCGATCATCGTCGGAGAGACTGCGCCCGGTGGGGTTGTGACACGGATCGTTGTGCCAAAGCAACAGGCGGCCTTGCGAGCGCAACAGTATTTCGGCCTTTTGGCGCCACGCGTGGACGTCGAGCCGTTCGCCGACCTTGGGATACGGTACGGTTTCGAGCACGACACGGTTCTCGATCGCTAGTGTGGAGTACGGTCCCCAGTACGGCGCAGCCGTCAGCAGCCGCTGGCCAGGTTCCAGGAAATTGCGGATACTGAGCGCCAATGCGCCCGTGCCCCCTGGCGTCGCCACACCTATTCCGTAGCTCGTGAGCTCGGGCCAGTGTCGCTTGGTCAATGCGAGCAGGTAGGCCGGATCACCCATTATTGGAGCATACGGCGCGACTTCCGTCGGGGTCAACTCGCGATATCGCTCCATCACCGTCTGCAGCACCACCAGCTTGCCATCGTCATCAAGCAGCGCGCCCACCGTGGCGTTGATGACCGAGTCGCCGGCCGCAGCACGTGCCTGAGCCGCCGAGTTGAGCGTGAAGATGATGTCGGCACCATCGAAATGGCGACGAGGTGGAACGAGCTGAGACAGCATCGAAACCTGCGCCAGGACAGCGCGGAAGAAGGGGAAACCGATGAAGGAACGGTACACCGACAGCTCGTCCCAATCGTTTCGACAGCACTGGTGGGCCGAAATGTGATGTACCGCATTGATTTTACCTCTGGCGCTCGAACGAAAAATGGCCTAGATCTTGCCCCTGCAGAGTCTGCTGAATTGCCGATTGTGAACATGCGGTCGAGAGCTGCTTCGAGCCGCGCCTTCGAGGAGTGGTGATGTCCCATCAACCCAGCGAGAACGAGAACGTTCTCGCGCGCATCAGAAACCCGGTCGTTGACGCGTGGAACGACGCGCCGGAGGATCGAAGCGCTGCGTCGGTTCCCAAGCCGACCTCGCCGAGCTTTTTGCCGCCGCTGCCTGCGTCGCCGCTGCCTGCGTCGCCGCTGCCTTTGCCGGCGCTTGTCGCGGCGATGTCATCCTCCGGTGCGCCGACACAAGCTAAGCCAGCTCCTCGGCTGACGGACACACCGCCGCGCGCGCAGATGACGCCGCGCGCGGCGACCGCATCGGCGCCAGCACAGGCAGCCGTCGCCACGGCGCCCCCCGCCACGGTGTTCCCGCTGGTGGCGCCGGTGTTGACGGTTCTCGCGGCATACGCCGTGCTCTCGGGATTCTTCGACCTGATGGGCAGCTCGGTCCCGGGCGTAGTGTCCAACCCGAACTGGCGCTTCGGCGCCGTTGGCGCGGCGGCACCGACGCTGGTCAAGCCGGTCTTCGGCGCCGCGCTCGCCACAATCGCGTTGATCGCGAGTCAGCGCCGACTGCTGTCGCAGCTGTTCATGTGGACGTTGTTGCTGATCGCCCTTGGCGTGCTTGGAGTGGTGCCGCTGTTCATACTGGACGGACTGCAGGTTCGCCCCGGACTTCCGAGCAGCATGAGCGGACGCGTGCTGTTCGTGAACGTGGCCTTCGCGTTGTCGTTCCTCGTGTCGGGAGTGTTGGTGCTGGTTACCTGTGCGTGGTCACTTCGCCGCGCGGTGCGGAGCTGGACGACGAACGAGAATGAGGCGGTGCAGGCATGGGATCGTTGAGTTCTGTCGAAGCTGCGGTAGCACTGGGCCGGATTCGTTGGCTCGGTGCCTCACCCTCGTTGATGGGCCGGGTGCTGACGGTGTCGGCACGCGTGCAGGTGTTCGTACAGCTCCCCTCGCCTGGCACCCAGCTTGGCGCGACGGAAGGCGTGTGGTTGGACGCAGAGGTGGTCAGCATCGGCGAGGGACTTCTCGAACTGCGCACCTCGTTCGCGCGATTCATGGCCGAGCCGACTCTGGCCTGCCGATGGTCCCTGGACGCCGCGCCGCTCACACGCCGCGAACTCGAACGCATTTTTGCGGAGAGCGTGGCCGACGTTTCGCATGAATTGGCATCGTTGGTGGACCGTTTTCAAGACGATCCGCAGCTCCGACGCTCGCCTCTCGAACAGCTGCTGGCGTACGCGACGTCCGTGCGTGGTTGCGCCACCAAGGTGCAGGCGATCGCGACGTTGATCGAAGCCGTGTCGCAGGCTCTATCGGCGCACGCCGATCGCTCGATGCTGGTCGTCGCGCAGCCGGAGCGCGCAATGGAGAGCAACGGCGCGAAACGCTTTTAGCGGGCCTGTTGATCCTATCCGTATCTGATTAACGGGCCACTCGTCGCGCGACGTTCCGATTGCCTCGTCCTCGTCCGACCACGACAAATCGAAGGCCCCCTGAGCCGTCCTGCTCGGGGGGCCTTCGATGTTGTCTGTCTGCGAGCTGGTGGCGCGTGTGGCCAATCGCGCAGCGCACGACTGGCCAACGGTACGAATTACGCGAGCGTCACCGAGCGACGACGACGCGCGACGCCGAAGACGATGGCGAGACCCGGGATCAGCAGGGCGTATGTGCCCGGCTCCGGAACGCTATTTGTCACGATGTTCGCATCAGTGCCAACCGCGAGCAGTTCCTGCAGGCCACCGAAGCGAGCGTTGGTGTTGAAGTTATCGTAGTCCGAGATGACGAACCAGCCGAACGGGTTGGCGATCACCGGTCCGCCGCCGCCGCCCGGGTTGTTCATCACGCTCCACATGTTCGCCTGGCGAGTCTGCGACTGCGCGTTCTGGCCGGTCATACCGTCGGCGTAGTTCGCGTTACCCTGGTACAGCGCCTGCGCGTTGGCGACGCTCTGCGCGCCGAGACGCGTCCTGCTCATGTCCTGATTGGCGGGCCACAGCGGCGTCACCCACGCATCGAACGTGGACGGAATGGTGATAACATTCTTGTCGTCGGTGCAGAAGAACCGATCGATCATGAACGTCAGCCCCGGTCCGGTCGGGTTGATGGACCCCGGTGCGACGAAGCCGTTGACGCTGTTCACCGTCACGAGGTAGAAGTAGTTGTTGACGGTGATCGTGGCCTTGAAAGGCGCCTGCGCGTGCGCGACGGCAGGAAGGGTCGCCGTCGCCACGGCAACGGCGAGCGCAGAGGTACGGAGTACGCGGGAGAGCATTCGAGTCGGTGGTGGAGACGTGGGTTCCAAAGACATCGTGGACAAAACATTTCGTACGTCCGTGGGAGCAATTGCCATGCCTTTCTGTGTCGCGCGT
>Ga0163144_10018437_pt1 | contig 14118 bp, 12 predicted proteins | sample OliLak19BULKMAT1_FD_123175 | JGI IMG/M metagenome (GOLD analysis project Ga0163144, IMG submission 123175) | Freshwater microbial mat bacterial communities from Lake Vanda, McMurdo Dry Valleys, Antarctica - Oligotrophic Lake LV.19.BULKMAT1 | ecosystem: Environmental > Aquatic > Freshwater >... | reverse complement strand
TTGAGAAATCCGCCCGGGTAACATCCACGCATTCCCGTGGACCAACGATGCGACTGCCGGATCGGCGACAATGTTCGTTAGGAACGCGGAAACCCGCTGATGGATCCGATTGCTCGTGAGCTGGGTTGGCAGGGCGAAATACAGCCCGCGCTCCCCTCCTTCCGTCCACCGGCGGTAGCACCCCGCCAGCGCGGCTTCTGTTTTTCCAACACCCATCGGCGCTTCGACAATGTAAAGACCGGGAGAATCCATCGCAGCGACAAGCGCATCCTGAAGCGGACGTGGAGTCTCCAAACCCGGAAAAATATCGCGAAATCCCCTTCCTTCGCGGACATCACGCCGGTGCCAGCCTATTTCCGCGATGGCCACACCGGCTTTCTCCCGGACTCCGCCGGGAGTCTCCTGATCGGACAGCGGCTCACTGACAGCAAGTGGGAACCATCGGGTATCAGACCCCACCCAATCCGCAAACGTGATGAAACCGGTGAGCCAGTGAACCAGAGGTCCTTTCGGAAGATCTGCCGAAGGTAGGCTCCCAAATAGGAACTCAAGTTCTTCCAACAATGCATCACGAAGTTGCGCGGGCCAATCAAGGCCATCCTCTTTGATTCTTCCCAGATAGGCGCTGGCACTTGGATATTTCCCATGGTGTCCTCCTGCTGCGAGAACCCAGTCAAACGGTCGGGTTCCAACCCGCACGCCAGGCAATGTGGCAAGATAGGCTTGGCTGACCTTGGCATGATTCCCCTCGTAGAAACTCTGACCCTGAGCGCCAGGAAAATCCCAGTGAGGACGGGCTTTCAACAGGAAGCCGGGAGTGATTTTCCCAATATCATGCGCTGCGGCGAGTGTGACAGCCCCAGCAGGCCCCAAATCCCTACACGCAGGCGGGAGCAGCCGCTGCACCGCCTCCGCCACTGCTCCGACAATCAGGCAGTGATCACGGACGGTAAGAGCGGGTTTGCCCGAGATCGGATCGGTTTTCGCCCAGCAGTCTTGGAGTCTTGGGGGAGTGGCAGGCAAAATTGAGGTTATTGTCGGAAATCCGATAGCTGGGATTCAACCCTCTGATGGAATGGTGTCGAGATGAAAGGTTAGAAAAGCCCGGATTCTTCTCCGGGCCTGGCTTCCATGACGGAGAAATCAGAGGTGAAGGCTCGGAGAATTTCGGATTGTCTGCTCGGGAAGCCGTGGGAAGTGCGACAACGACTTCCGTTCCCGCCCCATGGATCCGCATTTCTCGGTGGAATGAACGGTTGCGCCTTTGAATATCAGGCTTTCATTCTCACGCCTTCCCGGTAGAGCATCCGTCCCTCCTCTGTTCCCATGATTCCACACTCTCCCAGACATCTCTCAGAAAGATCCGCTTTCAATGCCACCTTGCCCATCTGTGTGGTGGCCGCGGGTCTCTTCAGCGCCTGTGCGCCTGTCTCACCGCCGAGCCGCGTGGCGGTGGTTGCCACGCCTCGGGGCGACGGGAAAGTGGACACCACTCCCGAGTTCATGCCAGATCCCATGGAGCCTCTGAACCGCGGCGTCTGGGCCGTGAACCGGGGAATCCTCCACGGCGTCCTGCAACCCACCTCGCGGGTTTACCGGACCATCGTCCCGACGCGGGCCCGGCAGTCGATCAGCGATTTCACCCGCAACATCACCTATCCCGGACGGGTCGTGAACCACATGCTGCAAGGCCGTTGGGAAGGCGCGGGAGACGAGTCCCTGAGATTTCTAGCCAACACCACCGTCGGCATCGGCGGGTTGTTCGATGTGGCTTCCGAGTGGGATATTCCGAAATCTCCCGCGAGCTTCGGACAAACCTTCACCCGCTGGGGATGGCAGCCGAAAGCCTTCATCATGTTGCCCGCCCGCGGCCCGAGCGACCCGCCAAATCTCGCTGGATCCGTGGCCGACGCAGCGGCGGAACCCTGGCGGTATTTCGGTGCCGACATCAACTACGCTTCCGCTGGCTCGACCTACAACAAGCTGAGTGAAGTTACCGAGCCCGCCGCGCAGTTTTCCAGTGTCGAGGCGGATCCTTACGTCGGCGTGAAGGCCTACTGGACCTACGCATCCAAGGACGCCCGGCCTAACTGGCAGGTCACCGGTCAGCCGGATCCTTCCACTTTGCAGACCCTCGGCGTTGCATTGGTCCAGACCCAGGATCCGAAGTTTATCGAAAGGGCCCATACCATGAGTGTCCGGATGTCCTCCACGGGGCGCAGCATGAAGTTCAACTACTGGCTGCAGAAGGAGAAGGCGCCTCTCGTCTATATCTCTCCGGGGATGGGATCGCACCGCCTGTCCAGCGTCACGCTGGCCGTCGCGGAGATGGCCTATCAGGCAGGGTTTTCGGTGGTTGCCACCACTGCGGTGTTTCACCCGGAGTTCATGGAAAACGCTTCCACCGCGCCCTTGCCGGCCTACCCGCCGGTCGATTGCCGCGACATGCTCGCGCAGATCACGGATTTCGACAAGGCGCTGGAACGTCGCTTTCCCGGACGCTTCGGCGAGCGCGCTCTCGTCGGACTCTCGCTCGGTGGCTTTCAAACGCTCTATCTTGCCGCTCGTGAGAACCTGGCGGAGCAGGGGCTGATCCGCTTCGACCGCTATGTGGCCATTGACCCCCCGGTCAACCTCCGGCATGGAGTGGAGGTCGTGGACAGTTTCTACGAAGCTCCCGAGGAATGGCCGGCCGACCAGCGGCAGGCAAACGTGAACAACGCGGTCCACAAGGTGGCGGGTTTTGGCAGCCTGCCCGCCGAATCCACCGGTGCCCCACCGTTCAGCGGCACCGAGTCGAAGTTCCTGGTTGGCATGTCCTTCCGCCTCACCCTGCGTGACACCATCTTCAGCAGCCAGACGCGGAACAACACGGGAGTCCTCCAGACCCCGATCTCGCAATGGCGGAGGGAACCTGTCTATCAGGAAATCATGCAGTATTCCTTCAGGGAGTATGTGGACAATTTCGCCCTGCCCTATTGTCAGCAAAACGGCATCAGCCGGGACCAGCTCTCACGGGAAATCAACCTGCGCACCTATCAGAAACAACTGCGCTCCGATTCGAAGATCCGCGTCATCGTCAATGAGGACGATTTCCTGCTGACCTCCGGCGACATTTCCTGGCTGAGATCCACCTTCGGCTCCCGCATCACCGTTCTCCCGAATGGCGGGCATCTGGGCAATCTGGCCAGCCAACCGGTCCGGAGCGCGATCATCACGTCCCTGGACGGGATGAAATAGGGCGATGGCAGCTAGGAACTCTTGGGACTTCCAAAGTTGGTTCGACGCGCTTACTTTGCCGCTGTTGATGACGAAATTCGCCCTGCTGTTCACGCTTTTCACCTTTTTCTGCGCCCACGCGCAGGAAACTCCGGTGCCTGATGTCCCGGTCGCGCCGCCCGTCGCGGAACCCGAACTCCCGGATGACGGGGTGCGGGTCGCCATCCTCGGTTACCACGAGTTTTCCGAAACCTCGCCGGAAACGGAGATGCGGATCCGCCCCTCGAAATTCCGCAGGCAGATGGAAACCATCCGCCAGCTCGGACTCAAGGTGATCACGCTCGAGGAGTTCACTGCTTGGAAAGACGATGGAAAGGAGATCCCAAAAAAGAGCGTGCTGCTCACCTTCGACGACGGCTGGAAATCCATTTATACGGATGCCTATCCGATTCTCAAGGAGTTCGGGTATCCATTCACCATCTTCCTCTACAAGAACTATATCGATGGCGGAGGCAAGGCTCTCACCACTCCCATGATCCAGGACTTGATCGCCAATGGCGCGACGATCGGCAGCCACTCGGTCAGCCATCCCTATCCGATCACGGTGAAGAGATATCGGAAAAAGGGGGAGAATGATTATGATGCCTATCTCCGCAAGGAAATGGGTGAATCCAAGAGATTCATCGAGTCCAAGTTTCCTGTGAAGGTGACCACCTACGCCTACCCCGGTGGATTCTATACGGAGGAAATGCTCAAGCTGGGCGAGGAGTTCGGATACAAGCACATGTTCACCGTGCTGCCCGGCAAGATCAAACGCTCGCTGCCTGACGGGACCCTGCCGCGTTACATCATTCTCGGCAACTACGACAAGATCTTCGAACTCGCCACCAACTTCGGGGAAAGCCAGGGATCCGGCGGGTCTGCCGGAGAAGTCCCCACACTCGTCCAGACAACCCCCTACCCGGTTTCGCCCGAGGCCGGAGCCATCGTCAACTCGCGCCTGCCGGAAATCTCCGCTGATCTATCAGGCGTGGCGGATCTCGACCCGGCCTCCCTTGTCATGAAAGTTTCCGGATTCGGCGAGGTGCCCTCGAACTACGATGCGGAAACCAAGATGCTCTCCTGGCAAGTCAACCGCCGCCTGCGCCAACCGAGCTGCCAGGTCCTGATCACTTGGAAGGATGCCGCAGGAAAAGCGGTGGAATCCCCTCTCCGCTGGTCCTTCCAACTCGACCGCGAAGCCGCCTACATGCCGGATGAGGAGTAACCTTCAAATCGTAATTTCACCACCATGTTCACCAGCCTATCCGACAATCTCGACAAGACATTCCGCAACCTCCGCGGCGTGGGAAGAATCTCCGACAAGAATATCGCCGACGCGCTGCGCGAAATCCGCATTGCCCTGCTTGAGGCCGATGTCGAGTTCAGCGTGGCCAAGGATTTCATCGCCAAGGTGAAGGAAAAGGCCATGGGCGAGGACGTCCTGAAGTCGATCAAGCCCGGCGAGCAGATCGTCAAGATTTTCCATGACGAACTCGCGGTTCTGCTAGGTGGCGATCAGGCGCCGCTGGATCTCAATCCGCCCGCCCGGATCCTGATCTGCGGCCTCAACGGCGCGGGAAAGACCACCACCGCCGCCAAGCTGGCGAACCGCTTGAAAAAGGAAGGCCGCAAACCGTTGCTCATCGCGTGCGACCTCTATCGGCCGGCCGCGATCGACCAGTTGGCGGTTCTTGCGAAGCAGGTCGATGTGCCTTGCTACACGCCTGAGGCTACTGAAACGGATGTGGTGAAGGTGGCCGGGGACGCCCTCGCGTGGGCGGAAAAGCAGCAAGGCACCGTCCTCATTTTCGACACCGCCGGCCGTCAGGAAATCGACGAGCGCCTCATTGAGGAACTCAAGCGCCTGCACGCTTTTCTCAATCCAAAGGAAACCTTGTTGGTCGCCGACTCAGCGACCGGCCAGCAGGCGGTTTCCGTCGCCCAACATTTCGACAAAGCCGTCGGCATCACCGGCATCATCCTCACCAAACTCGACGGCGACGCCCGCGGCGGCGCGGCCCTCTCGATGCGTGCGGTCACCGGCAAGCCGATCAAGTATGCCGGTGAGGGCGAGAAGCTCGACCAGTTGTTCGAGTTCCACCCCAGCCGCATGGCCGACCGCATCCTCGGCATGGGTGACATCGTCGGCATGGTCGAACAGGTGGCCGACAAGGTGAACGAACAGGATGCCATGCGCTCGATGAAGCGCATGCAGGAAGGCAAGTTCGACTTCACCGACTTCCTCGACCAAATGAAGATGATCCAGAACCTCGGTCCGCTCGAAGGACTGTTAGGCATGATGCCGGGATTCAGCAAGATCAAGAAGCAGCTTCCGGCAGGCGCGTTCGACACCAAGAAGATCAAGCGCACCGAAGCCATCGTCCTATCCATGACGAAGATCGAGCGGACCCGCCCCGAGATCATCAAGGGTTCGCGCCGCCAGCGCATCGCCGCAGGATCCGGCACCTCGATCATGGAGGTCAATCAACTCATCAAGCAGTTCGGCGAGATGCGCAAGATGATGAAATCGCCCGGCAAGATGGGAGCCATGATGAAGCAACTTGGCGGAGCCGGAGGCATGAAGGACATGATGAAGGGCCTCGGCGGCGGCAAGTTCCCGTTCTGAAATTGGAGCGCGGGATTCATCCCGCCCGAATCATGAGCGAAACCCTTTTCTGCCAGACATTGCCCGAGCCTTACTATGTCTGCGGCCCCACCGCTTCAGGGAAATCCGTATTCGCCCTGAAACTCGCCAAAGAACTCAATGGAGAAATCGTCAACGCCGACGCCTTCCAACTCTACCAAGGCATCGAAATCATCAGCGCCGCCCCCTCGCCTGCGGAACTCGCGCAAGTCCCCCACCATCTCTACGGCGTTCTGGAGCCCACGGTCTCCGCAGACGCGCAGCTCTATGTTAGACTCGTCCGTCCCGTCATTGAGGAGATCCAATCTCGCGGAAAGACGCCCATCGTCACCGGAGGCTCGGGACTCTATCTGAAATTCCTCACCCACGGCGCGGCTCCGCTCCCCACCGGCGATGCCGCGTTGCGGGCTGAAATGGACCAGCGTCCGCTGGAGGACCTGGTCGCCGAACTCGAACGACTCGATCCGATAGAGGCTGCCAGAACCGCGTTGCAGAACCGCCGCTTCGTTTCACGCGCCTTGGAAATCTGCATCCTGAGCGGACAAAAGGCCTCCGACCTCCGTGACCAATGGGAATCCAAGACCGCCGCGATCTCCTCCCAACTCCGCGGCATCGTCATCCGCCGGTCCCGCCCCGACCTGCATGAGAGGATCGCCCGCCGCACCCGCATGATATTGGATGGAGGCGCACTGGAAGAAGTCGCCGGACTGACGGAATTTTCCAGCAATCTCGAAAAAGCCATCGGATTCCGCGAGATCCGCGCGCTGCTGGCCGGCGAGATTGATCGCCCGACCTGCGAGGAACTGATCAATGCCGCCACCCGCCAATACGCGAAACGCCAGGAAACCTGGTTCCGCCGCGAGCACTGGCTAACCCCTTCGACTTGCCCCTCCGATACTTGTTAGCCGGGATTGCTCCTTTCGATGGCCTCAGTTTCCCCGACTGATTTGAATGCTTCTGCGACATCCGCCGCTGCACAATCTCAACTTTCTCTTCGTCCCAAACTCTGTAACCGGTGCGGGTGCTCAGAAGTTCAATCGGGTTAACAAGCCGTTTCCGCCCACTCGATGGAGCAAGCAGCCCGATGCGGCAGATCGAACTTCTTGGATTATTTTCCGACCGATCCAACTTGAAACTTGGCACCTTCCCCGTTTCTCAAGACGTTATGCGCAATGGCCACACAGGATCATCGAACTCTACGCGGTTTTATCAACGATGTCGGTCCCGTGGACCAGGTGGGGATTGACGAAAGAGTCGCCAAATACGCAACCCGCAGCATCAAGAAGAACGCCAAGGTATTCGGTCTGAGACTTGCCACCACCATGGTCGATCTCACCACGCTCGAAGGCAAGGACACCCCTGGCAAGGTCGCATCACTCTGTCAGAAAGCGCTTCATCCGCACGATGATCGCGACATTCCCCCGACGGCAGCCGTCTGCGTCTATCCGGCGATGGTCAAGCATGCGGCGAAGCATGTGAAGGGAACTTCGGTGAAGATCGCTTCCGTTGCCACCGCCTTCCCCTCAGGCCAGGCCCCTCTGAAAACGCGCCTCGCCGAAGTCCGGGCGGCGGTTGCCGACGGTGCCGATGAAATCGACATGGTGATCAACCGCGGTGCCTTTCTCGCCGGTGAGCTCGCACTCGTCCAGGATGAGATCGCGGCGGTCTTGGAAGCCTGTGGCGACTCCACGCTCAAGGTCATCCTTGAAACCAGTGAACTCGAAACCTACGACAATATCCGCGCAGCTTCCTTCCTCGCGATGCAGGTCCTGCGTCCCGGCGATTTCATCAAGACCTCCACTGGAAAAACCAATCTCAACGCCACGCTCGGTAACAATCAGGTGATGCTCGAGGCCATCCGCGACCACTATTTCGCGACAGGCATCGAGATCGCCATGAAACCTGCCGGCGGCATCCGCACGGCGAAGCAAGCGCTGCATTTCCTGATCGCAGTCAAGGAAACCCTGGGGGATGCCTGGCTGAACAACGGCCGTTACCGGTTCGGAGCATCCGCCCTGCTCAATGACCTTGTCCGTCAACTCGTGAAGGAGAAGACCGGACACTATCAGGCACCTTACACATTTTCCGAATCCTCCAGCGCCTACTGAAATCATGCCAGCCAAGAAATCCCCACGTCCAGCCGCCCGCGAGCTCCTATTCGGCGATCTCTGGGAGTATGACCCGGCGCCGGAAACCGCCAAGGCCTTCATCGACGAACGCTACGGCCTATTCATCAACGGCAGGTTTGTCGCTCCAAAGACCAAGAAGTATTTCGACTCCATCAGTCCGCGCAACGAGGAAAAGCTATCTGAAATAGCCTTGGCAGGCACCGCCGATGTCGATGCGGCCTATCAGGCAGCCGCCACCGCATTCAACTCATGGAGCAAGCTCCCCGGAACCGAGCGGGCGAAGTATCTCTTCCGCATCGCGCGTCTGCTCCAGGACCGCGCCCGTGAATTCGCCGTCGCGGAAACGCTCGACGGAGGCAAACCGATCAAGGAGTCCCGGGATTTCGATGTGCCGATGGCCGCCGCGCATTTTTTCTATCATGCCGGCTGGGCGGACAAGCTCGGCTATGTCACGCCGGGCCGCACGCTTGATCCGTTAGGCGTCATTGGCCAGATCATTCCTTGGAATTTCCCGCTGCTCATGCTCGCGTGGAAAATCGCTCCAGCACTCGCCACGGGGAATACCGTCGTTCTCAAGCCTGCGGAAACCACTTCGATCACCGCGCTCAAGTTCGCATCCATCCTCCAGGACGCGGGCCTGCCACCGGGAGTCGTCAATTTCGTGACCGGTGCCGGCGAAACCGGATCCGCAGTCGTCAATCATCCGCTTGCCGCGAAAATCGCCTTCACCGGCTCGACCGCGGTCGGCAAGGCGATCCAACGCGCCCTCGCCGGGACCGGCAAGCGCCTGACGCTGGAGCTCGGTGGAAAAGCCGCCAACATTGTCTTCGAGGACGCTCCGATCGATCAGGCGGTCGAAGGAATCATCAATGGCATCTTCTTCAATCAAGGCCACGTCTGCTGCGCCGGATCGAGATTGTTAGTCCAGGAATCCATCGCCGACCAAGTGCTTTCCAAACTGAAGATCCGCCTCAGAACGCTCCGCACCGGCGACCCGCTCGACAAGAACACCGACATCGGAGCCATCAACTCCAAGGCCCAGCTCGACCGCATCCGCACCTTGGTTGAATCCGGAGTCGCTGAAGGCGCGGAGATGTATCAACCGGCCTGTTCCCTGCCCAAGAAAGGCTACTACTTTCCCCCCACCCTGTTTTCCAACGTCTCGCAAAGCCACCGCGTCGCCCGTGAGGAAATCTTCGGCCCGGTGCTATCCATCCTGACTTTCCGCACCCCCGAGGAAGCCATCGAGAAGGCTAACAACACCCACTACGGACTCAGCGCCGGCGTCTGGACCGACAAGGGCTCGCGCATCTTGAAAATGTCCACCGAACTCAAGGCCGGCGTCGTCTGGGCAAACACCTTCAACAAGTTCGACCCCACCTCACCCTTCGGCGGCTACAAGGAGTCCGGCTTCGGACGTGAGGGTGGGAAACAGGGGCTCCTGGACTACGCGCAGTTGAAATAAGTCCACTGAGGCAAAAGATGGCACTCCGCCACTGCGTTCGGAAATAAGGAAGTCGGCATATTGCGAGATGGTTGTCTCGTTTTTCGCGATCTGGTAGGCGTAGGCCACGTCGCCGTTGCCGCTGGCGTCTTTCGCACTGTCGGCATTGCCGATCGTGACGTAGTCGATGCTCACCACGGCAAGGGCTGGAGTGATGAGAGAGATACCTGCCAGAACAGCCAGCCCGAAAGTGGATAGAATGTGAAGCTTCACCCGAAAGCATCCTTGCCTCGGCCGGACACATGACCGAGTCTCAGATCGTGGAAGAATCCGAAGCGCCCCTCACTCCCGCCGTCCATACCAACGACGGATTTTTCAAAGCCGTCTTCTCCCAGCCCGAGCACGCCATCGCGTTTTTCAAGAGCCACCTTCCGCCCGCCCTCGTGGCGCGCATAAATTGGTCCTCGCTCACGGTCCTCCCTGGATCATTCGTCAAATCCAGTCTCCAGCAGGTGCATTCCGATTTGCTGTTCTCCGTCCGCATCGGCGAGCGGAAGACCTTGCTCCATCTCCTCTTCGAGCATCAAAGCAGCCCCGACCCCACCATGCCGCTGCGGGTGATCGGCTATATCGTGGAAATTCTCACCCAGCATCACCGAACCCACGGCTTTCCTCTGCCGCCCGTCCTGCCCCTGGTACTCCATCAAGGCCCGGCCGCATGGAACGTCTCCACCGCCTTCGAGGATCTCTTCGAACTGCCCGAGGAGATCGCCCCGGCGCTATTGCCGTTCGTGCCGAAGTTCCACCACGCGCTGCTCGACCTCACCCGCTTCGATCCGCCAACCGGCGAGGAGGACACACGAATGCAGGTCGTCCTTCAACTCATGAAACTGGCCCGGCAGAAGGATCTGCTGCGCTTTTTCGAATGGCTCGCCGGATATTCCGCCCGTGACCTTCCCGGAAGCCTGCTCGGCAAGATGCTGCTCTACGCGCTCCACTCCGACAGCGACCTTGACGCGCAGGCGATCTTCGCTAGTCTCTCAACGAACCCCGAACTTGAAAAAAGCACCATGTCCGTCGCCGAAAAACTAATCGCCCAAGGACTTTCCCAAGGACTTTCCCAAGGACTTTCGCAAGGGTTGTGGGTGGGTAAGATTCAATCTTTGCAGGATTTCCTTGGTCAAGCGGTGAGTTCCTGCGAGGAATTGGAAACCTTGAAAATCGCTGAGCTGGAGAGCCGCCACGCGATCCTCCACCGGGAATATGAAACCCGTTTCAAGCGCTGATCCCCAGCCGGAAATCACTTCGGCGGACCCGCAATCCACGTTCCGGTTGTTTCCGAAGCTTCCCACTGTTCCCATGCGCCTCCCCGTCACCAAGACCCCGAAATGCTATGTCGGCGGCAGTTTCATCCGCTCAGAAAGCGGACGCGTCCAAGCGATGAATGACTCCGCTGGAAACTTCTTCGCCAACATCCCGCTCTGCACCCGCAAGGATTTGCGCAATGCCGTCGAGGCCGCCGCCAAGGCCGGTCCCGGGTGGGCCGCTAGAAATGCCTACAACCGCGGACAGATTCTCTATCGACTTGCCGAAATGTTGGAGGCTCGTGCCGCTGAAATGTCGGAGGCGCTCACTCTCGCCGGCACCTCGAAAAAGGAGGCGGACCTCGAGGTCGCCGCCAGCATCGAGCGCATCGTCCACTACGCCGGATGGACAGACAAGTTCCAGGCCCTGCTCGGCAGCGTGAATCCGGTGGCATCCCCGCATTTCAATTTCACCGTGACCGAGCCGATGGGAATCATCGGAATCATCGCTCCGGACGAGGCTCCGCTGTTAGGTTTGCTGTCGCTCGTCATGCCCGCGATCACCAGCGGCAACACCGTGGTTGCATTGGCCTCCACCACCCAGCCCTACCCCGCAATTCTGCTAGGAGAGATGCTTGCCACCAGCGATCTGCCGGGCGGAGTCGTCAACCTGCTCACCGGCCAGCGCGACGAACTCGTTCCCACCTTCGCCACCCACGCCCACCTGCGCGGGATTTCCGCCGTCGCCAACCTGAATGATCGTAAAACCCTCCAGACCGGCGCGGCCGACAGCGTCAAGCGCCTCAAGCTGATCCCATCTGAAACACCGGTCGATTGGTTCTCCGAAAAAGCCCAGGGACTCTACGAAATCCGCGATCACCTGGAGTCCAAGACCACCTGGCACCCGATTGGTGCGTAATTCGCACTTGTCGCAACTTTCATCCGGGTTACCCCTCCCGCATGCCCGATGCTGTTTATGTCCAGGATGCCTTCGCGAGGATCGCGGATCGCTATGTGCTCACCAACCACGTCCTGAGCGGCGGCATGGACATCTGGTGGCGCAAGGTGGTCACCAGGCGCATCCGGAAATGGCAACCCGCCCGCTTGCTTGATGTCGCCAGTGGGACGGGTGACCTTGCCCTGGAAATCCAGAACCAATGTCCGGACTGCGAAGTGATCGCCTCGGATTTCTGTGCGGAAATGCTCGCCCATGCGGCAAGCCGTGGCATTGCACGGACGGTCGTCGCCGACGCCTTGAAACTCCCGTTCAGCGACGGGGAATTCGATGTCGTCACGGTCGCGTTCGGCCTGAGAAACATGGCGGACTATCCCGCCGCACTGCGCGAGATGAACCGAGTGCTCAAGCCCGGCGGACGACTGGTCATTCTTGATTTCTCTCTGCCGGGTGGACTCATGCGCGGCCCCTACCGCTGGTATCTCCACAACATCCTGCCACACATGGCGGGCCTCCTAACAGGCCAGAAGGATGCTTATGAATACCTCGGCGGCTCCATCGAGCAATTTCCATCAGGCAAGGGCATGACAGACCTGTTGGAAGCCTGTGGGTTCTCGAAGAACGATGCCACCCCGATCACCTTCGGCGTCGTGACGATCTACGAGGGAACACGTTAGACCGCCGTGGCGGCGATCACCGGTCGCCGCGTCCTCTCTCCCGGAAACGCTGAGTCCCAGCTCGGCGCGTCCGTCTTTCCGCCCTCGTAGTGGGGGTACATCACATTTCCACAAGCTCGATCCGGCCCAGGGAAAAGGCCGCCAGATCCTCCACCGCTGCCACGGAAGACACGTGACACAGCTTCTGCCGCAGATCCTTCGCGCCGGGAAATCCCTTGCAGTAGGCCATCAGCCGCGAGCGCATGGCAGTTAGAGTCTGTTTCTCGTTGCCATTCCGCCCGCTCTCCACAGCCAGCCTGCAATGACGGATGACCATCGCCCAACGCTCTTCCACATCCACCTCCTGCATGACTTTGCCGGATTCCAGGAAATGCTTTGCCTCACGGAAGACCCACGGATTCTGCATCGCCGCGCGGCCGATCATCACTCCCGAAACCGCGGTCCCGGACTTCCGGCGCGCCACATCGGCCCCGCAGGTGATGTCACCATTTCCAATGACCGGGACTCTAACCGCCCGCGCCACCGCATCAATGACATTCCAATCCGCCTCGCCGCCGTAGCCTTGCGCCCGGGTCCGACCGTGCACGGCGATCGCCTGCATGCCCGAGCCTTCCAAAATTTTCGCCACCTCCACCGCGTTCACCGAGTTCTCGTCCCAGCCGATTCGGATCTTCGCGGTCACCGGCACCTGATCGCCCACCGCCTTCGCCACCCCTGATGCCACCGATGCGAGAACCGGGCAATCCTTCAGGAGCGACGACCCGCCGTTGCGCGCCACCACCTTGTTCACGGGACAGCCGAAGTTGATATCGATGAAGTCCGGCTTTTTCCAATCGATGATTTTCCGTGCCGCCTCGCCCATCCGCTCGCCATCCGCGCCGAAAAGCTGCACGCCCACCGGCCGCTGCTCGTCGGTGAACTCCGTGTATTTCCGAGTCCGCTCGTCCGCCTGCATGATCCCCTCCGCCGAGACAAACTCGGTCACCATCACATCGGCGCCAAGTTCCTTGCAGATCCTGCGGAAAATCAGATCCGTCACCCCCGCCATCGGCGCGAGGTAAAGCGGGAATGCGTTGTTTGAGAACCATGGAAGCACGTCGCGGACTTTAATGGCTGCGGTGAGGTTTGCGAGGTTTCTCGTTTGGCATTTTCTCACCTTCCCAAACCGGATCGGACACAGAGCCATTCCTCTTGCGCTCACTTGCTGGTGTCCTAGCATCCGGCGCTTTCCCAAGCTCCGCTGCTCACCGCTCCCATGAATCGCATTTTCGTCGAAAAAAAGCCCGGCCACACCGCCGAGGCCAACCATCTGCTGCACGACCTCCATGAATCGCTGGTGCTGCCCGGACTCACGGGACTTCGGCTGGTGCAACGCTATGATGTCGATGGCCTAACCGATGATGAGTTTAAATCAGCCGCGCGATTGATCCTCTCCGAGCCACAGATTGATGCGATTTCAGATGCCCTGCCGCTGGGTGAAAATGAGCACGCCTTCGCCGTCGAGTTCCTGCCGGGGCAGTTTGACCAACGGGCCGATTCCGCCGCGCAATGTGTCCAGATCCTCACGGGAAAGGATCGTCCGCTCGTGGCCTCGGCCAAGGTGATCATCCTCGAAGGCACACTCTCGCTGGACGAGCTTGGGAGCATCAAATCCTTCGTCATCAATGCGGTTGATTCCCATGAAGCGGGAATGTCGCTGCCGGA
>Ga0163144_10018436_pt1 | contig 14118 bp, 11 predicted proteins | sample OliLak19BULKMAT1_FD_123175 | JGI IMG/M metagenome (GOLD analysis project Ga0163144, IMG submission 123175) | Freshwater microbial mat bacterial communities from Lake Vanda, McMurdo Dry Valleys, Antarctica - Oligotrophic Lake LV.19.BULKMAT1 | ecosystem: Environmental > Aquatic > Freshwater >... | reverse complement strand
TCAGGCGAAGGAAAGTCGGGCGAAGGAAAGTCGGGCGAAGGAAAGTCGGGTGAAGGGAAGTCAGGCGAAGGAAAGTCAGGCGAAGGAAAGTCGGGCGAAGGAAAGTCGGGCGAAGGAAAGTCGGGTGAAGGGAAGTCAGGCGAAGGAAAGTCAGGCGAAGGAAAGTCGGGCGAAGGGAAGTCGGGTGGCGGAAAATCTGGCGGTGGGAAGTCTGGCGGCAAATCCAGTGGGACCAAATCCAGCAGTGGTGGTACCGGGGCACAGTCGACGGCACCGGGAGATGCAAATCCGGCAGAAAGAAATGACGTCAAGGATGGCAAGCAAAAAGGCGACGCGGTTGGTGGTGCAGGACAGCAGGACGATGGCGCTCCTGGAGACGGACCTGGAACCGGGGATAACGCTGATGCACCGACAACCACCAAGCCGGAGGATTCTCAGGTCCTTCAGGCGGCTGAAGCGGCTGGCCTGGCGTTAAAGCTTTTGGAACAGGACCTCCAGCGCGGGAAGGTGGATCCAGAACTGCTCAAAGAGCTTGGCTGGACTCCCGCGGAAGTCAAAGCGTTCCTTGAACGGATCCAGAAACAGCTCGACGAGCGAGGGATCACGGAGCAGGAGCAGCGGGAAAAGAGTCTCTCTCAGAAGAGCTTCGAAGAGATGTTGAAATCTCTCGATGTGAAGTCAACGGGAAAAACGCGAGAAGGCACAAGCGCCAAAGACCGCGATCAGCAGGACACGACTGGACGTCAGACCACTCCACCGAACAGATACAAGCAGTGGAACGAGTTTTACCAGCGATCAATGTCTGGAGTGAAGGACGGCACGGGGCCGAAATAAACCGAAAGCCCCGCAATCCTTGCAGTTTCAGGATTCGGGATTTTCCTCCAGACCGGTTGCTCTTGCCCAATTCGCCGCAACAATACGCTCCGTAAAGATTCCATGACTGGCCCGGCTGGCACAGATCTGTGGTCACACGGATTGAACCATCATTCAGAACTTGACGAGGGGCGGTTTCTGGGGCATTTGTTGACAAACGATTTGGTCAAACCGCATCTGTGGAGCAAGCGGCGAGTTGATCGTTGTTGAAACTACTTCTCTGAAAGACGGAAACGAAAGGGAAACTATGAAGACATTTATGAAACTGTTGATGTTGTGTGGCCTGATGATCACAGGTGCTGTTCAGGCCGGGCAGGAACTCGCGCCGATTCCTGATGCTCACATGCAGCAGGGGATCGTCATGGAGCACCAGGCCTTTGTCGATCCAGCGTCCTTCGCCGTGCCATTGTACACGAACGTGAAGTACAAGGATCTCGATGAAATGTCGTGCTGTGCTCAGCCGAAGATCATTGCCGTGAGAGATCCCTGCGCGTGTGAAGACGACTGTTGCGCACCGAAGTGCGTCTACATCCAGATCTGCGTTCCGATGGAAGGCTGCGAATTGGTCAGCTGCCGGCGTAACGGAGACCGCATCCGATATGACTACGGCCAGTACGCCGTCGATGTCCGCATTCGTCGGAATCATATCGAAGTGGACTACCAGGACTAGATTCCCAAGGAACTCGTCCGGGCGCTCTCCGGCTCAGGACAAATCCGTCGTGCAGAGGGTGACAATCGTCAGATTGTCACCCTCTTCGCGTTTCGGAACAATGCGGAATCCGAGTCGCTGAGGAATACAAAGGCTGCGTTCGCGAGCAGATCTCGCTGATCTCTGATCTCAGCGTGGTTGAGCGTGATGCCGGCGAAACCATACGGTTTGCCGGCCTGCCGGGCGAGTTCCGTTTCTTTCTTCCCGACCAGGCCGGGGCCGGAGCCGGAGCCGTGCAGGAAGAAATCGCACTCGGCGAGCGCTGTTGCGCGATCAGACCTATTCCGGACAATCTTCAGTTTTGGAAAACGGGTCCGAGGGATTTCTTCCACGCCGCGGTCCACGCTGCCGGGCCAGAGCGTGATCTCCGCATTGGGGCGATGTTTCTCCAGCAGCGCCAGCATTCCCGGTGTGTGTGCAATGTCACCGATGTTCACCGTCTGCCAGGACGACCGAAGCAGTATCCGCGTTGCAAGGCGAGCGGAGAGAATTTCTTCCCTGTTCCGTTGGTGAATTCGCAAGAATTCAGAGCCTCCCTGAATTCTTGCGAATCCAGCTACGGTAGATTCGTTTCTGCCGCTCGCCTGAGCGTTCGATCGGCTCGCAGGAGCGACGCATTCAGAGTCGACACCAGCGGGACCGTCATTGCCGAACGGAGGAAATCACGACGGTTCATGGTTCAGTTCATTGCCGCGGCGCTGCCGGATGGTGTGCGGGTGACCGTTCGGCTGTCGTTACCCGACTGCATTGCCATCGCGAGAACGTCCGGAGACGGAAACCGGTCGCTGTAACGAAAGCGGACCCACCAGCCAGCTTTGCGGAGCAACGGATCGTCGCCAGTGACCACGCGGGTCTTGCCTTTGCGAGTCACGAGCAGCACCGAGCCGTTGTCGAGCAGACTGGCCACCATCCAGAACTTGTCGACGACATAGGAATAATCATCACCCAACTGTGCCGGATGAATGGAACGAGCCCTGGGTCCGGGATGCGGACTCATCTTCGGCATCGTGTAAACGACCAAATCGCCTGGCTGATAATTGTGATTTTGCAAGGCTGGCACCCTCTTCCATTGAGACCACAAAAAACCGCAACCGGCAGAGGGATGGGAATCCAGCGGCAGCGCTGCGTTCAGATCGGTCACCGTCTGAACTGCAGTTCAGGACACTTGATCTTTCGGGCATGTTCGGGCGGGGAGTTCCGCCGCACACTCTTTTGTAGCCGGATCAGCAGCATCGCACAACAGGAATCTGCCAAACCGGGGCAGGCTTGCCGGCCTTGTCGTCGTGACTCAGTCAGAGTTTTGAGCTTCCTGCGGTTGGCCCTGCGCTCTCGGCGAGGCCGTGCAGTCCTGCGGGGAAATTGCGGGAGCAATTCGATGATGTCCTCGAATCCCAGCCGACGCGGCGGCTCGCCAACAGTAGACTCACATTCACGGAGCAAACAAGAATATCCTTCCATTGTCTGACGCGGCGGACGCCACGGGGCTCGGTTTGAAAGGGACAATCATGGAGTTTCTGAGTGTGCATCCGATTCGGTTCATGGTCATGGGCCTCGTGGCAGTGGTGCCGACGTTTCTGGCCCCGACAAGGTCGCAGGCGGCAGATCGGCCGAACGTCATCATTGCCTTCGGTGATGACTGGGGACGCTACGCGAGTGCGTATGCCCGGCTGGAACCTGGCGGAGTGAACGACCTGATTCAGACGCCGAATTTCGACAGGCTGGCGGCTGGCGGCGCACTTTTCACCCGAGCCTTTGTCAACGCACCGTCATGTACTCCCTGCCGCAGTTCACTGCTTTCCGGTCAGTATTTCTGGCGAACGGGCCGCGGTGCCATCCTGCAGGGAGCCGTCTGGGACGACACGATTCCTGCATTCCCGCTGCTTCTGGAAAAATCCGGCTGGCGGATCGGATACACGTCCAAAGTCTGGGGGCCGGGAACACCGGCCAATGCCCCGTTCGGTGCGAGCCGGACGGCGTTCAACAGCGGCGGGGCGCAGTTCCACAACTTCTCGGAACGACTGGATGCATCCGCCGACGTTCAGACAACTCGCAGCGAACTTTTGACGGAAGTCCGATCGAACTTCCGCAGCTTTCTGAAGCAGCAAACCGGTGACGCGCCGTTCTGCTACTGGTGGGGTCCGACCAATACCCATCGGACCTGGATTCGCGGGTCAGGAGCGAAGTTCTCGAACATCCATCCGGAGGATCTCGCAGGCCGGATGTCGAAGCATCTGCCGGATGTCCCCGAGGTCCGTGAAGACGTGGCCGACTATCTCGGTGAGGTTCAGGCATTCGACGCAGGTCTTGGGGCACTTCTCGACGAGCTGGAACAGACGGGAGAAGCCGACAACACGCTCGTCATTGTCTCAGGAGATCATGGCATTCCCGGAGTCCCCGCCGGCAAGTGCAACCTGTATGACCTCGGGACTCGAGTGTCGCTCGCAATTGCCTGGCCGAGACGAATTCCGGCAGATCGCATCGTCGACGATTTCGTCTGCCTGCCGGATCTCGCCCCGACGATTCTGGAAGCCTGTGGACAACCAGTGCCCGACGTGATGACCGGGCGCAGCCTGATGCCGATTCTGTTTTCTGATCAGTCAGGGCAAGTCGACGCCACTCGCGACTTCGTTGTTACCGGGCGAGAACGCCACGTCGCTCGAGCCCGGGAGGATCGGCTGCCGTATCCTCAGCGAGCTATCAGGACAGCCGACTTTCTCTACATCCGCAATTTTCATCCGGAACGCTGGCCGATGGGGACGGCCCCTGGTTTCGGTGCCCCCGAAGGTCCGATGCCGGAACAGTCTGCCCTGGAAGCGAGTACATTCGCGGCCTTCGCCGACATGGATGCCAGTCCCACGAAGACCTGGCTGATCACAGAGGCCCTGCAGAATCCGGAGCACCGCCATCACTTCGACACAGCGTTTGGCCTGCGTCCGGGAGAGGAGCTGTATGATCTCCGCAAAGATCCTGACCAGGTTCACAACGTCGCCGCCGCAGTTGAGTATGGTGCTGCGAGATCTGAACTGTCCGCACGGCTGATGCAGGTGCTGACGAGCACGTTTGATCCCCGCGTGGCGGTCGGCGACTGTGTATTTGATGGTCCCCCGTTCACGGATGACGCCGAGAAGCCCGCGCCGCGCCGTAAGGCGAGCGGCCAGTGAAAACGTACCGTGGGATAGGCTTCCAGCCTGTCGTCTTCTCCGAGGGATGACAGGCTGGAAGCCGATCCCACGGGTAAGACAAGTCCTGCCCGATCGCCTAACAGAAAATAATTGCCGTTCGTTTTGCCTCGTAAGCCTTCCAGAACAACCGACGACCGGGGACAGAGTGCAATGCGGAACGCTTCCAGGACAAGAATCGCTGCACTCTGAAAGCCAGGCATCAGTGAGACGGGGCCACGGTCGCGCGCCATCCCGGGTTGGCAATCCTCAAAGGCGATTCCTGGGGAGGCGCATTCGCTGTCGCAAATTTTTGCCCTGAGTCTGGCGCGAAGAACGCTTTCTGCGCAGAACGCTCCTCCGTCTTATCGGCAGGTAGCGGCAACTCCGGCGGCACACTCCCCGGAATCGGCGTTGCCGGGCCTTCCTCAGGCGGGCCGCTTTCTTCAGGATCCTGCGGAAGCTGCGGACGGGGCTCGGTGGAGTCGCGGCGTGGGTAATTTTCCGGATAAAACGACTCTTCAGAGGCCTTGTCCGAATTCGGATAACGTGCTGCGTTGTCGGTCGGTCTCAGGTCGCGGGGATAACAGTCATCCTCGAAACAGCGACCATGCGGCCCGATGCTGGAGAACTGCTCTTCCACAAACCGGATCCCGTGAGTCTCCAGAATGGTTCCGGTCTGAAGTTCCAGATTGGCCAGTTCCGCGTTGTAAGAAGTAAGAGACTGAGCCTCCTGGGAAATCGAGTTGCCCAAGTCCGTAATGGCCTGCAGTACCGTCAGAAATCCTTCTCGCGGCCGTCCGAATTTGAATTCCAAACGTTGAATTTCGAGGTTCTTGGTCGCGGCCTGACGAGTTTCCCGGAACGCCTCGTACTGCAGCAGGTTCTGGTCAATAGTTCGCAACGACGTGGCCAGCCCGTGTTCGATCTGATGCAGACTCTGCTGAATGTTTGCCCGGTCTTTCGCGATCAGCAATTCCGCGGTTCGCACCTGAGCCCGCGATTGACGCAGACTCAGGGGTACTTCGAATGTCACACCCATCGTCCAGTCGGTATGGTTGTCAAACGGCGTATTGAGCTGGCTGCCCGTGAAGGCCCGTCCGCTCAGGCCATTCCAGCGGTGAAGTGCGACTGCATTCAAGGCTGGCTGAGCCGAATTGCGGCCCTGAATCAACCGCTGCTGATCCGCCATCAGCACGAGGTTGAGTTCAATCAGATCAGGTCGCCTGGACTGAGCGGTGTCCACAATTTCGTTCCAGCGGAATTCCACCCGATCACGTGTGGGAGGCGTCGAAGGCACAATCCGGCTTCCGTCTTCCGGCGGCAGTCCGATCAGATTCCGCAGCGCTGCTTCCAACTGCAGCACATTGGCCTGCGCGGCCACAAGGTTTGCCCGAAAGCTGTAAAGGGAAACTTTGGACTGAGACGTATCTGCCAGGCTCTTCCGTCCCGCACGAAGATTTGCCTCTGCCTGCTGATTGGCGAACTCCAGCGCTTCAACCTGCTTTTCGCGAGCCCACAGTTCCGTCCGCGCCTGCACCAGCGACCAGTACGCGGTGATCACACCGCGGACCAGTTCCTGCATCCCGCCCTTGAACTGAAAGTACGACTGTTCCTGCTGGAGTCGGGCAATGACGATCGGTGCCTGATTCGCCGGGCGACCGAACCCCGCGAGGATCGGCTGGGTGTAACTCATTTCCAGAGTCGGGATGTCCCGAGTCAGAAAGCCGCCGATTGTTTCGCTGTCGAATTGATTCGCAGCAGCAACGCTGGCTGTACCGCCATAAGCATTCAGATCCGTCAGCGCGGCACTCTGGTTTGATCCGCCGGTCTGCGCACCCAGGATGTTTGTCCCGAAGGGGTCCAGAAATGGAGTCTCGTTGTGGCGGAACGAACTGTTCGCGGAGAACACGGGGTCGAAGCGAGCCTTGGCCTGATCGATTGGCGTTGTGGCAATCGCCGTGTCATAGATTGTTTGACCCGAGGAGACTGCGGAAACTCCCGTGAGAACTCGGATGACTTCCGAATGCTGCAGCGCCATCTGAATGGCTTCGTCCAGCGAAACAAAGCGTTCCGGATCGGCAGCATCTCTTGTGGCAACAGTCACGGGTGCAGCGCCGATCCCGCGGCGGAACAGGGAGACCTGCTCATCTTGATGCCAGCGGATGTGCTTTTCGTCTTCGTCAATCCACTGTGCCGAAACGATGTCTGCGTGCATAGCCAGTGTGGCCAGCACGAACAGCACCATCCATGGCGATCGTCCAATGCAGAACTTCATGCCCCTTCCGTTCGGCGACAGGACTCGGGCTGAATCATTCATTCCGAATGTTCAGTCTGAGTCTCAGCCGCCTCAGCTGCGGCTTGTTCCTTTTCAAACGCATGTATCGATTCGAACGCCTGCTCGACCGATGTTGTATCCGTCACAATCAGCCCGTCCCTCATGACCAGAATCCGCCGCGCGTGACGAGCCACGTTGAGGTCGTGAGTCACAAGAATCACCGTGATTTGCCGCTCCTCATTGAGTTGCTTGAACATACCGATCACTTCCCGGCTGGTTTTCGAATCCAGGTTTCCGGTCGGCTCATCTCCCATCAGAATCGACGGCGAAGTGACGAGTGAACGAGCGATCGCGACTCGCTGCTGCTGACCGCCCGAGAGCTGCCCGGGATGATGATCCAGCCGATCGGCCAGCCCGACAGTCGCCAGCATGTCCTTGGCCAGCTTCTTCCGGGCTCTGGCAGATTTCGCCGGGCCGTACAAAAGAGGCAATTCCACATTGTCCAGCGCCGACGTCCGGGCCAGCAGATTGAAGTTCTGGAATACGAATCCAATGTGCTTGTTCCGGATGGCCGCACGGGCATTCCGCGACATCGTGGCCACTTCATTTCCATCCAGCAGATAGCTGCCGGTTGAGGGTCGATCGAGGCACCCCAGGGTGTTCATCAAAGTGGATTTCCCCGAGCCGGATGGGCCCAGCAAAGCCACGTACTCTCCGCGTTCAATGAACAGATTCGTCTCACGCAGGGCATGCACCTGGACCTCGCCGAGGTCGTAGGTCTTGGTCACATTTCGCAGTTCAATCAATGCCATTGTGGGGGAACGGTTCTGTAGGTTGATGCGGACAAGGCGCTGAGCGATTCAGCGTTCTGATGTTTCAATCGCTCACGTCCGGACGTTCTAGTCGAGTTCTTCTGCAACTTCAAAGGATTCCGCAAAGGTGTGCTCGTCAGAGGACCGGTGCTGCGAAAAATCACAAATTCGCCGCGCGACTGCCAAATAATGTAACTCAGAGACATTGATGCCAAAACGGCGTTGTCGATGCGTTTTCTGAGACTGCCAAATAGGCTGTTTGCAGCCCGCCTGCTCCAGCGACCGCGGCCAAAGCAAGAAAGTTGCCAATCTATAAAGTGAATCGCCATCATTGGTTATGAATCCATTGAACACATGGACTTTTGTTTGGCACACTCATTGCTACTCGAAGTTCTGGCCCTGCAAGAATCAACGGAGCGTCACTGTGACGCCCTTGCGGGCGGTGAATGAACAAAAAAGGAACACTGCCATGCACTGGAACACTGCACTACTTCCCGCGGAGAGCCCATTCGTCGCTCTTCGCAGAGACTTTGAGCGGCAGCTCGGGTTGGACAACTCCCCGGCTTTTGCAGCGATGACGGTCACCGAACAGGTGGACCGCTGGATCGTGTCGGTCGACGTTCCCGGTCTGACGGAGGCCGACATCAATGTCACGTTCATCGATGGCTCACTCATCGTTGAAGGCGAGCGAAAGCTGCAGAGCGTCAACGGCGCAAAAGAATTGTTCAGCGATCGTTCATTTAGCAAATTCCGTCGAGTTCTGAAGGTCAAAGAAGCTGTCAATCAGGATGCGATTGAAGCGGAGCTGTCCGAAGGAGTTCTGACACTGACTCTGCACAGGTCACCCGAAGCCACGCCAAAAAAGATCGTTATCCGCGGCACTGCGTCCTGATCCAGAACACTCACATCACCAACCACTCCACGATTTGTTTTAAGGAGCCATCCATGAACTGTTCGACCAACAATCGTTGCCGCACCAGTGTTTTCGAAGACCTGAATCGAGGGCTGAATCAGATCATGCGAGGCGTGGCCGGCCGTGAGTTGATCACCTCCGACAATCCTCGTCTGAGCCTCAGCGAGTTTGACAACCGCTACATCGTCGAGTGCGATGTTCCGGGAATGTCGATCGAGAATGTGACTCTGCAACTGGAAGACTATATTCTCACGATCAGTGGCAAACGAGCATTGGCCGTCAGCGACGACGACACGAAGGTACTGCTGAATGAGCGAACGGCCACCGAGTTCAATCGCCGACTTCAGCTGTCCCGAGACATCGACCACAATTCTGTCGATGCCGAAATGTCAGCCGGCGTCCTGCGGATCACCGTCGCCAAGCGAGCGGAAGTCCTGCCTCGCAAGATCGCCATTCGGCGGAACGTTGCTCACAACGCCTAGAACGCTGTCAATCGTGGAATGAGGGATTCCATTCGGGAGGGCGATCCCATCCATCAATCCAAATCTGACGGAGCACTAGTTCGACTGTCCCAGGTTCGATTGAACGACCCAATCCAGGTCAGGGAGCGACGTTTTAGTCATCACCCAGCGTGGGGCAAGCTGCCAGCTTGCCAGAATTGTCACAAGATCGGCGTGTTCAGAAAGTGAGTCGGCAAGCTGGCAGCTTGCCCCACGTTTAACAGTCAGTCCCCAAGGCCGCTGGGGTCGAATTTGGGACAGTCGAACCAGGACGTTTCGCCAGAAGCCCGTTGTTTCATTCGTACCGCAGCGCATCGATCGGGTCAAGTCGACTGGCCCGCCAGGCGGGGTAGAGGCCGAAGACAAGGCCGACCACTGCAGAAAAGACCATGGCGACGATTCCTGCCGGGACGGACACAATGACCGGCCAGTCGGCTCCGGGACTGATCGCGTTGATCAATTTGGTGATCCCGACGGAAGCTCCGATTCCCAGAGACAGTCCGATCAGTCCGCCGAAGCAGCTGAGCACAACTGATTCGATCAGGAACTGAACCATGATGTCCCGGCCTCTGGCACCCATCGCCATCCGGATGCCGATTTCGCGAGTTCGCTCGGTCACAGAGACCAGCATGATATTCATGATGCCGACGCCGCCCACCAGCAAAGAAATCCCGGCGATTGATGCCAGCAGTGCCGTCATGATGCCCGTGATATTCCCGAACAATTCTGAGAGCTGAGCGCTGGTCACCACTTCGAAATCCGGCTTTTGCCCGGAGGCAATCTTGTGCCGATCCTTCAATAACTGCAGGATTTCGGACTTGGCAGAATCAATCAGGTCCTGCGACCGGGCGCCCACAAGAATCGCCGCCACATCGTTGAATGAAGAACCCTGCAGTCGCTTCTTCACGGTTGTGTAAGGCATCAGCATCACATTGTCCTGGTCCTCCCCGGTCAGCGACGCGCCTTTTTTTCCGAGAACACCGACAACGGTAAACGGAACATTGCCGATCCGCAGTTGCTGGCCGATCGGATTGTCAGCAGGAAACAGCTCACGCACGATTGTGTAGCCGATCACGCAGACGCAACTGCCGGAACGTTCGTCACGTTCGGTGAAAAAGCCACCCGCGTCGATCGTCCAGCTGGCGACGCGCATGTAGTCCACACCGACGCCCCACATTTCCCGGGGCTGCATGTTGGCGTTGCCACGAACGACTGGTTTGGCTCCAAAGACCAGGGGAGAATAGGCCAGCACCGATTCGCATTCGCGGCCAATCGCCTTTGCGTCTTCATCCGTCAGGCTCGGCAGACTGCCGGTCTGAACGCCTCGGCGCTTTTCAAACGACGGCTGAACGACGATGAAGTTCGTTCCGATCGACTCAAGCTGATCCTGAAGCAACTGTCCGGCGCTGGTACCAACGGAGACCATCGTGGTGACCGCAGAGATTCCGATCACAATCCCCAGCACCGTCAGCGTGGCGCGCATCTTGTTGCGAAGCAGAGCGCGGATCGCGACGGCAATCGTCAGCAGAAAACTCATGGAGCCCCCGGTGGTTTGATGCCCACAACAACCTCATCACCGGATTTCAGATTACCGCTCAGCACATGCGTAAACTGGTAGTCGCTGTCACCAATCGTGATCGCCACGGCTTTCAGCTTCCCCGTGTACCTGATTACAGAATTCCCGACTGGTATCGCCGTGACCGGTGACGCCGTGACCGGTGACGATGTGACCGGTGACGATGTGACTGAGGACTGATTCGCAGCGACGGTGACCGGTTCTGGTGGTGTCTCGGTGTCAGTGTCTCCCGTTGCGGCATCGGTCAACGCAGAATTTGCCGGGTCTGGAGTGACGACTGCGGTGGTGTTATTTGTCGAAGTCACAGGTGCGAGAGCGGCTGCCACGGAAGGCGCTTCCCCGGTGGCCTTTGCCAGTTTCTCCGATTCTGCTTTTGCCCGGGCGGCTTCCGCTGCGTCCTCTTCTGTTTCCTGGACCCAGACAATTCGCTTCATCGCCGCGATGGTCGCATTCGCTGTGTCGTCGACCGGAGCCTCCTGAGAGGACGTTGCGCGGTCCTCATCCTGTTCATCCGACGCGAAGTTGAGTTCCAGCAGCAGTTGGTCAGAGTCTCGGACATGCTGTTTTTCCACCGGGAATCGCAATGCGGTGTTCGGGATCTTCAGGATGTTCTTCAACTCACTGACCTGAAACGTGATTGTCGCCGTCATCCCAGGCAGCAACTTCGAGTCAGGATTTTCGCTGGCAACAATCACCGGATAAGTGACGACGCTCTGGGTGACCTTGGGACTGAGTCGAATCTGCTCGATCACGCCCTTTCGAAAGACTTCTCCTGGATAGGCGGCCACCGAGAAGACGACCGGTTGTCCCGTCTTCTGAGCCTGCTTAATCAATCCTATGTCCGCTTCATCGACGGATGCCTCAATGTACATCTTCTCCCTCATGCCGGGAGCGATCACGAACAATTCCGGCGCCGCGAACGCCGCCGCCAGTGTCTGCCCCGGATCAATCATGCGGTTGATCACGACGCCATCGACAGGAGAAAGTATGCGTGTGTAGCCAACATTCGCCTGAGATGTCTTGAGAGTGGCCGCTGCCTGCTTGACCCCCGCCTCCGCGACTTTCAGCTGCGCTTCCAGTCCCATGCGGGCGAAGTGGTACTGATCCATCTCCGTCTGCGAAATGAAGTCTTCATTTTCGGCTTTGAGCGAGATCGATCGCTGCTCGTCGTTCTTCGCACGCTGCAGCTCAGCCTTAACCCGATTGACCTCCGCTTCTCGCGTCGCCAATGCCGCTTCGTCACGGTACAGGGCAGCCATGTAAAGGCTGGGGTCGATCACGGCCAACAATTGATCCTTCTTCACTTCCGAGTTGTAGTCGACATGAAGTTCCGTAATCGGCCCGGAAACGAAGCTGCCGATTTTCACCTTCAGCACCGGATTGACTTCGCCGGTGGCGCTGACAGTCAGCCGCAGATCGCCGGTTTCGAGCTTCGCCGTACGAAACTTCGGCTTGTTGCGCTCAGCGAGCCACTTCTGACCCTGCGTACCACCGAAGTAACCCAGCGTCCCAAGGATGGCGAGAACAATGAGAACCTTGACCAGTGTCCGCATAAAGAGAAAGACCTTGTTAATCAAATATCCTTTGGCCCCGGTAGAGGCGCACACAAAACAACGTTAGTTGGACAGCGCCAGTTTTGGTGGAAACCGAGCGTTTTTGCAACCCGAAGCGTGAGCGAGGGATTGTACCTAACGCGTTCCCTCGCTTACGCTTCGGGTTACTATTTCGGAAAAAGTGACGCTGTCCAATTAGTAAATGTCTTTGACCGAGCGGTGCTGATTGCGGGATCGTTCGACGTCCCGTAGTCTCTTGAGCACATCCACTGCGAGCCCGACTACGGCTCCCAGGATAATGCAAATGATCAACGGGATGCGTTTAGAAAAAACGACGTCGACAGGATTGTGAGATGAAACCACCGGAGTCAGCAAGTAGCCGACGAAGCCCCCGACAAGGGACCACAGGATCAATGGAGAAAAGAAGCTGAACCGCCACCAAGTCGTTCGAGATGGATGCACTTCCGACATTGGAGGTTCGTACGGATTCGATTCCACCAGAATCCTCATTCGATGACCAATAGAACACCGTGGCGTTGTGATTCGCCTCGCTGACGCTTCGGGTGACTTTTTTTCTGCCCTTCGCCCTACATCGGCACGCCGGTCGCGGAGCAGCTCATGGCCGCGGAGGCCATCAGAGTTCCGCCGACAACGGGAAGCAGCCCGCTGCTGAACGAACGAGTTGTGTGCAGATCGACAAAGACCTGGCTGTTCTCTTCGAGCGGTGTTGGCGGCAATTCTCTGGCCAGCACGGTTTCGATAAAGAACTGCAACAGGCTCTGAATCTGCTCATCCTGAACTTCAGCGACCAGTGATTCCGCTTTCTCCCGAGACCGCTCCACGAACACTTCTGCCTTTTCGAACACGTCACACGCCTTGAAGATGGCTCGCAGCTTCTCAACGCGACCGTGATTCGCTGAATGGCTCGAAGTCTCGGACAGGATTTCGATTAACTCAGCTCTTTGCTGCTCATTCGCGTCCTTGAGCGCCAAAGCCAGCAGTACCGTCGGTCGCAATGCCAGAGCATCCTGACCGGCAACGAGTTTGTTGTCCGTGTCGCCCTGCCAGTCCTTCAGGTCGTTCAACACTTGAAACGCCACGCCTGCGTGACGGCAGAACTGAGAGACAATGTCCGACTGAGCCAGTGGATGACCGGCCATCCGCAGTCCGGCGTACAACGCCGCTTCGAACGCCGGCGATGTCTTCAGAGCATAAATCTGCAGGGCATCCAGTGGAGTCAAATTCCAGTCCGGCGATTTCTGAAACGCCATTTCTGCACCCTGACCGTCGCACAGGCGGATATGAGCCGTCGACATGCTGTTGAGCACATCCCCTGCAATTTCCGGGCTGAGATCTCTGGCCGCATGAATCAGGCGATAACCCAGCCCGATCAGGTAGTCGCCGATGTTGATCGCATGGCTGGCTCCGTGCTGCCGGTGCAGCGTTTCACGGCCGTAACGGTACTGGTCGTCATCCTGAATGTCGTCGTGGACGAGCGAGGCTTTGTGGAAGGCTTCAATCGCCATCGCCACACGTGCCACGGCATCGGGGACATCCGGCGTCGGATCGCCGGTCGTGAGAATGCCCCTGCCCGAAGCTGCGTGCCAGGCCGCCAGAGTAATGAACGGACGAAATCGCTTTCCGCCTTTGCTCATCCAGTCGTATGCAATCTTTTCCGTGAACGCCACTGGTGTCTCCCGGCGCGTCGCATCCTTCGTGCGAACCCGTGGCAGCAGCCGGTCGAAG
>Ga0163144_10018435_pt1 | contig 14119 bp, 15 predicted proteins | sample OliLak19BULKMAT1_FD_123175 | JGI IMG/M metagenome (GOLD analysis project Ga0163144, IMG submission 123175) | Freshwater microbial mat bacterial communities from Lake Vanda, McMurdo Dry Valleys, Antarctica - Oligotrophic Lake LV.19.BULKMAT1 | ecosystem: Environmental > Aquatic > Freshwater >... | reverse complement strand
CTGGCCCAGGAGGGCCGGGTGATCCTGCTCGACGAGCCGTTCACGGGCGTGGACGTGAAGACCGAGGGGGCCATTATAGACCTGCTGCGGGAGCTCCGCGACGCGGGCCACATCATGCTCGTCTCGACCCACAATCTGGGGTCGGTGCCGGATTTTTGCGATCAGGTCGTGCTCATCAACCGAACCGTGCTGGCGTTCGGACCCACGGCGGAGGTTTTCACCGAAGCCAACCTGGCGAAGGCGTTTGGCGGAGTGCTGCGGCATTTCCGTTTCGATAAATCCACAGTGGACGACACCGATGGGCGCGGCATCACCCTGCTGACCGACGACGAGCGACCCGTCGTGCTGGGTCGGGGCGGCCATCTCGAGCGACGCACCGCGCCGGAAGAGGAGGAGGAAGCGCGGTGATGATCGAGCACCTCGCGATTCCCTTCCAATACGAATACATGCAAAAGGCCATGTTCGTGAGTGCGCTGATCGGCGGCGTGTGCGCGTTTCTCTCGTGCTTCGTCACCCTCAAGGGCTGGTCGCTCATGGGCGACGCGCTTTCGCATTCCGTCGTCCCCGGCGTGGTGCTGGCCTATATTTTCGGACTGCCCTTTGCCGCGGGTGCCTTTTTTACCGGGATGCTGGCCGCGGCGGGCATGGGGTTTGTCAAAGCCAAGACACCCATCCGCGAGGATGCGATCATCGGAGTGGTCTTCACGAGTTTCTTCGCGATGGGGTTGCTGCTGATCTCGATCTTTCCCAGCACTATCAATCTCCGCACCATCGTCTTCGGGAACATGTTGGGGATTTCGGATTTTGACATCATGCAAACCGTCATCATTTCGGGTTTCAGTCTCGCCGTGCTGGCGGTGAAATGGAAGGATCTCATGCTTTTCTGCTTTGATCCAAATCAGGCGCGGGCCATCGGATTGAACACCACTTTGCTGCATTTCACCCTGCTCACCTTGCTGGCGGCCATCGCGGTGGCGGCTCTCCAAGCCGTCGGGGCCTGCCTCGTCGTGGCCATGCTGGTCACGCCGGGCGCGACCGCCTACTTGCTGACGGATCGTTTTGGAAAAATGATCGGCCTCGCCATGCTCATGGGCGTGCTCACCTCGTTCCTCGGCGCCTATGCCAGCTATTTTCTCAACGGGTCCGTCGGCGGTTGCATCGTCGTCCTGCAAACGCTGCTTTTTCTGTTCGCCCTCGCCTTCGCGCCCAAGCACGGCATGCTGGCAACCCGCCGCCTGCGCCTCCGAAACTATCAGGAGGCCGTGGCATGAAGGCGCTCGAACTTTTCCTGCAAAACCCCCTCGCTCCGTTTCATTATTCCTTCATGAACGAAGCCCTGCTGGTGGGGGCGCTGGTGGGAACAGTCTGTGCTGTGCTCTCGTGTTTCCTTGTGCTGAAGGGCTGGTCGCTGATGGGCGACGCCATCTCGCATGCGGTGCTGCCAGGCATCGTGCTAGCCTATATGGTCGGACTGCCGCTGGCCATGGGAGCCTTCGCCTCGGGGTTGTTCTGCGCCGTCGCCACCGGATTTATCAAGGCCAACAGCCGCGTGAAAGAGGATACCGTGATGGGGGTCGTGTTCACCGGACTTTTTGCTCTCGGACTGGTCCTGTTCACGCAGGTCAAAACCGAAGTGCATCTCAATCACATCCTCTTTGGGAGTTTGCTGGGACTCTCCCAGTCGCAGATCATCCAGACCGCCGTCATCGGCGGGTTCACGTTGCTCGTCATTCTGGCTCTACGCAAAGATTTGCTGCTCTTCTGCTTCGATCCGGGCCACGCCCGCAGCCTCGGACTGAACACGACGATGCTCAACTACGTGCTGCTCTCGGTGCTCGCGCTGACCATCGTCATCTCCCTTCAAGCCGTCGGCATCATTCTCGTCATCGCCATGCTGGTGACCCCCGGCTGTGTCGCGCTGCTTTTGAGCGACCGATTCTCCCAGATGCTCTGGATCGCCGTGGCCAGCGCCGTCCTCTCGTGCGTCGCGGGCGTTTACGTGAGCTTTTTCATTGATGGCGCGACCGGTGCCTGCATCGTGCTGGCGCAGGGTTTGCAATTTTTTCTGGCGATGCTTTTCGCCCCGAAGCGCGGACTGCTGATCCGCCGTTTTTTGCCCCTAAAAAACAGCACGGCACAGACTTGACCTTTGGTGCCGGCAGAAGGAACGTGGAAGCATGCTTATTTCCCAGGCTCTCAACGAAAAAATCAACGAACAAGTTGGCTACGAATTTGCCGCCAGCATTCAGTACACGGCCATCGCAGCCCATTTCGATGCGGAGTCCCTCCCCTTCCTCGCCCAGCATTTCTACAAGCAGGCGGCCGAGGAGCACCAACATGCGATGAAGTTCATCAAGTTCCTCGTTGATACCGGTGCCCGCGTGGAAATTCCCGTCATCGCCAAACCCGTCGCCAAATTTCCCTTCGCCGAGGACGCGGTGAAGCTCTCGCTCGAACAGGAAATCAAGGTCACCAATCTTATCAACGGCTTGATGGATCACGCCCTCAAAGAGAACAACCACATTGCCGCGACGTTTCTTCAATGGTTCGTCTCCGAACAACTTGAGGAAGTCAGTTCGATGGATCAGCTCTTAAAAATCGTCCAGCGCGCCGGGGAAGCCAACCTCCTGCTCATCGAACAATATCTGGCTGGCAACAAACGCGCCGGAGCCTCCGCGGGGCAAGGAGAAGAATGAGCACCGGAGCCACCACCACCACGACGCGTGATGTGGAAGTCTCACGCATCCCGAGCGGGGAAAGAATCACCATCCCGGCGGAAACCCAGGTCGTCATCACCCAGGCGCTAGGCGGTTCTTTCACCGTTCTCGTTCCCAGCCAGGCCGGCCTCTATCGCATCGAGGGCCAGGACGCCGACGCCATCGGCCAGGAAAAACCCGCTGGCCTCGCCCAGCCCACCGACGGTAATCTCGAAAAGGCGGTTTGGGATCAACTCAAGACCTGCTTTGACCCGGAGATTCCCGTCAACATTGTTGATTTAGGCCTCGTCTATTCGCTCGATCTCAAAACTGCCGAAGGCGGCGGCAGCAGCGTCACCGTGCAAATGACCCTCACCGCCCCCGGCTGCGGCATGGGCCCGATCATCGCCAGTGAGGCCCGGCAAAAAGTTCTCACTTTGGATGGTGTGACCGATGCCAACGTTGAACTCGTCTGGGATCCACCGTGGTCGCCCGAGCGCATCAGCGGAGAAGGCCGGCAAAAGCTCGGCATGGTCTGACCGCCAGTCACCGGACAGGATCATTCCGCAATCCGGGAAAGCAGCTTGGCCAGGTGGCGGAGCGTCCAAACGGCCATGGCGAAATCTTCGAAAAGGGCGGTGGCCCCCATTGAGGATAGGGACGCATCGGCTTTTTCTTTCAGCCCTTGCATGGCCTCACCTTTCAATTTGGTTTTATCCCTGAGTTCGGTGATCAACTCCGGCCGGACTTCTGCGGCGGCCCGGGTGGCGAGGGCAAGCCGTTCCGTCAACGCTGCACTCAAAACCGGGGTTGCGTCGTTGCGTTTTATCGCCTCGGAAAAATAGCGGACGCCTTCCTCGATGTGGCGGATGATGCTGAGTTCGGCCCGGCGGAGGTGCAGCTTTTGGGCAACCCGTTCATCGAGAGTGTTGCGCGAGGCCAGTTGAGCAATGAATTTTTCGATGGCCTGCGAGAGACTTTGAAAATCGGCCGGGGGGAGATCGTCCTCTCCTTCAGCTTGGGATTCCACCCGAATTGTTCCCAACAAACGCGCCAGTTCCCGGCCCAGCAAATCGAGCGCAGTCGAAGGATCGCTGAGAGCCTGGGCGTGCAGGAACAAGGGTTGCGAAAGATCTTCCGCCGCCGGCTTGTCGGGCCAGAGTTTTTTCAAAAAGCGGAGACAGGCTTCGAGCAAGAAGGTGATAGCCAGGGCGGGCAGAAGATTGGACAGGAGAAAGACGACAGCCAGCTTGGCGCTGAGCGCGACCGGCAGAGCGGTCACCAAGGCGGCCACCAACGGAATGCCTGCCGCTTCGAGGGCATAGAGAACGAGCAGGAGAGATCCGCTGACCACGCAAAACAAATCCTCCAGACGCACCAGCCGGAGTTGAGAACCGTGCAGTCCGGCGGAAAGAAACAGCCGCAAGCCAATGGCACCGAGGTTGCTTCCATAGATCATCAGCATGGCCGGCTGGAGTCCGATGAGACCTCCCGCCGCAAGGGTGATGACGAGCATGGCTGCACCGGTGTTCGATTGCAAAATGGCGGCTGCGGTGACACCCGTGAGAAAAGCCAGCAGCGGATTCGCCACCGCTACGGCCATGGCTTCGCGAAACCACGGTGCATCTTTCAGCGGGGCCGCGCCTGCGCTCATTTGCTCCAGGCCGATCAGAATCAAACCCAGACCCAGCACCGCCCCTGCGATGGTTTGCCAGCGGACATTGCGGATCGTCCCCATCACGATGCCGGCCCCGCCAACGATCAGGGCGACGATGGGTTGAATATCAAGCGTGGCGACGAAGGCCAGCGCGGTGAGGCCAACATTGCACCAGATAATGATGGGCGCGGCCGCAGCGGGCTTGATCAAACCACTACCCGTCATGCTCACAAGAATGAAAGTCACGGCGGTCGCGCTTTGCATGAGCGCCCCGGCGGCAAGTCCGATCCCGGACCCCAAGGCCGGGGAATGCGTGCTGCGCTTGATGACTTCCCTGAAGCCCGATCCGACCAGCCGCCGCAGGTTATCACCGATCAGACGCAACCCGAGAAAAAACAACCCGAGGCCGAAGATCAGAGAGTTAAGGGGAGTCATGTGCGCCCGGAACTACCGGCTCCTGGCAGGAAGCAGCACGCGGGTCAGGGTTCCTCTTGCAGGAGGGTTTTCGATTCCTCGAGCTCCTGTCGCTGACGTTCGTTCAACTTGGGGTATTCGAGTTTCATGGACTCAAGAGCCTTCACGATCACATTGGCGATGGCCGCTCGCGAAAACCATTTTTTGTCTGCGGGGATGACATGCCACGGCGCGTAAGCCGTGCTGGTGTGCGAAAGCATGTCCTCGTAGGCGCTCTGGTATTCGTCCCAATGGGCGCGTTCCTTCACGTCGCCGGGCGAGAGTTTCCAGTTTTTCTCCGGGTTTTCGATCCGTTCGAGGAAACGCACTTTCTGCTCCTCCTTTGACAGGTTGAGAAAAAATTTCAAAATCCGGGTGCCGTTGTCGGTCAGGTATTTTTCGTAGTTGTTGATTTCGTGGAAACGCTGTTTCCAAATCCGGTCACCCTTGGGTTGAGCGGGCAGTCTTTGCGCAGCGAGAAACTCCGGGTGAACCCTCACCACCAGGACTTCCTCGTAATAGGAGCGGTTGAAAATGCCGATGCGCCCGCGTTCCGGCAGGAACATATTGCACCGCCAAAGGTAATCGTGATCGAGTTCGCGCGTGGAGGGCGTTTTGAAGGATGCCACCTGACATCCCTGCGGATTGAGCCCGCTCATGACGTGTTTGATCGCGCCATCTTTTCCCGCCGCATCAAGGGCTTGAAAAATAAGGAGGAGAGAATGGCTGTTGGAGGCATAGAAAACGTCCTGCAAGCGTGCCATCTCCGCGATGTCTTTTTGCAGCCGCGACTTGGCGGAGTCCTTGTCCTTATAGCCGTCGTGAAAACCGGGATCGTAGTCCTGGAGTTTGATTTTCTTGCCGGGGGGTACAAGGAACGGGGAAAGCTTCATGGCGGAAGCCTATCAGCACGCGCCTGGAAAAGAAACCCCCATGAGACCGGTCCGGTGCACCGGGATTTCAGGACAGATCAATCGTATTTCCAGAGCTTGCCTTTTTTGGCGTCGGAAAAAACCTCGGGGCTTAGCATGTAGGACAGCGGCGGGTCCTGCAATTTGCCATCGTCGAGCACCGGCAGGGATTTGCCGATGGTGGCGTCCCAAGGCTGGCTCTGGGAGATGTTGATCGGTGTGCCGGTGCGGATGAGGGCGAAGACTTTCCGGGCGGAATCAATCGGCATGCGCACACATCCCTGCGTGCTCGGGTGGGGTTTGACGAAGCCCCAGTGCAGACCATAAGCCGACTTGAACTCCATCCAATACGTCATGGGATAACCGGCTCCCGGACTGCTGAAGCGGCGGCGGTTGGCCTGCTTGGAATAAATGGTGAAATTCCCTTGGGGAGTCGGACTGGAAGCTTTGCCGACGCTGACCGGGGTGGCGAGCAGGACTTTCTCGCCTTCGACCACGTAGAGACGCTGAGCTCCGGTGCTAAGCTTTAATTTTACCGCAGCGGGGTTTTTGGGCTGCTGCACTGGCGGATCAAAGTCAAAAGCGGTGCGGGGCGAGGGGGGCACGGTCGTGCAGGCGCTCAAGACGAGGGCTCCAACTGCGAGGGTGGCGTTAAGGAAAAGACGGGCTGATTTCATGAAAGAGCCGAGAAGGTGCCGCAAGTCGCGGTGAAGTGCAAGGGGGGGTTGTAACAAATTGACCACGAAAGCTTGCCCGCCGCGGGCGGCCAGGGAATTCCAAGAATTCAAAAAGTTCCCTCCCGCCTTTCGCGATCTATGCGATCTCTTGTGGCAACTGCGCAACGGCCGGGCTGAAGAACCTGCCTTTGACGGGAATCACGATTTGGGTTATCGTATTACCCATGCAGTTATCCATGCGCACCGACTACGCACTTCGTGCCTTGTTTACCCTCGTCGAACATCATGGAGGCAAACCGATTCCCATTAACGAACTGGCCCGCCGCAATGATATTCCCAAACGTTTTCTCGAACACATCATGCTCGACCTCAAGGCGCGCGGATGGGTCTCCAGTATGGCAGGCAAGCGGGGCGGCTACGTGCTGGCGAGGAACCCGGCCCGGATCACCATGGGAGAAGTCGTGCGTCATTTTGACGGCTACCTCGCCCCCATCGCCTGTGTCTCGGTGACGGATTACAAACGCTGCTCGCAGGAGCCGGTCTGCCGTTTCCGCAGGGTCATGCTGGAGGCCCGCAATGTGGTGGCGCGGCTGATGGATTCCGCCACCTTGGCTGATGTGATGCGCGGATCACCGGTCGCCTCCGCCGAGGTCCTGGGTGTCAACGGCGAAGGCATCTAAAAATCCGAAACGTTCCCAAAGGTGTTGACAGTGGATTATATAACGACTAAATCAGTCGTGTAATGAAAATTCTTGCCTCTCTCATCCTGATTTTGGGCGCGGGCGGATTGTTCGCCAAAGACATCAACCTCCTCAACGCTTCCTACGATCCGACGCGGGAACTCTACGAGGAATACAACGAGGCTTTTGCCAAATACTGGAAGGAGAAGACCGGTGACACCGTGAAGGTGGATCAATCGCATGGCGGTTCGGGCAAGCAGGCCCGCGCCATCATTGACGGCCTGCGGGCCGATGTTGCAACCCTTGCTCTGGCGGCGGACATCACCGCGCTGCAAGAGAAGGGAAACCTGATTCCCGCCGATTGGCAGACCCGGTTGCCCAACAACAGCACGCCCTACACCTCGACGATCGTTTTTCTGGTTCGCAAGGGCAACCCGAAGGGAATCAAGGACTGGAACGATCTGGTCAAACCAGGCATCGAAGTCATCACTCCGAATCCAAAAACCTCGGGCGGCGCGCAATGGAATTTTCTGGCGGCCTGGGCCTATGCTTTGAAAAACAACGACAACGACGCGGAAAAAGCGAAGGCTTTTGTGACCGAGTTGTACCAACGCGTGCCCGTGCTGGACCCTGGAGCCCGCGCCTCCACCATCACCTTTACCCAGCGCGGCCTCGGTGATGTTCTGCTCGCTTGGGAAAACGAAGCCTACCTCTCGCTCAAGGAAAGCCCGGGCCAGTTCGAAATCATCACTCCCTCGCTCAGCATCCTGACCGAACCTCCCGTGACGGTGGTGGACGTCAATGCCCGCAGGAACGGCACGACCGAGGTGGCGACCGAATATCTCAAATATCTTTACAGCGACGTGGGACAGGAGATTGCCGCCAGGAACTTTTACCGCCCAAGCAACAAGGAGATGGCCGCGAAATACGCCGACAAATTTGCCCAAATCGAACTGGTCACGATTGATGATGTCTTCGGTGGCTGGAAAAACGTCAGCAAGAAATACTTCGGAGACGGGGGCGTCTTTGACGAAATCTACAAACCATCCGCCGCTCCGGCCAGAAGGTAACCCTCAACACCCGGCCCCATGGCTTACTCCGAAAATGTGATTTCCGAGATCCGTCGTCCATCCCCCAAGGGACGCCGCCAGCTCCGGCCGCTTTTGCGGCCGTTGGATGAGCTGGCGCGCGGATCGGACTATCTGTTTGCCTCCCACCTCGCCTCCAATGATTCGCGCGGGGTTCTCCAGTCTCTACCCAGATATCTTTTCGCCGGGCCGGGTGACCGGTCCAGTTCTCTGCGCGTCGGGATTTTTGCCGGTGTCCACGGCGACGAGGAAAGCGGCGTGCTGGCGGCGGTGCATTTGCTCGAGCGTCTGCAGGCCGATCCTGAACTCGCCCGTGGCTATGAGCTGTTTGTTTATCCCGTTTGCAATCCGGAAGGTTACATTGATGGCACGCGCTGGACACGGAGCGGACTCGATCTGAACCGGGAATTCTGGAAGGGCTCTGCGGAAATCAGCGTGCAGATTCTGGAGAGACAGTTGGAAAAGCTGAACTTCAACGGCCTCATATCCCTGCACAGCGACGACACGAGCGAGGGCTTGTATGGTTTCGTTCAGGGACACGAACTCACGCGTCATGTTCTGGAACCGGCCTTGGAGCAGGCCGGCCGGTTTCTGCCGCGGAATTTCGACCGGAGCATAGATAACTTCGAGGCCAACAACGGAATCATCGAACGTTGCTACGAGGGAATTCTCACCGCTCCGCCGGAGCAAAATCCCAAGCCGTTCGAGGTGGTCTTCGAAACGCCGCATCTCGCGCCGCTGGACAAACAAATCGAGGCCCACCTTGCCGCGGTGCAAACGATTCTGGAACGGTTCAAGGTTTTGATATCGGAAGGTCAGAATATCTAATGGCCCGACCCCGTCACATTCTGCCCGGCTTTAAGCTCACGCTGGGTTACACGCTGCTTTATCTCAGCCTCATCGTGCTGATCCCGTTCAGCGGGTTGTTCCTGAAAACCTTCTCCGGTGGCTGGGCGCATTTTTTCCAGACCATCACCGATCCGCGCGTGGTTTCGTCCTACTATGTCAGCTTCGGAATTTCGTTTGCGGCGGCCCTGGTCAATGGCTTTTTCGGCGTCATCGCCGCCTGGGTTCTGGCGCGCTACGAATTTCCCGGACGCAAGATTCTCGACGCCATGGTGGATCTGCCTTTCGCCCTGCCCACGGCGGTGGCCGGCATCGCCTTGACGACCATCTATGCACGCAACGGGATCATCGGCGCACACCTCGAACCCTATGGCATCAAGGTCGCTTACACCCAACTGGGAGTCTTCGTGGCCCTGACTTTCATCGGACTTCCCTTTGTCGTTCGCACCGTCCAGCCGGTGATTCAGGATCTTTCCGTGGATGTGGAGGAGGTTGCCGCCACCTTGGGCGCAAATCGCTGGCAAACCTTCCAGCGGGTAATTTTTCCGGCACTGCTGCCCTCCATTCTCACCGGCATCATGCTCGCCTATGGCCGCGCCGTGGGGGAATTCGGTTCCGTGGTTTTTATTTCCGGCAACCTGCCTTTTAAGACCGAGATCACGCCGCTGCTCATCATCATGAAGCTGGATCAATACGATTACAGCGGCGGCGCGGCACTTGGCTTTGTCCTGATGGTGGGCGCTTTTATTATTCTGCTCATCAGCAACGTACTGCAATCCTGGGATCATAAACGAAGGGGCCTCGCGTAATGGCTGGCACTCTGACACCCTTCCCCACCAAGGCCGCCCCGCCCCGTCGCGCCACGGCGGAATCGCCCGTGATCAAAACAGTCCTAGTCAGCCTGGTGCTGGTTTTTTTCGGGCTTTTTCTGGTTCTTCCCCTCTTCGTGATTTTTCACGAGGCCTTTTCGCGCGGCTGGGAGTTTATTCTCAAGACCTTCGAGGACCGGGCGACCGTGCATTCCATTCAATTGACCCTCATCACCGCGCTCATTGCCGTGCCGCTGAACACCGTGTTCGGTCTCGCCGCCGCCTGGCTGGTCACACGCTTCAAGTTTCCCGGCCGCTCGTTGCTGATTTCCCTGATTGATCTCCCGCTTTGGATTTCGCCGGTCGTGGGCGGATTGATTTACGTTCTGGTTTTCGGCCGCCAAGGCTGGCTGGGACCGCTGTTTTTCCCCAGCGACGAAATGTTGCAGACCAGCTTCCTCGCCCGGTTTATCTACGAGCATAATATCAAAGTCATTTTCGCCCTGCCGGGCATCGTGCTGGCCACAACCTTCGTGACCTTTCCCTTCGTCGCGCGCGGACTCATCCCGCTCATGCAAGCGCAGGGGCACAAGGAGGAAGAGGCGGCCATGACCCTCGGCGCGAGTGGCTGGCAGATTTTCACACGCGTGACGCTGCCCAAAATCAAATGGGGACTGATCTACGGCATCATTCTTTGCAATGCCCGCGCGATGGGAGAATTCGGAGCGGTCTCCGTCGTTTCCGGTCACATCCGCAATCAGACCAACACGATGCCCCTGCACATTGAAATTCTTTACAACGAATATCCCAACACCGGCGCGTTTGTCATCGCCGCCCTGCTTTCCGTGCTTGCCCTTGTGACCCTGTTCATCAAGACCTATGCGGAATGGCGGGCTGAACGTCAGCTCCGCGCTGCCGCAGAATCCGCCGAATGATTTTATGAGCATTCAAATCCGCAACATCTCGAAAAATTTCGGCAAGTTTGCCGCGCTGAGTGACGTGAGTTTTGACGTCGAGGGTGGCGAACTTGTGGCCCTGCTCGGCCCCAGCGGATCAGGAAAAACCACCCTGCTGCGCGTCGTCGCCGGACTGGAATTCGCGGAAAAAGGACAGATTTTTTACAACGAGAAAGATGTCACGCAGCGCAGCGCCTATCAGCGGAAAGCCGGGTTTGTTTTTCAACATTACGCGCTGTTTCAGCATCTGAACGTCTTTGAGAACGTGGCCTTCGGCTTGCGGGTGCGCAAACGGAGCGAACGTCCGCCCGAGCCACAGATCCGTGCCCGCGTGGAACAGCTTCTGGAAACCGTCCAGCTCAAGGATCTCGCCAAACGCCTGCCGGTACAGCTCTCCGGCGGTCAGCGCCAGCGCATCGCCTTTGCCCGCGCCCTGGCCATCGAACCGGAAGTTCTTCTGCTCGACGAACCCTTCGGCGCCCTCGACGCGAAAGTCCGCAAGGAACTCCGCCACTGGCTGCGCCGTTTCCACGACACCGCCCACCTCACCAGTCTTTTCGTGACGCACGACCAGGACGAAGCCTTCGAAGTGGCCGACCGCGTGGTCATCATTGACAAGGGCCGGATTCAGCAAATCGGGACGCCCGACGAAGTCCGCAATGCGCCGGCCAACACCTTCGTCGAAGAGTTCCTCGAACTTCGCCCCGTCACAACGGCCTGATTTACCAGCCGAGAGCAAGTTTTCCGATGAGGCCAAGGATCCCTCCCGCAGCAAGCACTGTGGGAATACTCCAGCCGCCCTTCCACAGTCCCAGAAAAAACATGACGGATGCCACGATCACGAATGCATCCCATTTTCCCGGCGCGGGGAAAAATGCGTGCAGCCCAAACCACACGGCCAGATTCAAGATCACTCCCACCACGGCCGCGGTGATGCCCTTCAGGGCGAAGGTGAGCGTGCGGACCTGGCGCAGGCGTTCCATGTAGGGCGCTCCGGCCAGGATGAAAAGGAAACTGGGCAGAAAAGTTACCCAGGTCGTGATGGCCGCCCCGAGCGTGCCCGCCAGCAGTGGGGGCAGCGAGCCGGGATTTTGCCACGCGCCCACGAACCCGACAAATTGCAGCACCATGATGAGCGGGCCGGGGGTGGTTTCCGCCAAGGCAAGCCCTGACATCATTTGCGCCGCACTCAGCCAGCCGTAATTTTCCACCGCTTGCTGCGCCACATAGGGCAGCACGGCATAGGCTCCGCCGAAAGTGATGAGGGCCGTCTTGCTAAAGAATATTCCCTGCCGGACGAAAATCGAGGCCCATCCGAAAAGGAGTCCGGCGAGCAAAATCGGCGTTCCCCACAAAACGAGGCAGGTCATTGCCGTCTTCAGCGTTTTCCGGATTGAGGGCCTTGCCTGCGGTTCGATGGACTCCGGGCTGTCCTTGGCGGCGGCGGGCAGGAGTTTCAGACGTCCCGCCAGCAAACCAAGGGTGGCGGCGGCGAGAAGAATAAAGACGAACGAGATCTTGAAAAAGAAGATGGCGATGAAGGCCAAAACGGCGATGCCTTTGAGAAAGGGAGTTTGAAGCGCTCTGTCGGCGATGCGCAGCACGGCTGCGGCCACGATAGCCATCACCGCCGGTTGCAGTCCGTAAAAAATAGCCGCGATCCATGGGATGGTGCCGCAAGCCATATACAGCCAGCTCAAGGCCCAAAGCAGAACGGCGGCAGGCAGGACAAAAAGCGCTCCCGCCACCACGCCGCCGCGCGGACCATGCAGCAACCAGCCGATATAAGTTGCCAGTTGTTGCGCCTCGGGACCGGGCAGCAGCATGCAAAAATTCAGCGCATGCAAAAACCGCTCTTCGCTGATCCAGCGGCGCTTCTCCACCAGCTCTGTTTGCATGATGGCGATCTGCCCGGCCGGCCCGCCGAAGCTGATGAAGCCAAGCTTCAGCCAAAACCGTGCCGCCTCGCGAAAAGAGGGAGATTGCACCGGCGCTGGAGAGGCCTTCATCAGGAAGACAGTTTTCCCTGACTCCCGGTTCAAGCCGGAGGCAGGGATTTGGCCGGTTTGTCCGGCGGGGCCGGTGGCGCGGAAGCGCGCAGCACCAGGGCATCGCTCGCATCAATCGTGCGCACCCACTCGCGCCAGATGGCGACAAGGAGAGCCATGAGGACCGGCCCGATAAAAATTCCCACAATCCCCATCGTCTTCACTCCGCCGATCAGGCCGAAGAAGGTGGGCAGGAAGGGAAGGCGAATCGGGCCGCCCACAAGCTTCGGGCGGATGGTTTTGTCCACGATGAAGAGCTCCACTGAACCCCAGAGCAGCAGGGCCAGTCCCGCCACCGGGCTGCCGCTGAGCATCAGATAGATGGAAACCAAAGTGAAGCACAGGGGCGCACCACCCGGAATCATCGCCATGAAGCCAGTGAGAACACCGAGCAGAAAAGCGGATGGCACGCCCGCGATTTTGTAGGCCACGCCGAGAAGAATTCCCTCGCCCACGGCAATGATGGTCATGCCCGTGACGGTTGCGCTGACCGTGGCGGGCACCACCCGGGAGAAACGATGCCAGCGCAGTGGCAGGATGCGTTCGCCCACGCGATCCAACTGCGCGACCATGGCCGTGCCGTCTTTGTAGATGAAGAACAGCGTGATCATCATGAAAACGACGGCAAGGATAAAGTTCACCGCGCCGGTTCCGGTGGCCAGCACCCAACGCGAAATGTTGCCGATATGATTTCCGCTCAGAAGATGCACGAGTTCGCCCAAGGCCTTGGGTTCGCCGAGATATTGCCGCCACCCTTCCTCCACCTGTTTGCCGACAAGCGGCAGGTTGGCGATGGAGGCGGGAGTCGGGATGCCGGTCTGGTTCGCTTCGACGAGCCAGGCGACCCATTCGCGGATTTCATTGACGCCATACGTCACCAGAAAGGCCAGCGGAATGACCACTACAAGGAGGATGAAGCAGAGCGCGATACTGGCGGAAAGCGCGGTGCGTCCGCTGCAAACACGCACCAGTCGTTCATAAACCGGCCAACTGGCAAAGCCCACGATCAGGGCGGCCAGCACCGGCACAAGAAAGCCGTGAAAAAAATACACCCCGGCAAGCACGACGAATGCCACAAGCCAACGGGCGATGGGATGTTCCGGCAGGAGGGTGTTCATGATGGATCGGGAAAAGAGAGTGCTCCCTTTAGCAGATCGCCATGCGCCCGCCAACTTTTCCTGAGGAAGATCGTGACCCTAAAGCATCCCTTCCTGACGGGCCTTACGGATGGCGTGCAGGAGACTGAGGATGAGACCAAGGGCTTCGCCGGATTGTTCGGCAGGAGTGAGCGCGCCCGG
>Ga0163144_10018432_pt1 | contig 14120 bp, 17 predicted proteins | sample OliLak19BULKMAT1_FD_123175 | JGI IMG/M metagenome (GOLD analysis project Ga0163144, IMG submission 123175) | Freshwater microbial mat bacterial communities from Lake Vanda, McMurdo Dry Valleys, Antarctica - Oligotrophic Lake LV.19.BULKMAT1 | ecosystem: Environmental > Aquatic > Freshwater >... | reverse complement strand
GGCCATCAGCGCAACATCCGCTGGCCCGAGGTGTCGAGCAGCATCGCCAGCACGAGCGGCGCGCTCATCGTGTCTCCCGCGCCCGCGAAGTTGCGCAGCCGATCGATTCGATTGGCGTCTGCGTCGAGGCGCGGCTCGGCGAGCGCGCGGCTCGCCGCACGCAAGAGCGCGGCGCGCTCACCGAGGATCGCGTAGGCGCCGGTCGGATCGCCTGCGCCGATCATGCGCGAGGCGCGCAGCAGCGTCTCGCCCGCATCGAAGCCCTGCACCGTGCGCAGCACCGAGCGGTCCGCGCTCTGCGCGCTCGCCGCTGCGGAATCGGCGTACGCGGCGCGGACTGGCTGCTCATCGACCACGTTGCGCTTCGTCAAGCGGTCCTTGTAGCGGAGCTCGACCGTCGCGATGGCGCGTGGCCCAATGCCCGCCGGCAGATGGATGCCGAGCAAGATCACATGCTGGTCGTCACGCGCAAAGCCCGGGATGAAAAAGCGCATACCGCCCGCGGCGTCCTGTACGCGATCACGTGCGATGCGATCGCGCTGTTCGGTTTGCGCATCGACCGCCAGCTCCTGCGTGCGCACCGCTGCACTCTCGCCCGCGTCGAGCCGATGCGAGCCATACGTCTGCGTGAGCGCGACATCGGGCCTCAGCCGGACACGCACTTCGACCGCCTGCGCGACCGGCTGGAGGCGGCTCTCGAGCTCGGTCGCGAGCGACTGCGCGATCCCCTGCGCGTCGCGCACATAGTAGTAGCCGCCCGCCCCTTGCTGCGCGAGACCGCTCATCAGCACGCCGTCGTAATCATCGCCGAGACCGAACGCGCTCGTCTGAACGCCCGACTGAAATGCGCGGGCTGCGCGCGCCGTCAGGCGTTGCACGTCGATGTCTCCGGTGTTCGGCCGGCCATCGGAGATCAGCATCACGAGCTTCACCCACTCGGGCCGCTGCGGCCCACGCGCCGCTTCGGCGTAGCCGAGATCGAGCCCCGCGGAGATGTTGGTACCGCCCTCGAGCTGCAGGTCGCCGATGGTGTCGAGGATCTGCTGCCGGCGCGGGCCAACGACTCCCTCCGGCACGCGCACGGACGCCGTCCCACCGAACGCGACCAGCGAGAAATGGTCGCCGGCTTCGAGTCGCTCGACGAGCGCCTGCGCCGCGCGCCGCGCATGCACGATCGACTCGCCCTGCATCGAGCTGCTCACGTCGAAGACGACGTGAACGGACATCGGAGGACGTTCGGTGGCCGCGGTCGCGCTCGAGCGCAACGCGATGCGCAAATGTGTGTGGCCGCCCGAAGGCGGGAGCGCGCTGCGCTCGAGGTCGACGCGCCAGGCGAGCGCGTGATCGCTCGGTGTGGCCAGCTCGGGCGCGTAGGCGCTGCCGACATCGCCCACCAACTGTCGCGCCTCCGCAGGCAGCTCCCCCCGCGCGAGCGACGCCTCGAAGCCCGCGAGGTGGCCGCGGCCCGGGCGATAAGTCGTCGCGAATCGACCATTCGGATCGATGGCGGCGCGCGTGGGATCGGCGCCGAACGACGGCCGCCCTCCGAGCGGTGCGGCGGTCGTGGTGTGCGGCTGCCTGGGTGAGTTGGCGGCGCTCGCCGCCGTAGCTCGACTCGGCTGCGGCCGTCCCGTCGCGCTCGGCCACTCCACCTGCGCCGACATCGCCAGCGTGTCGTCGGTGTGCGAACGTCCGCGCAGCGCGAGACCGCCGCTCGCCGCCGCTAGCTCACCAAGCCCGTCATTCGGCGCGTCCGGCACGTCAGCGAGTTCGAGCAACGGCAACGGCGGCGGCGGCTCCGCAGCGACGGCCGGCCCACTCGCGCCAGCGCTCACTGCGTCGTCCTCGTCCGCGCTCCGCGAACATCCGTGAGCTGACATCCATACCGCACAGAGTGCGAGCGCCAGAAGCGTTCTGCGTCGATTGAACATGTGAGTGACCCCTGCGAGAGAGACGAGCGCGGATATGGCACCACGCGGCGGCAAACGTTCCCGACAGACTCACGCTTACTTCACCAACTTGGGTAGCGCCGCGCGAAAGGCCCGGGAACCCGCAGCAGGTCCTCCGCTCAGTCTCGTACGCGACGCGACCAGCGCAGCGACGAATCCCGCTGAGTCGAAGGTCGCTAGCCAATTGACTGACGTAAACTTGCACGTATGCTCGTGTCATGAGTCGGCTCAATCTGACACTCGATGATGACACACAAGACTGGCTCGAACGACACGCTGCCAAGGAGAAAGTCGCGGTCGCCTCGTTCGCGCGTCGCCTGCTGCGCGAGGCGGTGGCGCAGCGCGAGCTCCTCGCGCGACGTCGGAAGCTGGCCGCGGACTACGCCGCCGGGCGAGCTGACACAGCGGAAGTGCTGGAGGATCTCGAGCGTCCGCAGATCGAGGGGCTGCTCGATGATGCGTAAGACTTCGAGCGACGTCGTCAGACGGGGCGACATCGTCTGGATCAACTGCGACCCGTCGGTAGGCGTGGAGCCGCGAAAGACGCGCACTTGCGTCGTGGTCTCGAACGACATCGCCAATCGCTATGGGCAGGCGATCACGATCGTGCCGACGCAGGCCTACACGAAAGAGCGTGCGGGACGGGCCTACGTGGTCGACTTGCGTCGACCGCGCTCATCGATTCGCGCGGCGCGGGTCGCGAACTGCTCGATGGTCATGACCTACGACCGCTCGCGCATCGTGCGTGTCGAGGGCGCGGCGAGCGCAGCCACGATCGCGGAGGTCGATCGCGCGCTGCGGGTGCACCTCGGGCTCGCCGAGTAGCGGAACATCTCGCCGTTGACGTCGCCGGGGCGTGATGAGAGCTTTCGTCCGTGGATCGGAAGCTCTGTGCGCTTCGGCGTCGTTTGGCGGCTCGAGCGCCGCTCGATCCAGCCTCTTCGAGGCGATCGAGACACAGCCTCCATGCCGCCATCGCGACTGCGGGGGTCGGGCTCCTGCTGACCGCGTCAGCTGCTCGCGCCCAGGGCCGAGCCCCCGAGCCGCCGCCACCGCCCCAGCAGCAAGCCGCCGCGACGCCTGGGTCGCTCGACGAGGCCGCGCGGTTGCTGTTCGAGTCCGCGCGCACCGCGTTCGACGACGGCGACTATGAGACGGCGCTCGAGCGCTTCCGGCAGGCGTACGCGGCGAGCCCGCGGCCGGCGCTGCTCTTCAACATCGCGACCTCGGCGGACCGTCTGCGGCGTGACGACGAGGCGCTCACGGCGTTCGAGCAGTACCTCGCAGCGGAGCCGGACGTCGAGAATCGCACCCAGATCGAGGCGCGCATCCGATCGCTGCGCGCCGCGATAGAGGCTCGCGAACACGTGCAGACTCCGGATCGCGCGGTGGACGCAGCCGACGATCGGACGGGCGGTGGGATGCCTTCCGCGGTCTTCCTGACGGTGGGTGGCCTGACAGTGGTGTCGGGCGCGCTCGCGATCTGGGCAGGCGTGACGACGCTCTCGCTCAACAGCGACTACGAGACGTACGCAGCGTCGCCCGGTGCGACGCGGGGACCCGCGAGGGTGCTCTCCGACGCTGCGTCCGCGCGGCAGCTGCTCGCGAACGTCGTCCTCGTCGGCACGGCGGTCTTCGGCGTCGGGGCCGCCGTACTCTTCTTCCTGACGGATTGGGGCAGCGACGACGACAACGCGCCGCGCGCAGCACGCCACTCAACCACGCCCCTGCTCTCCGTCGACGCGCAGGGCGTTGTCGCGGGCTTCAGCCAGCGGTTCTGAGATGCCGAATCCGATGATCACAACTCGCCCCTCGTGCTGCTTCGCTCTGCTCTATGCCAGCGTGCTCGCGCTCGGCGCGTCGGGCTGCTTCGTCGTCGACACCTCGCTCTACGAGGCGCTTCCCGAGGTGCTCGACGGCGGCGAGCCGGACCTCGGACCTCCGCTGCCGTGCACTGGCGAGGGCTCGCTCTGCGGCGCACTCGATGACGGACTCTGCCGCGCGGGGTTCTGCTGCTTCGGTTGCTGGGATGGGAGCGTCTGTCGCGCCGGGATGGCGGACCGCGGCTGTGGCGGCGGCGGCGCGCTCTGCGTGGACTGCGCGCCGACGGATCCGCCCGCGCGGACGTGCGTGGCGCGGGCCTGCGCGGACCTCGACGAGTGCGTGGCGGGGACGGCCCTCTGCACACCCGGCGTCGCCACCTGCACGAACACGGTCGGCAGCTACACCTGCACGTGCTCGGCGGGCTTCGTTGGCGGCGGGAGCGGGTTGGACGGCTGCCGCTACGACGATCCCGCGCTGCTCGGGCTGACGGTGGGCGCCGGCGCCGCGCTGAGCCCGACGTTCACGCCCGGTATGACGGTGTACACGGTGACGCTTCCGCGAGGAGCGATCTCGACGACGCTGACGGCGACGGTCGCGCAGCCGACGCGCACGACGATCACGGTGGCGGGCGCGGTCGCCGCGTCGGGCGCGAGCACGGGCCTCGCCGTCGACCTCGAGCCGCGCGTCGTGACCGTAGTGGTGACGGCAGAGAGCGGCGCGACCCGCAGCTACACGCTCGTCCTCGCACGGGGGCCAGCGACGTACGTGAAGGCCTCGAACACCGACACAGGAGATCGCTTCGGCTACGCCGTATCGCTCTCCGCAGACGGGACACGACTCGCCGTCGGCGCGTTCAGTGAGGCCTCGAGCGCGACCGGCATCGACGGCCCGCAGGGTGACAACGGCGCTGCCGGTAGCGGCGCCGTCTACGTGTTCGCGCTGTCGGGGACGACCTGGACCCAGGAGGCGTACGTCAAGGCGTCGAACACGGGCGCGACCGACGGCTTTGGCTACGCCGTGTCGCTCTCGGCGGACGGGGCGCGCCTCGCCGTGGCCGCGTACCAAGAGGACTCGGGCGCAACAGGCATCGGCGGCAACCAGGCCGACAACACCGCCCTCGACAGCGGCGCCGTCTACATGTTCGCGCGAGCGGGCACGAGGTGGACGCAGGAGGCGTACATCAAGGCGTCCAACGCAGAAGCGGGCGACTCTTTCGGCTACGCCGTGTCGCTCTCGGTCGACGGAGCGCGGCTCGTGGTGGGTGCGCGCTACGAGTCATCGGCGGCGATCGGAGTCGGCGGCGACCAGCGCGACGACAGCGCATCGGAGAGCGGCGCGGCGTACGTGTTCGCGCGGAGCGGTACGACGTGGACGCAAGAGGCCTACCTCAAGGCGTCGAACACGGGTGCGTTCGACTACTTCGGCGACGTGGTGGCCCTCTCGTCGGACGCGACGCGATTGGCCGTCGGTGCAATCGGCGACGACTCGACCGCGACAGGCATCGGCGGCAACCAGGCCGACAACACCGCGAGCAACGCAGGCGCCGTCTACGTGTTCTCGCGGACGGGCACGACGTGGGTGCAGGAGGCGTACGTGAAGGCGTCGAACACGGGCGCGGGCGACCTCTTCGGCAACTCGGTGGCGCTCTCTGCCGACGGCACCCAGCTCGCGGTCGGCGCACGCTTCGAGGACTCCTCGGCGAGGGGCGTCGGCGGCGCGCAGGGAGACAACGCAGCCCTCGAGAGCGGCGCCGCATACGTGTTCTCGCGGACGGGTGCGACGTGGGTGCAGGAGGCGTACCTCAAGGCGTCGAACACGGGCGCGACCGACTACTTCGGCTATGCCTTGTCGCTCTCGGCTGACGGCGCTCGGCTCGTCGTCAGTGCCACCAACGAGGACTCGAGCGCGACCGGACTCGACGGCGACGGCGCCGACAACAGCGCCGCGGAGGCCGGCGCCGCGTACGTGTTCTCGCGGTCGGGGACGGCGTGGGTGCAGGACGCGTACGTGAAGGCGCCGACCACGGGAGCGGGCGACGTCTTCGGCTACTCGGTGGCGCTCTCCGGCGACGGCACGCGGCTAGCGGTCGGCGCGCCGTCGGAGGACTCGCGCGCGACCGGCGTGGGTGGCGACGAGGCGGACGACAGCGCCTCGCTCGCGGGCGCGGCGTACGTCTACTGACGCGGCGCAGCCCGACCGAGTTAGCCGCGCACTCGCCAGTCGCTATCGGCAGGCGATGACGATCGTGCCACCGCCCGATACGACTCGGTCCCGCTGCGTTATGCTCGGCCGATGCCAATCTCCACGATCGTCATGTTGGCCGTCATCGGCGGCCTGGTCGTCTTCTTCATGGTCTTCAACAAGAAGAGGCTGGTCGCTGCCGAGGCGCAGAGCGCGAACGCGCGCGCCGGGGAGCTCGCGCAGCGGATGGGCCTCGAGGTGGTTCAGGGCGATCCGATGACCAACCTCATGTACGCCCGCGCGCTCAACACGAAGAGCACGGGAGAGATGCCTGAGGTCCACGTCCGGCTCGAGGGCTCACCCGGCGGCCGCTTCACCGAGGTCGAGTACTACGAGCGGGTCAAGATCGACCGCGGAGTGACCAGCAGCACGATCACCACGTGGCTCACGGCGCACGTCGCTGTGAAGGTGCGTAGCCCCTTCCCCGCGTTCGAGGTCTTGCTCAAGAACCCCAAGATGTACGCGAGTGAGGTGAAGCCTAAGATCACCGCGCCGCCGACGCCGTTCGGCGATCCGGGCCTGGACGCGGTGCTTGTCCTCAAGACCCAGGATCCCCGCGTGGCGCCGGTCATCACGGAAGCACTCCGCGGCGTCGTCGGCTGGGGCTGGGTGCACATCCACGGGGAGGGCGACCAGCTCCTGTTCCACTGCACCAAGCTGACCGCGACGTACGTAGGAATCGCCGACCAGATCCAGTTCGTGCTCGACGAGATGGCGAAGAGTCTCGAGCAGGCCGCCGCCGCGCACGGCGCGGGCTGAGCAAGTGGAGCAGGGGGTCCCAGTTCCGTGTCGTCGCTGCGGCGCGGCGATGGAGGAAGCCGACTCGGCGGACCTCTACGGCGAGGTGCGCATGCGCTGCGGATTCTGCGGAGAGCAGGAGACGTTGCCCGCCGATCAAGCCGAGCGAGTGCGTGCGCTTCGCAAGCGCCTCGCCCAGATCCGCTGGTCGCAGCAGAACGCGGACGCAGGCGCCGTCGCGATCGCGGGAGCGATCGAGCAGTACAAATTCTTCGCGCTTCCAATGGTGCTCATGGTGTGTGTACTCCCGTGCTTAATGCGCGTCCCCGACCTCATCGACGGACCGCTCGATGCCGCGCGCGTCCTCACGTTCGGCCTCGGGCCGCTCATCTCCTTTAGCGTGATAGCTGCCGTCCTCGGCGGCTCGCTCCTCGGCTTGATCGGGTACCGCCAGGAGGTGCGCCCCGGGTTGCTCGCCTTCCCACCGGCTCGTGCGGGCTCGCCGATGCGTTGCCGCGTGTGTGGGGGAGAGCTGCCGAGCGGACCGTCTGGCGCCTTCGTCCCCTGCCGCTACTGCAGCGCGCCGAACCTGGTCACCGCCGAGATCGCGACGCGACGCGACGAAGACTTGAAGCGAGAGCTCGACGCACACCGAGCGCGCGCCGACGGCGTCACGGCGCGACTGGACGTCGCCCAGAAGCGGATGACGCGCCTCTCGTTCATCGGCATCGCGGTCGGCATGATCGGCGCGATGCTGCTCTCGTCCATCGGTTACGGTCTACTCGTCGCACTGCAGTAGGGAGAAAACATGAGCGCAGGGAACATGAGCGCACAACAACTCGGTCCGGTCATCAGTGAACACAAAGGACGCCTCGCGGCGGGAGGCGTCAGTTGGTACGTCGTCGGCTTGATGTTCGTCGCCAGCATCGTCGGCGCGTTCAAAGCCGTCGTCGCCGGCGACTGGAACCTCATCCTCTACTTCCTCGTCGCGTTGCCGCTCCTCGGGGGCTTCCTCTTCTGGCTCTACACCCGCTGGAAGCAGACTCTCATCCTCCACACCGAAGGCTTCGAGTGGAAGCGCATCGCCCGCGCCAACATCGTGGTGCGCTACGACGAGATCGACAAAGTGCACGTGAGGCGGGAAGTGAGCCGCCGGGCGATGCACATGAAAGGCGAACACACGGTGCTCACCATCCGCTTGAAGAGCGGCAAGACGGTGACGATCACGAACGACATCGAGAACGCGGAGCAACTCGCGAGCTACGCGGACAGCTCGAAAGCGGCCGCCGCCCCGGGTGGCTCGCCGCCCGCCGCGAGCCCGTGGGGGTGATCGTGTGATCGCAGGCAATCTCAGTAATATTGGTACTCGAGCGCCAGCGCGTACATCGCGAGGACAGTGCCGTCGATCAGCCCGGCCGCGAAGTCGAGCGCAACGCGCATCTCGCCGCTACTCCAGCGCGCAAACGCGAGACCCGCGCGTACATCGAGGCCAATGCCGAAGAACATCTCGCTAGCAAAATCGCTGCGCACCACGGCGGCGCCGATTCCAGCGCCCAGCATGAAGATGTCACTCGCCCAATATTGGACGCCGAACAGCAGTGTCGAGAACGTCAGCGAGCCCGCGCCGTCGTCGAGCAGCGTGGCGCCGGTGATGCGCGCTTCGAGCGCCACCGACGAGCTCACGAAGCCGCCGAGCCCGATCGTGAGCCCGTGGAGCCCGAACCGCGACGCATCGAGTTCCGGCACGCTGACCATGGCGACCCCCAGGCCAAGCTCCAGCGTGAAGCCACTGCGCCTCGGCTGATCGATCGCCGCGGCCGGCGCCAGCGGCGCGTACGGCTGCTGCGCATAGACAGGCGCTTGTGGCTGCTGCGCATAGACGGGCGCTTGTGGCGTCTGAGCATAGGGCTGCGCACCAGGCGGCGGAGCCGGAGGCGCAGGCGTCGCTGTGTAGCCGTCCGGCACGGTGAGCGCTTGATCAGGTGGAGCTGCCTGAGCGAACACGGCAGTGGGCAGACATGCGAGGCTCGCGACCAGCGCGAGCGGGGCCCACGAGCAAACCGAGGAGCATGCGATCTTCATACAACGGACCGTAGCGCAATCCCGTCCCCACGTGCCCTGTCGCGCCTCAGAAAGTGTCCAACGGTCAGCCGAGCGGCGGTGCGAAGTGGAACCCGCGCGAGAGCGCGAGGTCGATCGCCGTGAGCGCGTCGGCGAGTCGCGCTTCGCGTACGCCGCGCAGCCACTGCCACTGACGATCGGTTCCGCTGAGACGCTCGACGAAGCGCTCAGTCATCCAGTGACGCAGGTGTTCGCCGTCGCGCATTCCGTCGTCGATGAACGGAACGTCGTCCGGGTGTGTGAGCAAATAGAGATGCGCGGGGTGCGCGACGCCGAGTCGCTCGACCTCCGCGCTTCGCGCACCGACGTAGCGCTCGTGCCAGATGCCTGTCGCGAAGGCGTCGGTGTCGCAGATGAGCACGGGTCCGCCGATACGCGCGGCCTGTTCTTCGCGCTGCGCTTGTCGGCGAGCGACCGCGACGAAGTCGGGTGTCTCCCAGCGGAGCGCCGCCACGTCGGCGTCGGTGCCGAGCAGCGCGAGCTTCTCGCTAGTCACCTCGCGACCGACCTCGGGCACCCACTGCGTCGCGGCATGCGCGCTGCCATGTCTCGCGTTGCGGGCGCGCAGGGCCTCCGCGAGCGCTCTGGCGAGTGTCGTCTTGCCGGTGGACTCGGCGCCGACGAGGACCACGCGCAGCGCGAGATAGGCACGCACGCACGGCGCGAGCGCTGTCCAATGCGCGACGGGATCGGCGCGCACGGCGGTGCCCGAGATCGGATGCGCGTGACGCGCGAGGTCGACGAGCTCGTGGCGTGCGCCGAGGCGCCTTGCGAGCTCGTCACCGTAGTGCTCCGAGGTGAAGACGACGTCGACGGGTGCGAGCGTCACGCGACTGGCACCCTCGCGCATCAGCGCGACGTGGGCGCGCCACAACGCGTCGTCGTCGAAGTCGACTGGATGGTCGTCGACGATGCCAGTCACGGTGATGCGCGGATCATCGGCGTGCACTTCACGGAGCCAGTCGACGCGACGCGCGAGCGGCAGAGTCTCGACCGAGGCCGCCATCACCAGCACGGTCAGCCGCTCACAGCGCGTGGCGGCCACGCGAATCAGGTGATGGTGCCCGGCGTGCGGCGGATAGAACTTGCCAATCACGAGTCCGTGCCGCGCGTTCACGAGCTGGTCCGGAGCTCACGTGACCACGAGCGCAATCCGATCACACACAGCACCCCGAAGCCTGCATAGACGAGCGCTGTGGGGTAAAGCCCGCGACTCATGTATAGCGGCACACTGACGACGTCGACGAGGATCCAGATCCACCACGACTCGAGCAGCTTCTGCGTCTGTCCCCAGGTAGCGGCGAGGCTCAGCGTGAGCACGCCTGCATCGGCGAGCGGCGCAGGCGAGTCGGTGCCGCGCGCGAGCCACACGCTGACGAGCACCGTCGAGACCGCGACGCCCGCGAGCACGCTCCACGCCTCGCGCGGCAGAACACGGCGCACTGCGACGCGGCTGCCATCGCGGCGCGGCCTCAGCCAGCGCCACCATCCGTAGCAGCCGAGGACGAAGAACACGCCCTGCAACGCGCTGTCGGCGTAGAGCTTCGCGCGAAAGAACAGCAGCGCCCAGAAGACGTTGTTCGCGAGACCCATCGGCCACGTCCACACGTTCTGTCGCGCGACCAACCACACGCAGGCGACGCCGGTGAGCGCACCGAGCAGCTCGGCCCAGCTGCATGGCGCGCCCGCGAGAGAGAAGACCGGCGCGTCGAGCCAAGCGAGCCATTGCGTCGCAATCGAGGGCTCCATGCGCAGAGCGTACACGTGCCGTGTGCTGGTGGCGTCGTCACCGACGCGCGCGCCGCGCTTAGGCGTTGCAGAAATCGTCTCGGCGCGCGCATCCTTTTGGTCGACTGAGTCGTCGTGCAGGCAGGTGACGGCACGATATCCCCGGGGGCCCATGAGCACGAACACGGCGAAGGCGACGAAGACAGGCAGCCCGTTCCGTATGGACTGCGCCATTCGAACGACGATCGAGGCGAGCCCGGCAGCGATTTGGGCGCTCCTCACGGACGCCGCAGGCTTCCCGCGGTGGAACTCGACGGTGACCAGCATCGAGGGCGAGATCGCCGAAGGGCGCACGCTCATTCTCAAGGTGCCAACGGCGCCTGACCGCGTCTTCGAGCCGAAGGTCTCGCAGGTAGAGCCGCAGCGCTCGATGGTGTGGAGCGACGGGATGGGGCCGATGTTCAAGGGGGTGCGGACGTTCGCGCTGACGCCCAATGCGGATGGCACGACCAGCTTCCACATGCGGGAGGAGTTCACTGGCCTGATGCTGCCGATGATCAAGCGCTCGCTGCCGGACTTTGCTCCGGTGTTCGAGACCTACGCAGCGGATCTCAAGCGCGCCGCAGAAGGAGCGACATCGTGACCAAAGTGAAAGGCGCAGGGACCGCAGCGGTGCCGTGGGAGCTGAAGACGCCGCCCGGCACCGCGGAATACCACGCGTATTGCGACGAGTCGGCGAGCCCGCCGGCGCTGGTGGTGCAAGTCGGCAATACGCAGCTGCGCTACCACCTTCGCTGCATCGACGATCTGCACGCGATGCTGACGAAACACGGCGACTGGATGGCGCTTGGCAGCGCCGACGAGCAGAAGCCCGCCGCGGATGGAACGGTTGAGGCGTGGGGCCGCGCGGACAGGAATCCGGTGAAGGGCTGGTACGGACTGAAGAAGGGCCTGCGCGGCCGCTTCGGGATGTACGTGCCACCGGTGCTCGAGGCGCTCGGACTCGCCGAAGTGGAGCACAACGCGAAGAACAATCGGATGCGCGCGGTCGCGAAGAAGTAACGACGCTGCGATGACTCGCGCCGCGAACTGTCATGACGCACGACGCGAATGCGCTGCCATGACGCACTACGCGAGAACGCTGCCATGACGCACTACGCGAATGCGCTGCCATGACGCACTACGCGACAGCGCTGCTGTGACGCAGACGCCGCCTACGCTCGCCGCCGCGCGGGAGCAGTTCTTGGCGATGGTCGATTCCGTTCGCCCGGAGCTGCATCGCTATTGCGCGCGGCTCACCGGTTCGGTCATCGATGGCGAGGACATCGTGCAGGATGCGCTCGCCAAGGCGTTCTATGCGCTCAGCCTGTCGCCCGAGGTGCCGCCGCTGCGACCGTGGTTGTTTCGCATAGCGCACAACGCGGCGATGGATCTCCTGAAGGCAGCTGCTCGCAGAGGTCCCGGAGGAGACGACGCTCGCGGCGACGACGCGCGCGGAGCTCGATCGTTATGCGAGCCTCTTCAACGCCCGCGACTGGGAGGGGCTGCGCGCGCTGATCGGCGACGACTGCCGGCTCGACCTCGTGTCGAAGACGCAGCGCCGCGGCAAGCAAGTCGGCATGTACTTCGCGCGCTACGAGAAGGAAGACGTCGCGCTGCGCCTGGTGGAGCTCGATGGACGCCCCGCGTTCGCGGCCTACGTCGCCGGCGCGGCCCAGCCTGCCTACTTCATCTTGCTGGCGTTCGAGCACGGCCGCGTGACGTCGATCCGCGACTTCCGCTACGTGCCATATCTTGTGGCTGAAGCGACGTTCACCTTGCTCGACGGCGAGTAGCTGCGCAGAGCGCTCGGACCACAGAGCGAGCGCGGAGTGTCGGGGCGCGCGTCGAACGTGTTCATCCGATCAGCGGCGCAATAGCGTGGTCAGCGCTGCGTCGTCGAACGCTTGGAGCGAGGGCAATATGGCATCAGCGATCGCAAAGCGCGGATCGACGCGCTCCGGGACGGCGACGCAGATCATCCGTGCGGCTTTGGCCGCGATGACGCCGTTCAATGAGTCTTCGAACACGAGGCACTCGGTCGGCGCGACGCCGAGCCGTGCGGCAGCGCTGAGAAAGACCGCGGGATGCGGCTTGCCGTACGGCTCACGCTCGGCGCTGACGACCTCGGCGAACTGGTCGCGCAGGCCGAGCCGCGCGAGCGAGGCGTCGATGAGCCGCAGCGGCGACGACGACGCGACGGCGAGGTGCAGCCCGGCGCGCGCGCACAGCGTGATCGCGCGCGCACCGCCAGGCTTGGCGACGCCCTCCGCGAGCACCAGCGCGATGACGCGCGTGACGATCTGCTCGCTGAGCTCCGCGACGCTCGGCGTCTCCCACGGCTGTTGGCGGTGGCGCAGCGCGACGACCTCGTCGATGCGCAGGCCGGTGGTCTCGGCCACCTCGGACGCGCTCAGCTGTAGACCGACCGTCGCGAAGAGCTCGTGCTCGGCGCGCTGCCAGAGCGGCTCGCTGTCGATCAGCAGCCCATCGAGATCGAAGATCGCGGCGCGCAACATCGTCAGCTCCCGGCGCGCTCGGCGCGAACCTGCTCGCGCAGCATGAACAGATAGAGGCTCTCGACCTTCGCGCGCGCCCACGGTGTGCGGCGCAGGAATTTCAGGCTCGAGGCGACGCTCGGGTCCTGCTGAAAGCAGCGGATGTCGACCTGCTTGCCGAGCTCAGGCCAGCCGTAGTGCGCGGCCAGCGCCTCGACGATCTGCGCGAGCGTGACGCCGTGCAGCTTGTTCTTCGGTTGCTCGGTGCTCATGCGCAGTGCTCTCGCTGGCGGACTCGAGTCGCACCATGTCCCGCGGACTGGCGGCGCGCTCGTCGGGTGATTCGCGCAGACTCTCACGTTTGCGATCGTTGGCTCCGAGTGCGCCGCAACAGCCGCGCGAGGAGCGCGAAGCCAAACGCACACGCCAGCGCCAGCACCCACGCGCGCGGCGCGAACGGCGCGAGCAACAGGTGGTGTACGACGAGCGCCGCCGCGACGTACGCGAGTCGGTGCAGCGGCTTCCACGCGGCGACGCGCAGCGCGCGAACGATGGGAGGGAATGACGTGAGCAGCAGCGGCACGAGCAGCGCGAGCGCGAGCGCACCCGAGCGCAGCCAGGTCACCTCGACGAACGCCTGCCATGGCGCCGACGGCAGATAGACGGTGAGCGCGACCAGCGCGTGTGCGAGCGCGATCGACGCCGCCACGATGCCGAACACGCGACGCGACGCGACGAGCCGCGTGCGACGCAAGAAGAGAGGCGGTGTGAGTCGCGCGAGCGGTGTGATCGCGAGCGCGGCGAGCAGCAGCAGCGCGGCGAGCCAGCCAGAAGCGCGCAGCGTGAGGAGCGCAGCGTCGCTCACAGCGACTCCAGGGGAGCGCGGCTCACAGCGACTCCAGGGGAGCGCGGCTCACAGCGACTCCAGGGGAGCGCGGCTCACAGCGACTCCAGGGGAGCGCGGCTCACAGCGACTCCAGGG
>Ga0163144_10018430_pt1 | contig 14121 bp, 12 predicted proteins | sample OliLak19BULKMAT1_FD_123175 | JGI IMG/M metagenome (GOLD analysis project Ga0163144, IMG submission 123175) | Freshwater microbial mat bacterial communities from Lake Vanda, McMurdo Dry Valleys, Antarctica - Oligotrophic Lake LV.19.BULKMAT1 | ecosystem: Environmental > Aquatic > Freshwater >... | reverse complement strand
TGATCGAGTTCATCCAGCAGCTCCTCAACGGCCTCGGGCAGGGCTCGATCTATGCGCTCATCGCGCTGGGTTACACGATGGTTTTCGGGGTGCTGCGGTTCATCAATTTCGCGCACGGCGACGTCTTCATGCTCGGGGCGTTCGTGGGGTTTTACCTCGGGCCGAAGACGCTCCGGTTGTTTGGCGATGGGCCGTCGTACTCCGGCGCGTTGGGCGTGCTGGTGCTGGCGATGGTGCTGTGCGCGGTCATCGGCATCGTCATAGAAAAGCTGTGTTACCGGCCGCTGCGCGACCGGCCCAAGCTGACCGTGCTGATCACAGCGATTGGCGTTTCGCTGTTTTTGGAAAACGCCGGGCAGTTGGTTTTCGGGGCGAACCCGCAATCGTTCCCGGAACTCATCACTGACCGCGCGCTGGAGATCCCCGAGTCGTGGGGCGCGATCTCGGGGCTGACGATCACGGTTTCCCAGGTGCTGGTTTTCGGGGTGACGCTGCTGCTGCTTTTCGTGCTCCGCCATGTGGTGATGAAGACGAAGATGGGCATGGCCATGCGGGCGCTGTCGTTCAATCCCGTGGCGGCGTCGCTGATGGGCATCAACAACGATGTGGTCATCTCGTTCACCTTCGGACTCGGCTCGGCGCTGGCGGGTGCGGCGGGGATTTTGACCTCGATCCAACAGCCGTCCATTGATCCGCTGATGGGCGTGAACGCCGGGCTGAAGGCGTTTGTCGCGGCGGTGCTCGGCGGCATCGGCAATCTGCCGGGGGCCGCTTTAGGCGGACTCTTGATCGGCGTGCTCGAAGCCTTAGTAGTGGGCTACGGCGCGGAGAACGGCCTCTCAACTTACCGCGATGCTGTCGTCTTCGGCGTGCTCATCCTCATTTTGATCGTCAAGCCGACGGGCCTGCTCGGCACTTCGGAAAGGGAGAAAGTGTAAATGTTCGAGCGCTCGAAACTCCTGTTGCTGGCGACGCTTTTGGCCTGTGCGGGGCTGTCGCATTTCGCCGGCGGGATCAGCCCGTACTACTTCGACATCCTCATCGGAATTGGCATCAACATCATCCTCGCCGTCGGCCTGAATCTTGTGAACGGCTACACCGGGCAGTTCTCGCTCGGGCACGCAGGGTTCATGGCGGTGGGCGCGTATGCGTCGTCGTGGCTGACGCTGAAATACGGCTACTCGATTGGTTCCGGCACGCTGAGCACGACGACGGTCTTTGTGCTGGCGCTGCTCGGCGGCGGACTGGGCGCGGCGCTGTCGGGGTTTCTCGTGGGGGTGCCGTCGCTACGCTTAAAGGGCGATTACCTCGCCATTGTGACGCTCGGTTTCAACGAGATCATCAAGAGCGTGATCCAGAACGCAGAGCCGCTCGGCGCGCAGCGCGGACTGGGCGGGATGGAGCAGCACACGAACTTTTTTTGGACGTTCGCGTTTGCGGCAGTGACGATTTACGTCGTGCTGAATTTGGTGGGCTCGACGTATGGGCGCGGCTTTCTCGCGGTGCGCGACGACGAAATCGCCGCCGAGGCGATGGGCATCAACACGACGAAATACAAGGTGCTGGCCTTCGTGCTTGCGGCGTTTTTCGCGGGCATCGCGGGCGGGCTGTATGCGCACTTCAAGCAGTTCATTCACCCGGAAGGCTTCAACTTTCTGCGCTCGGTGGACATCGTGGTCATGGTGATCCTCGGCGGGATGGGGAACACCGCCGGCGTGGTGGTCGCGGCGACACTGCTCACGATCCTGCCGGAGTTTCTGCGCGCCGTTTCGCGCTACGAATGGCTGCCGGAATGGCTGCGGCATGTGGCGGAGAACCGGATGATTCTTTACTCGCTGTTGCTCATCGTCCTCATGCTCACGCGGCCGCAGGGGCTGTTTGGCAATTTCACCGGCAAGCGCAACTCCAAGCTGCAATGAGCGCGCCGCTGCTGAAACTCGACAAGGTGACCGTGCAGTTCGGCGGACTGAAAGCCGTGGGCGACCTTTCTTTTACCATCGGCGAGGGCGAACTCATCGGCCTGATCGGGCCGAACGGCGCGGGCAAGACGACGGTCTTCAACCTCATCACCGGCGTGTATGAGCCGACGGCGGGCGCGATCACTTTTGCGAACAAATCCGTGGTCGGGCATCGCCCGTACAAGATCACCGCCCGCGGCATCGCGCGGACTTTCCAAAACATCCGGCTGTTTCCGTCGCTGAGCGTTTTCGACAACGTCCGCACGGCCTGCAACATGCACCTGCGCCACGGCATTTCGCACGCACTGGCGCGCGGCCCAAAGTTCTCCGCGGAGGAGCGCGAGATCGAGGCGACGGTGATGGAGTTGCTGGAAATTTTCGGCCTGACCGCGGAGCGCGACGCCGCCTGCAAGAGCCTGTCCTACGGCGATCAGCGCCGGCTCGAAATCGTGCGCGCCCTCGCCACGCGGCCGAAGTTGCTGCTGCTCGACGAACCCGCCGCCGGCATGAACCCGACGGAGAAAGCCGAGCTGATGAAGCTCATCCGTTTCACGCAGGAAAAATTCGGCTGCGCGGTGCTGTTGGTGGAGCACGACATGAAGGTGGTCATGGGCATTTGCCAGCGCATCAACGTGCTCGACTACGGGCGCAAGATCGCCGAGGGCACGCCCACGGAAATCCGCAACGATCCGAAGGTCATCGCGGCGTATTTGGGCAAAGAGGAAGAGTAGCCCGGTGCGGCGGCGCTAATGTTTGCCGCCCACGGCGCCGGTCGCTATAACGACGCGCCATGACTTTTGCCCCTGCCGACTACCTCGACCTCACGCACACGGAGCATCGGATGCTTTTTGAAAATGCCGTCAATGTGTGGGACGCGCTGCGGCAGATCACCAGCTACCTGCAATTCCGGCTGAAGCCCGCGATCCACGGGCGGTTGGTGGGGAAGCCGTTCATCAGCGGGGCGGTGTTTGTGGGCCAGGGGACGGTGATCGAGCAAGGGGCGATGATCAAAGGGCCGGCGTGGATCGGCGAAGGGTGCGAAATTCGCAACGGCTGCTACATCCGCGAGAACGTGATCGTGGGCTCCGGCTGCGTGCTGGGAAATTCGTGCGAGTTCAAGAACTCGATCATTTTCGATGAGGCTCAGGTGCCGCATTTCAACTACGTGGGCGACTCGATCATCGGCTACCGCGGGCACCTCGGCGCGGGGGTCATCCTTTCCAATGTGAAGCTCGACCACAGCGAGGTCACCATCGCCACGCCGCAGGGGCCGGTGCCGACGGGGCTGAAAAAATTCGGCGCGGTGGTGGGCGACCGCGCGGAAATCGGCTGCAACTCGGTGATCAATCCCGGCTCGCTGATCGGACGGCGGTCGGTGGTTTATCCGGGGACCGTCTGGCGTGGCGTCGTGCCGGCGGAGAGTGTGGTAAAGACGACGCAACAGCATCAGGTCACCGCACGGCGGGACTAAGACGCGGGCCGGGAAAAGCTACTCTTCTTCTTCCTCGGTCCCGGCTTGCGATGGCAGGAGATGCTCGATCGGCTTTTCCTTTTTCTGCAACGCGCGGCGCAGTTTCATCAGCGCGATGTTTTGAAGCTGCCGGATGCGCTCGCGGGTCACGCCGAATTTCTTGCCGACTTCTTCGAGCGTCTTCGCCTTGCCGCCATCGAGACCGAAGCGCGAGAAAATGATCTTTTTCTCCCGCTCATCCAGCACGCCGAGCAGGTCGCCCACTTCGTCGCGCAGGTTTTGGTCGCGCAGTTGTTCGAAAGGTGTGAGCGCCTCAAGGTCGCCGACGATCTCGCCGAACTCGGTGGAGTCGTCGTCGCTGATCGGAGCGTCGAGCGAAGCCGGGCGGATGGAGACGATCTTGAGTTGCGAGATTTTCCCCGCTGCCAAGCCGACCTCCTCAGCCAGTTCGTCATCGGTCGGCTCGCGACCGAGTTCCTCACTCATCTGCATCGCCACGCGGCGCATTTTCGAAATCTTGTCCACGAGGTGGACGGGCAGGCGGATGGTCTTCGACTGGTTCGCGAGAGCGCGCTTGATGGACTGCTTGATCCACCACGCGGCGTAGGTCGAGAGCTTGCCGCCTTTTGCGGGATCGAAGCGTTCGACGGCTTTCATCAGGCCGATGTTGCCCTCGGAAATCAGATCGAGCAGCGGCAGCCCGAGGTTGGCGTAGTCGTGCGCGATCTTGACGACGAGCCGCAAGTTCGAGCGGATCATCAGCGAACGCGCGGCCTTGTCGCCTTTCTTGATCTTGGCCGCCAGATCGATCTCCTGCTCAATCGTGAGCAGCGGGATCTGCCCGATCTCACGCAGGTAGATTTTGATCCCTGAATCGGAATCTTCGCCGGATTTGTAGTTCATTTTAAGATGCCTCGGGCTTTTTTGGTCAGCGGTGACTCAGTGTCTAATACGTTGCGGAAATGGTTTTGGGAGGTGTGCGCTGGTGGATTATTTCCGTCAAAAAAGGAGTTTGGTCGTGGCTGTGTATTTACAATCGGCTGCCGGGTGGCAAGACTTTACTTCAAAAAAGTTTATCCTATTCGGTAAGTATTCAACCTCATTAAGGACCGTGAAATCCGACAGACCCGGTCCGAGCCTGTTCAAACCTTTTTACATCTCCGCTCGACTCTGGCATCTCAGCTTCCGTGCTGGCCAAGATTTACTCTGCTGCGGTTTATGGCGTGGACGCCTTTGAAGTCGAGATCGAGGTCAATGGTGCGCGGGGCAGTCCCGTCATCGTTGTCGTCGGTCTGCCCGATGTCGCGGTGAAGGAGAGCAAAGACCGCGTCACCACGGCCATCGCCAACAGCGGCTACCACTGGCCGCGCGGGCGCACGACGATCAACCTCGCGCCGGCCGATGTGAAAAAAGAAGGCCCGAGTTTTGATCTGCCGATCGCGCTCGCGATGATTGCCGTCGGCGCGGAAGTCGAGCTGCCCAACGTCGAGCAGTTTTGCTTCGTCGGCGAGCTGGCCCTGACCGGCCAGGTGCGGCCGGTGCGCGGCGTGTTGCCGGTGGCCCTGGAGGCGCGGCGGTGTGGGCGAAAGGGCGTGGTCGTCCCGCTGGAAAACGCGCGCGAGGCCGCGATGGTCGAGGGGATTGATGTCTATGGCGTGAGCAATCTGCGCGAAGCCTTCGAGTTTCTCACCGGCGAAAAAGCGCTTACGCCGGTGCGCGAAGACATCACCCATTTTTTCGCACGGCACCAAAACTACGACGTGGATTTTGCTGATGTGCGCGGGCAGCACCACGTCAAGCGCGCCATCGAGGTCGCCGTCGCCGGCAATCACAACGCGCTCTTCATCGGGCCACCGGGCTCCGGCAAGTCGATGATCGCCAAGCGCATCCCGACCATCATCCCGCCGATGAGTTTGGAAGAAGCCATCGAGTCCACGAAGATCCACAGCATCTGCGGCCTGCTCCTCGATCCCGGCCACTCCTTCGTCGCCACGCGCCCGTTTCGCGCCCCACATCACACCATCTCCGACGTCGGCCTCATCGGCGGCGGAGCCACGCCCTCGCCCGGCGAAATCAGCGTCGCGCACAACGGCGTGCTCTTTCTCGACGAACTCCCCGAGTTTCGCCGCACCACCCTCGAAGTCCTGCGCCAGCCGCTCGAAGACGCCCGCGTCACCATCTCCCGCGCCGCCGGCTCCATGTCCTTTCCCGCCGACTTCATGCTCATCGCCGCCATGAACCCGTGCAAATGCGGCTACTTTGGCGACCCGAAACGCGAGTGCCGCTGCAGCCCGCTCGATGTGCAGCGCTACCGCGACCGCATTTCCGGCCCGCTCCTCGACCGCATCGACATCCACGTCGAAGTCCCCGCCGTGCAATACCGCGACATCTCCAGCAACGTCCCCGGCGAATCCTCCGCCGCCATCCGCGAGCGCGTGGAAAAAGCCCGCATCGTCCAGCACGCGCGCTTCGCTCCGCTGGGCAAAACGCGCACCAACTCCCGCATGAGCGCGAAGCAGATCAAACAGTTCTGCGCGCTCGATGAAGCCGCCGAGGGCATGATGAAAATGGCCATGACCGAGCTGAATTTCAGCGCCCGCGCCTACGACCGCATTTTGAAAGTCGCCCGCACCATCGCCGACCTCGCCGGCTCCGAAAACATCGCCGCCGAGCACGTCGGCGAAGCCATCCAATACCGCACTCTCGACCGCACCCTCTGGGCGTAGGAGCCGGTTCAGCGCTCCGCGATCGGCACCACTTTTTTCCCGACCGGCGCGCCGGTGTATTCGCTGAGCGGGCGGAAGAGGCGGTTGTCGGCGAGCTGCTCGAGGATGTGCGCCGTCCAGCCGCTCATCCGCGAGATGGCGAAAATCGGCGTGAACAAATCCGTGGGGATGCCGAGCGAGTAATAGACCGTGGCGCTGTAGAAATCGACGTTCGCATTCAGCCCCTTGCGCTCTTTCATGATGGCGGCGATGCGCTCGCTCATCTGAATCCATTTGGCGTCGCCCAGCTCGTTGCTGAGCTTGATGGCCATCGCTTTCAAATGCGGCGCGCGCGGGTCGAGCACTTTGTAAACGCGGTGGCCAATGCCCATGATTTTCTTTTTCTGCGCGAGCGCGTCCTCAATCCAGTGGTCCACGTTTTCCAGCGAGCCGATCTCCTGCAGCATGTGGATCACGCCCTCATTGGCCCCGCCGTGCAGCGGCCCTTTGAGCGCGCCGATGGCCGCGCTGACCGCGGAATACATGTCGCTCAGCGTGCTGGCCACGACGCGCCCGGTGAAGGTGCTCGCATTGAAGCCGTGCTCGGCGTGCAGCACGTAGGCCACATCGAGCGTCTGCACGGCCTCGGTGCCCGGCTCCTCGCCGGTCATCAGCCAGAGGAAATGCGCGGCCTCGCTCAGATCCTTGCGCACGCGCGGCAACGGCTGGCCGGTGCGCGCGCGGTGGAAATACGCGGCGATGATGCCGATCTGCGCCACGAGCTTGACGGCGATGGCTTGGCTCTCGGACACGTCGAGGTCGTGCCGCACCGTGGGATAGCAGCCGAGCATGCTCACGACCGTGCGCATGATGTCGATGGGCGCGGCGGTCTTCGGCGCGTTGACGATGAAATCCATGACGCCCTGCGGTAGCTCGCGCTCGGCGCGGAGCGCGGTAGTCAGGCGGTCGAGTTCGCGCGCGGTTGGCAAACGGTTGTGCCACAGCAGGTGGACCACTTCCTCGTAGCTGACCTTGCCCGCGAGTTCATTGATGTCGTAGCCGCAGTAGATGAGCTGGCCGATGTCCCCGCGTACGTCTCCGATGCGGGTTTCAGCGGCGACGATGCCTTCGAGTCCTCGTGAAATGACGGCCATGTAATTTAGGAATTAAGATTTAAGAAACTCCGCCTCGCGGCCAACGCGCCGGAGCAGACGCGGAAAGATGTACGCCGGTCCGCACCGGCATCAAGCGGGAAGCGGTGAAACTTTTCGCGTGTCGAGTGGCCGGACTCGGATTGCCCGTTCTCCGTTATATTCGATCCAGATCCGGCTTAAGGTTGCGCGGCCGGTCGCATGTTCGGCAGATATTCGTAGAGCGTTTTGACGCTGCCATCGGGGAAGATCATGAGATTGCCATCCGCATGCAAAGAACCACGCTCGATGAACCACGGCTGTCCTGACCAGCGATGCGGGGTCATCTCTTTGTCGTCGAACGGCGTGGGGAGATAGTCGATACGCTCTTTGGGAGACTCGGAATTGGGAGTGCTTTCTGCTGCCGAGAGTTGTTTTTGCGTGGTCGGGCAGTGCCAGGTTTCTTTGGAAATCTTATAGGGATTTAGCGCCGCCATCCATTGCCGGGCATATTCGTCGGAATCGGTTTCACCCGCTAGATTAGGATCAATCTGAGGCCATCGCTTTTGATCTTGCAGATACGATTCCGTGCCCACGTATAAGGACTTCAGGTTCATCGTGCATTTTGCCCGGTCCATTCGGGCAGTCATGCTTGAAACGACCGGAAGCAACATCGTGACGAGAATCGCAATGACGACGATCACCGTCACTAGTTCCAAAAGCGTCAGGCCCGCGGTGCGGGCCTGACGAAAGGGAGAATTCTTCACCGATTATTAGGTGCAAGAAGCAGTTGCCAATTTGCTCAACACTACGGAACGGTTGCACCCGGGACGGTTGCACCCGTTAAACCACCGGTGACGGGAGCATCAGCCTGCCTGAAACCGTCCAACTTAAACTTGAGCGTACCTGAAGGGACGCGAGTAGTACCAGTGGCGGTGCCGGTTGCTGGTGGGACAGCCGGAATACTGACCGAGGTGAGAATTGAAACATTGAATGTTGCTTCACCTTTGAGGGTGACTGCATTTTGGCGACCACTGTTGAGTTTGGCTTTGATCGAACCATTGGCCTCCGGTTGCCGATCACCACCGCTAGTAACAGTGATCGTGGGGTCAAAAATCCCTCCTACCGTAGTGGTGGTTGTGCTAACCGTTCCATCGGCGATGGCGACAAGCGTCTTCTTATTAGGATCAGCGATTCCAGTCAGGGTGCTGGTAAATGACGTTCCTTCAAAAAACAGCGCGGTCGTGCCAGTGGCAAAACCAGTCTGTGGCACCGTAATCAGAAACAATCCGATCGAATTGGTGCCGACCGAAGTTGTCGTGGTCCCGGCTCCCAGAATATCGCCAGTCGTGGTCACGCCGGTCAGGACGCCAGCGTAGATGCCCGTTACAGCAGCTTGATTTCCAGAATAAACCGGGCCGCCGCTCAGAGCCCAGCATTGCGTTTGCACGAAGACGAAGGCGACGAGAAGTGAGAGAACGTTTTTCATGGGCGGCAATCAATCGGCACCGCTTCCGAGTGTCAAAGGCTTTTTAAGAACGGCACCAAGAATCTTGTGCGGCGATCTCGCTTCGTAAAGATTCCCCCCCTCGCCCTGAATTTCATGCCCGCTCCCCTGCCTCCTGCCGACCTCCCATCGCTCGCCCGCGCGGTGATCGCCCGCGCGAAATTCCCGCAGCTCGCCACCCTTGATGGCGACCAACCGCGGGTGCGACCGGTTTCGCCGGTGCGGGTGGACGGGTTCACGATCTATGTGGCGAACCTGCGCAGCTACGGCAAGACCCGCGAGATCGCGGCGAATCCGCAGGTCGAGCTTTGCTATCTCGACGAGCACCACGACCAGGTGCGCATCACCGGCGTGGCCGAAGTGCTGACCGATGCGGTGCTGCTGCGGGAAATCTGGGAGGGCAACGCGCTGCTGCGGCGCTATCTCGGTTCGCCGGAAAATCCTGAGCTGATCATCTATCGCATCCGCCCTGTGCGCGTGCGCTTCATGCGCGAGTGGGCGCTGGAATACCACGAGGTGCCGCTCGACGCCTAAGCGAGGGTGCCCGGCGCTACTCCACGAGGCCGAACGCCCGCACCGTCTGGCTCTTGCCCTTGAGCGTGCGCTCGCCGAGATCCTCGAACTTTTTCACGTCAGGCATTTGCGCGGAAAAATCACCGGACATGACCACGCGCCGGTTCAGTTCCTTGGAGAGCGCTTCGAGCCGGAAGACCGTGTTCACCGCGTCGCCGATGATCGTCGCGTCGCGCTCGGCGGCCACGCCCACATTGCTGCACGTCACGCGCCCGTAGTGGAGCGAGATGGCGATTTTGAAAGGCTCGCCGTTGGGCCAGGTGCGGGAGTCCGCCAGCGCCAGCATGCGCTTCGCGGCGGCAAAGGCGGTGCCGCAATCCGCCGGGCCGCGCCCGCTCACGCCCCAGTAGGCGAGCATGGCGTCGCCGATGAACTTGTCGATCGTCCCCGTGCTTTGCGCGACCATGTTGCCCGTCTCGCGGAACCACGCGCCGAGCGCCTGCGCCATTTCCTCGCCGGAGATTTTTTCCGACATCGTGCTGAAGCCGCGGATGTCGCACACCAGCAGCGCCACGGGCCGCGCCTCGACCACCGAGTGGTCCACGCTGCCGATCATGGTCATGGCGTTGGACTCGCCGCAGGCCTCTTCGTCGTGCTCGAGGAAAATCATCTGATTGTCCGCGATGCGAATCTTCGCCCCGTCGGTCAGCGTGACCGGCATGACCACCCGCTCGTCGTTCACGTAAGTGCCGTTGCGGCTGCCGAGATCAATGAGCTGGTACTGCCAGCCATTGTGGCAGCGGATGAGCGCGTGCTGGCGCGAAACCAGCGGACTGAAACTGAGGCAGACCGTGTTTTCCCGCGTCCGTCCGATGGATGCAGTATTGCCGATGCCGACCTCGAAAGGTTCGGCAGTGGCGGGCTGGATCTTGAGTTTCGCTCCCATAGGGTTCTTCTGGTTCGATGCGGGTTGCAGGTTGCGCGCGCCGACGGAAAACTGCAACCTCTCCCGCTCTCGCACGCAAGACGCTTACGTAAAAAACATTCATGCCCGAGGCCATTCTCTTCGACCACTACGAAGTTCTGACCCGCGACGACGGTTCGCCCTACGAACTCGGTCGCGGGGCAATGGGCATCACCTACAAAGCCTTCGACACCAGCCTCCGCATCACCGTCGCGCTCAAGGTCATCAACGCGACGTATCTCAACAGCGAGGTCGCCCGGCAGCGCTTCGTACGCGAGGCGCGCTCGGCCGCAAAACTGCGGCATCGCAACGTGGCCTCCGTCTTTCATCTCGGCACCGAGGGCGACACCTGGTTTTACGCGATGGAATTCATCGACGGCGAAACCGTGGAAGCGCTGATCAAGCGCCAGGGCCCGCTCGTTCCGTCGCTGGGGCTGACCATCACCGACCAAGTCGCGCGCGCCCTCAACGCCGCCAGCCAGCACGGCCTCGTGCATCGCGACATCAAGCCCGCGAACCTCATGCTCGTCCGCGAGGACGACGAGCTGGTCGCGAAAGTGATCGACTTCGGCCTCGCCAAAACCGCGCACGCCTTCGAGGGCGAGGACGCCGCGACCCTGAGCCTGGGCGGCTTCGTCGGCACCCCGCATTTCGCCAGTCCCGAGCAGCTCGAGGAAAGGGACATCGACGTCCGCTCCGACATCTATTCCCTCGGCGTCACGCTCTGGTACATGCTCGCCGGGCAGGCACCGTTCGCCGGCTCCATGGCGCAGGTGATGAGCCAGCACCTCTCGAAGCCGCCGCCTTTCGAGAAGCTGGAGGACCTCCCGCCAGCCGTCTCCGAGGTGCTGCGGCGGATGCTGGAGAAAGATCCCGCCGACCGTTTTCAGACGCCCGCCGAGCTGCGCAAGGCCATCGAGAACGCGCTCGAAGCCAGCCTCGCCGCACCCGCCGCCGCACCCGGTGAACCCGCTGCGGACGACGAGAATTTCGTGACCCTTTTGGAAACCTCCGCCGCGCGTCCCGGCGAGACGCGGTTCGAAGTCGGCGTGGTCCTCGCGGCCCGCTACCGCATTCTCGACGTGCTCGGCGAGACCAACACCGGGCGCGCCTTTCGCGCCTTCGACGGCGAGCGCCAGGGCGACGTGCGCATCCTGGTGCTGCACCCGGAATTTCTCGGCGACCCGACCGCCTGCACCGGGCTGGAGCGCGAAGTGGAAAAGCTCAAACCCGTCCAGCATCCGAACCTGCTCGGCGTCTATGATTTTGAAACCATCGAGCAGGCCAGCTTCCTCGCGCTGGAATGGACGAACGGCTTCTCGCTGCTCGAACTCCTCCGCGCGCGCCGCGAACTCGCCGCCGACGAAACGCTCGCCCTGCTGCGGCAGGCCGCCGCCGGCGTGGATCACGCGCTCGCGCACGGGCTCGGCGGCCTCGAGTTCGGGCTGCACCAGATCTTCGTCCATTTTGTGCAGCCGGTGGAAAAGGACGCGCTGCTGCGCGCGGCGGTGTCGGGCTGGCCGGAGTTCGTGGTGAAAATTTACCCGCTCGCTTTCGCCCGCGATCTCGCGTCGTCGCAGACTTGGGCCGGTGGCAAAACGATGGTCGGCGACGCGGCGGCGGCGGCGCATCCCGACGCGGAAGCGCGCCCGCGCTATCTCCAGGCGCTCGCCGCGCTCGGTTACGAACTGCTCGGCGGCACGCTCTCCCCCGCCGCGCTCGGCGGCACCGCGGCGCCCCGCTGCGCGCCACTCTCCACGCTTTCCGAGGAGGGCAATGAAGTGCTCCGCCGCGCGCTCGATCCCGCGCGCTCCTTCGCCAGCGCCGGGGAATTTTGCACCGCGCTCAGCCGGCTCGACGGGCTCCAAGTCCGCCGCCACGATTCCCACGCCGGCCCGGTCGCGCCACCGCCCGGCCCCGCGCTTCCCCCGCCGCTGCCGCCCGCGAAAAAGAAAGCGCCGCGCGGGCTCATCGTCGGCATCGCCGCGGCGATTCTCGTGCTCGGCGCGGGCGGATATTTCATCACGCACCGCACCCCGGCCCCGCCATCTCCCGACGGCGAACCGATCCCGGAAAAGGAACCGTCGGACAACGCCGAGCAGCTCGAAAAGGAACGGCAGGCGCATTTGGAAAAGGAGCGCGAAGAAGCCGCCGCCGCGGAAAAAATGAAGGCCGGGGAAGCCCAAGCCGCCGAAGAAAAACGCGCCAAAGAGGAAGAGGAAAAAAAGGCGCAAGCCGCGAAGCAACGCCAGGAACTGCTCAAAAGCCGCATCGGGAAGGCGCAGGCGCTGGAGGAGAAAGGCGCGTGGGAGCCATCCGTCCGCGCGTGGCTCGCCGTGACGCGGGAGTTTCCCGAATCCGGCGTCGGCAAGAACCACCTCGAAACGCTCCTCCACCACCTGCGCGACCGCCCGAGTCCCATCTCGTTCGCTGAGTTCACCACCATGCGCGAACCCATCACCGAAGCCGCGCAGATGGACATCCTTTCCGCCATGCTCCTCCTCGGCGACAACCTCCGCAAAACCGAGCCGGACACCGCTTTCAAGTGGTACACCACCGCCGTCGAGAAGAAGGCCGACCCCGTCGCCATGACGCAGCTCGGCTTCATGCTCGAAATGGGCGTGGGCAACAGCAAACCGGACTTCGCCAAGGCGGTGGAGTATTTCCAAGCCGCCGCCGACAAGGGCGACATCGGCGGCAAATTCGCGCTCGGCCGCTGCTACCTCACCGGCCGCGGACTCCCGGCCAAGGACGAAAAGCGCGGGGCCGAACTCACCCGCGAAGCCGCCGACGCCGGCGACACCCGCGCGATGAATCTCCTCGGCGACTGCTACACCCACGGCACCGGCGTGAAGACCGATTTCGCCGAAGCCTTCCGCCTTTTCACCCTCGCCTCCGGCAAGGGAAATCTGAAAGCGCTCGGCAATCTCGGCGTCCTCTACATAACCGGCCGCGGCGTCCCGGCGGCGAACCCGAAAAAGGCCGCCGAGCTGTTTGAGAAAGGCGCGGACGCCGGCGACAGCGCGTGCATGTTCAACTTCGCGCAGTGCCTCGACGAAGGCATCGGCACCGCCAAAAACGGCCTGAAAGCGCAGGCCTGGTATCGCAAAGCCGCCGAGGCCGGTGACGAACGCGCCGCCGAGTGGTGCCGCAAACGCAACGTGCCCTTCACGCGCGAATGACCGCGCGCGGAGAAGTGCTTGCCTCTCCGCCGCCCGCACTTTAAAACCCCGCACACACGCATGAAAATCTCCTCCATTCGCCCCATCGCCCTCGTTACCTCCATCGCGCTCGCCGTCGCGGGCTGCGAAAACATGACCCCCGGTGAAAACGCCGCCGTCTTCGGCAGCGGCGCCGGCATCCTCGCCGGCACCCTCGCGCGCGCCGCGGGGGCCAGCACCGGCGAGTCCATCGCCATCGGTGCCGCCGCCGGTGCCGTCGTCGCGATGACCACCTACATCATCGCCAAGCGCCAGGCGACCGAACGCCAGCGCCAGATCGCCGAACAGCGCGCCCGCGTTTACTACGGCCGCCTCTCGCCCGCGAGGAAAGTCGCGCTCAAGAAAAAGCGCGTGCGTTACATCGCCGTGGACACCGCCAGGGACGAGAAGACTTCGCCGAAAGCCAAGAAAGCCGTGATGATCTGGGACACGCAAACCGAGAGCGTCGCCGGGAATAACGTCTATGACGTGCAGAGCACGCCGGCCGTCGGCTCGACCGCGAAATTCGACACCTACTCCGCGGAATACGTCGGCTCCGGCGGCTAGGCCCGGCCCTTTCCCCCGCTCCCTCCATGAAACCCGCCGCGCTGAAAATCTCCGCCGCGCTCGCCTGCTGCGCGCTGCTCGGCGGGACCGCCGCAAGGTGCGGCGC
>Ga0163144_10018428_pt1 | contig 14122 bp, 11 predicted proteins | sample OliLak19BULKMAT1_FD_123175 | JGI IMG/M metagenome (GOLD analysis project Ga0163144, IMG submission 123175) | Freshwater microbial mat bacterial communities from Lake Vanda, McMurdo Dry Valleys, Antarctica - Oligotrophic Lake LV.19.BULKMAT1 | ecosystem: Environmental > Aquatic > Freshwater >... | reverse complement strand
TGTACACGTGCGCGTCCGTCTTCTGCGCGCCGGGCTTGACGGAGATGAGGCCGTCGAACACGTAGCGCGCCTTGTCGTCGATGACGGCCTTATAGAGCGCGCGCGTGATGCCGCCGACCGCGACATGCTCGACGAGCGTGTGGTGGTCGGCGAACTCGGAGCCGCCGAGCAGCGCCAGGCCGTTGAGATGGCATTCGGCGCCCTCGCCCTCGATGCGCACGCGCAAGTCCTCGCGCGCGAACAGGCCGCCCAGGTTCAGCGCGTGCGACTCGTAGCGCGCGCGCGACGCGAGCGATACCTCGAGCCCCAGCGTCAGGCGGCCCTGCGCGCCCTCGCGAACGACGCGGTGGTGGCGGAGGAACGCGCCTTCGCCCAGGATCACCTGCGCGCGGACGTTCTTCCACGACGGCGCGTCGCCGAACGAGAGGGTCTCCTCGACGAGCTCCGCCGAGGCGCCGGCCTCGAGCACGACGATGACGCGCGCCTGCGACGACTCGGAGAGCGCGGAGGCCTCGGAGATGTGGACGAGATGGATGGACTGGTCGGCGCGCACGTGGCGAGCGACGCGGACGACGAAGCCGTCGCGCGCGGCCGAAGCGATCGCCGCGAGAGGCAGGTCGGCGGGCGGCGTGAGGTTCAGGATCGCTTCCAGGCCGGCCGCGCCGGACAACGGCTCGACGGTCACGCCCGCGGGAAGCTTGAGCACGGCGTGCTTGGACTCCCACCGGCCGTTGACGAGCGCCGCGCGGTGGAACCCGACGGGACACAGCACGCGGCCGCCGAGCGGGAGGATGCGCTCGGGGATTCCGGCCGGCTTGAAGTCCGGGCCCGTGAGGATCGCGGCGGGAGTGTACCGCCAGCCTTCCTTCTGAGCGGCGAGCGCTTCCTTGATCATGCCGCGACCTTTTCCTCGATCCAGCCGTAGCCCTTCTTCTCGAGCTCGAGCGCGAGCTCCTTGCCGCCGGACTTGATGATCCGGCCGCCGGACAGGACGTGCACGTAATCAGGGACGATGTAGTCGAGCAGGCGCTGGTAGTGCGTGACGACGACGAACGCGCGCTTCGGGTCGCGCATGCGGTTGACGCCCGCGGCGACGACCTTGAGGGCGTCGATATCCAAGCCCGAGTCCGTTTCATCGAGAAGCGCCAGCTTGGGCTCGAGCACCGCGAGCTGGAGAACTTCGTTGCGCTTCTTCTCGCCGCCGGAGAAGCCTTCGTTGACCGAGCGGTTGAGCATGGCCGGGTCCATCTCGACGGACTTGGCCTTCTCCTTGATGAACTTCAGGAACGCGCCCGCGTCCATCTCGGGCTCGCCTCGATGCTTGCGCTGCGCGTTGTAGGCGGCCTTCAGGAAATACTTGTTCGAGACGCCCGGGATCTCGACGGGATACTGGAACGCGAGAAACACGCCTTCGCGCGAGCGGATCTCGGGATCCATGGCGAGCAGATCCTGGCCGTTGTACTCGGCTTTGCCGTCGGTCACCGTATAGCCGGGGCGGCCGGCGAGCACGTATGAAAGGGTCGACTTGCCCGATCCGTTAGGCCCCATGATGGCGTGCACTTCGCCGGGCTTGACCTGGAGATTGATGCCCTTGAGGATGGCCTTCTCGCCGACTTTCGCGTGGAGATTCGTGATCTTGAGCATGGGGTTCCTTTTAACCGACGCTCCCTTCGAGGGAGATGTTCATGAGCTTGTGGGCTTCGACGGCGAACTCGAGCGGCAACTCGGCGAAGACCTGCTTGCAGAAGCCGTTGACGATCATGCCGACCGCGTCCTCGGTCGAGAGGCCGCGCTGGCGAAGGTAAAACAGCTGATCCTCGCCGATCTTCGACGTGGACGCTTCATGCTCGAGCGTGGCGGTCGTGTTGCCCACCTCGATGTAGGGAAAGGTGTGGGCGCCGCAGTCGCTGCCGAGCAAAAGACTATCGCATTGAGAAAAATTGCGCGCTCCCACCGCGGACTTGGCGATCTTGACCTGGCCTCGGTATGTGTTCTGGCCATGCCCCGCCGATATTCCCTTCGAGATAATGGTTGATTTCGTGTTCTTGCCGATGTGAATCATCTTGGTTCCCGTGTCGGCCTGCTGGTAATGATTGGCCAGGGCCACGGAATAGAATTCTCCAACGGATTCATCTCCCAACAATATGCACGACGGGTACTTCCAGGTGATCGCGGAGCCCGTCTCCACCTGCGTCCAGGAGATCTTCGACCGCTTGCCCGCGCATTTTCCGCGCTTGGTCACGAAGTTGTAGATGCCGCCTTTGCCGTTCTTGTCGCCGGGATACCAGTTCTGGATCGTCGAGTACTTGATCGAGGCGTCGTCCATCGCGACGAGCTCGACGACGGCGGCATGCAGCTGATTCTCGTCGCGCATGGGCGCCGTGCAGCCTTCGAGGTATGAGACGCTGGCTCCGTCCTCGGCCACGATCAAGGTCCTCTCGAACTGGCCGGTGTCCTTGGCGTTGATCCGGAAGTAGGTCGACAGCTCCATCGGGCACTTCACGCCCTTCGGGATGTAGCAGAACGACCCGTCGGAGAACACCGCCGCGTTGAGCGCCGCGAAATAGTTGTCGGTGTACGGCACCACCGAGCCGAGATATTTTTCGATCAGCTCCGGGCATTCCTTCACCGCGTCGGAGAAAGAGCAGAAAATGACGCCCGCTTCGGCGAGGGTCTTACGGAACGTGGTCGCCACCGAGACGCTGTCGAACACGGCGTCGACGGCGACGTTGGACAGCATCTTCTGCTCATCCAGCGGGATTCCCAATTTATCGAACGTGGCGCGGATCTCGGGATCGACCTCGTCCATCGAATTGAGCTTTTTCTTGGCCTTGGGCGCCGAGTAGTAGATGACGTTCTGGTAGTCGATCTTCGGATAGTGGATATGGGCCCAAGTCGGCTCGGTCATCGTGAGCCAATGCTTGTAGGCCTTGAGCCGGAACTCGAGCATGAAGGCGGGCTCGTTCTTCTTGGCCGAGATCATGCGCACCGTATCCTCGCTCAACCCGCGAGGGACCTGGTCGGTCTCGATATCGGATTTAAAGCCGTATTTATACTCGCGATCGGCGAGTTCCTTCAGATCTTGGTTGGCCACGGCTTCAGTATATCATACCTGACCATTTCAGTCAAGAATGGGATTCCGAGCCTGGACGAGGCTGTTTCTTCCTGTTATATAGAGAGTAATGGAGAATGTGCCTTGCCCGCGGTGCGGCATGCTCGTGGGCCTCGAGGAAGTGGTTTGCCCCCATTGCCGCACGCCTCGGGACGACATGGAGCTCGAGGAAGGCCTGGCGCTCGTGCGACAGGAGGAGCTCCGCCGGCTGCGCCGTCCCAAGCTGATAAAGGCCGGGCTCGCGTTCGCGGCGCTGCTGGCGGCGGCCTGGTGCCTTCGCGGCGTCATCAGGGAGCCGCTCAACGCCAAATGGGCCGAATTTCAGGAGGAGGTCGAGAAGACGCGCGAGCCATCCCATTGGCTCAAGGACGCGCAGCCCCTCCCGGTCCTCTCCCAAGACACGCCGAGATCCGACCCTCAGCCGCACGCCTTCCAAACCATTCCGCCGGCAGCCCGATTCACGCTGGATGCTCGGGTAGAAGACGCACCGCCGAAGTCGGCATCCATCGCGTCTATCGAGCCGGTCGCGCCCACGACCTCCTCCGTGACCTTCGCCGTGGCCGTGGCCGCCCCTACGCCGAAGCCTCCGGCGGAAAGCGACCGCTCCTGGTACGGCGTCGTCTACGATCTCATGACGCTGCAGCCGCTGCCGGCCGTGAGGATCATGTTCAAAATGGACGGTCAAACGGTGAACTACACGATGACCGATCTCCAAGGGCACTACAACATCGCGCTGAATCGCGACAACTACGGGAACCGCACCCTCTCGGTCACGGTCGATAATCCCCCGGGCTATCGCGCCGGCGTGCTCGAGGACCGGGTCCCACCGCTGCGTGATCGTTCATCGGCGGATCGAAAGGCCATCCTCGAGGAAACAACCGACAACGACCTGGAGCCCGTGCCTCTACGCTACAGCGGAAACGCCGACATCGTCGAGCTCGATCTGGTCCTGGTGCCGGTGGTGAAAAATTGAGCCAGCCCGAGAAGCTTTCCCTGCCGTGCCCCGCGTGCGGCACGCCTCTTCCGCCCGAGGCGACGGGCTGCAATATCTGCCTGCGCGGGCGTTCGAAGGAGGAGATCGTGCGCGGATACAGGAAGCTCCGCGAAGACAACACGCGCAGGAGGCGGCTTCCGTTCAAGATCCTGGCGGCTGCCGCCCTCGCGGCCGGCGCCGGCCGCCTCATCTGGACCCATCGCGAAGCGATCGGCTCCACGGCGAATTCGGCGAGCGGGCGCCTGTCGCGCTGGGCCGACGAGCAGCGCGACCCGAAGACGTACGGATCCAAAACGACGGAGGCTCCGGCGGCCGCCGGCGCCGCGCAGGCACCCGACCCCCAAGAAATCCGCACCGTGCCGAACGCCTCGGCCGCCCCCGCCGCCGATGCGGGGCCCGCCGCCACGCCCGCGCCGGTGCCCGACGCTCCGGCGGAGCACCTGCGCACCTGGTACGGCGTCGTCTACGATCTCCATACCCTCCACCCCATAAGGTCGGCGAACATATTGTTCTACAAGGATGGGCTGGCGGTGAACTCCACGATCACAGATCAAGAGGGACACTATAGCATCGCTCTCGCTCGCGACGGCGAGGACGAGTTGTCGGTCACGCTCCAAAGGCCTCCGGGTTATCGTGAGGGCTTGCTCGAGGACCGAGACCCGCCGCTGCGGGAGCGACCGCCGGAGGACCGCATGATGATCCTAGAGGAGACGTCCGACAGCGACCTCGAGCCCGTGCCCCTTCGCTGCAGCCCGAACGCCGAAGTCGTCCAGCTCGATCTCGTCCTGGTGCCGGTGATGAAACGATGAACATGCCCGAGCCGCTCTACCTGCCGTGTCCCGCGTGCCGGACTCCGCTTCCGCCCGAAGCGACGGGCTGCCAGATCTGCATGCGCTCGCGCACGAAGCAGGAGATCGTGCGCGGCTACGCGAAGCTCCGGGACGACAAAGCGCGCAGGAAGCGGTTTCCGCTCCTGATACTGGCCGCCCTGGCGCTCGTCGGCGTGAGCGGCAAGCTCTTCTGGACCTGGGGCGGCCCGATCCGTTCCGCCGCGGACTCGGCGAGCGCGAGGCTGGCGCGATGGGCGGACGAGCAGCGCGACCCGAAGAACTACGGCTACAAAGAGGCCGGGCCCCCGGCCGCCTCCGCGCCGGCCGTGAGCGTTGCGGCCGCGCCGCCAGTCGCGGCGCCCCCCCCGCCGCCGGCGACCTTCGCGGCGGGCGCCCCGCCGGACGTCTCGCGGCCCGCGAAGAAAGCGGCTCCGGTGAACGCGTGGCGGATTTCGGGAACGGTCTACGACCTCTCCACGCTTTCGCCGGTGCATGGAGCGGCGATCACATTCGAGCTCGACGGAGCCGAGCCGGTGCACGCGACCTCCGACGACAGAGGCGCGTACGAGGTCGACCTACCCAAGGCGGACGGCTGGATCGTGAGCCTGTGGGCGCCGCGGCACCGGCCCGGCCAGCTCATGGAACTCGACCCGCCCTTTCGAGACCGCGACGCCGATGAACGCCGCGCCGCGATGAACGCTCTGAGCGAGAGCGATCTGATGCCCGTCCCCGTCTCGTGGAGCCGAAAGGCGATGAAGGCGCGCCTGGACCTCGTTGCGGTGCCGCTACCGGGGCACGGTCCCCTTTGAGCGCCGTCTGACTCGCCTCCTGGATTTGGTATTTTGTTCCGGTGCTGAAGATCCTGCCGCTGATGCTCGCGCTCTGCGCGTCCCCTTCGTCCGCTCAAGAAGCACTCGCCCCCGCGTCGACCGCTACATTCCGGGGCGTTCATTTCACCGGCTGGGCCGCGGGCTCGACCAAGGCCCGCCGCCGCTTCGTCACCGCGATGAAGTCGGCCGGCTTCAACGCCGTCGTCATCGCGCTCAAGGATTACGACGGACATGTCTTCGTGCGCGACGTGCCCCTCGCGATGAAGACCGGCGCGTTCACGAACGCCATCCCGGACCTCCCGGGCGCGGTGAAGGACTTCAAGGACGCGGGGATCTACACGCTCGCTCGCATCGCGATCTTCAAGGACGACCACCTCGCCCGCGCGCGGCCCGATCTCGCGGTCCACTTTCCCGACGGCCGGATCTGGACGAACGACAAAGGCACGGCCTGGGTCGATCCGTACCAGAAGGAGATCTGGACCTACGCGATCGACATCGCCTCGCGCGCCGCGGCCGCGGGCTTCGACGAGATCCAGTTCGACTACATCCGCTTCCCGTCCGACGGCAAGACGAGGCAGTGCCGCTACGCGCGCAAGGACCACTCGCCCGCGACCGCGTCCGCGACGCTGCGCGAGTTCCTCAAGCTCGCGGACGCGCGCCTGCGGCCGCTGGGCGTCAAGCTCTCGATCGACACCTTCGGCCTCACGACGAGCGTCGACAACGGCATGGGCATCGGCCAGTCGATGGAGCAGATGGCGGACCTCGTCGATTTCGTCTCGCCCATGATGTACCCGTCGCACTACGCGAAGGGCGAGTACGGCTTGAAGAATCCGAACCGCGCGCCGTACGAGACGATCCACCACGGCGTCAGGGACGCGCTCGAGCGGCTGGGCCCCCGGACCTCCGCGATGCGGCCCTACCTGCAGGATTTCTCGATGGGCGTGCGCTACACGCCCGCGCACGTGCGCGCCCAGATACTCGCGGTTGAAGAGCTCGGCGTGCGCGGCTGGATCCTCTGGAACGCGCAGAATAACTATTCGTGGTCCGCCATCCAGGCCGGCCCGATCATCAAGCTCCCCCCCGAGCCTCCGAAGCCCCCGAAGCCGCCGAAGAAGGCGAAAGAAACGCCGGCGCCCAATCCGTTTCCCGAAGTCCCCTTGAACCAGGAGAAGCCATGAAGATTTTCCCCTCGTTGATCCTCGCTCTCGCCTTCGCCGTCCCGGCCGCGGCCAAGCCCAAGGGCTCGCTGGCTCCGACCGTGCCCGCGGTGCAGGAGATCCCGAGCCCCGAGGACGGGATGGGCGTCACGATCCACCGGCTGGCGAACGGCCTCACGGTCTATCTGAGCCCGAACAAGGGCGAGCCTCGCGTCTCGGCCCGCGTCGTCGTGCGCGCCGGCTCGAAGAACGACCCCGCGGACAGCACGGGCATGGCCCATTACCTCGAGCACATGCTCTTCAAGGGAACGTCGCGGCTCGGCACCCTCGACTTCGAGAAGGAACGCCCCCACCTCGAACGCATCCGCGCGCTGTACGAGGACCTGTTCAAGACCAAGAACGAAGCGGCGCGAGCGAAGATCTATGAGGAGATCGACGCCGCGAACGGGCTTGCCTCCGCGTTCGCCGTCCCCAACGAGTTCGACCGCTTCTACCGCGGCATCGGCGCCGAAGGCCTCAACGCGTACACGTCCGACGAGCAGACCGTCTACGTCGTCAGCATACCCGCGAACCGCCTCGAGGCGTGGGCGCGCGTGGAAGCCGAGCGCTTCAAGAGCCCGATCTTCCGGCTCTTCCAGACCGAGATCGAGACGGTCTACGAGGAAAAGAACCGCTCCATGGACAACGCGGAACGGATTCTCGGCGATGAGCTCGAGAGCCGCCTCTTCAAGAAGCACCCTTACGGCCAGCAGCCGACGCTCGGGAGCATCGAGCACTTGAAGAATCCGTCGCTCGCGAAGATGTACGCCTTCTACGAGCGCTGGTACGCGCCGAACAACATGGCGATCGCGCTGTCCGGAGATTTCGACCGCGCGAAGACGCTCGAGCTCATCAAGAGGAACTTCGGGGCGTGGACGCCGCGCGCGCTCCCCCAGTTGCCGGCATGGGAGCTGCCCAGGCCCAAGGGCGAGGAGACGTACGAGGTCAAATACGAGGCCGAGCAGAAGGTCGAGGTCGCGTGGCTCACGGTCCCGCATTCGCACCCCGACGCGGACGCGCTCGCGGTCATGGACATGATCGTCGACAACGCGGCGGCCGGCCTGTTCAACCTGCGCCTCAATCAGGCCCAGAAGGTGAAGGCCTCGGGTTCCTACCCGTCGATGCGCAACGACGCGGGCTCGTGGAACGCGTGGGCGCTGTCGAAGAAGGGCCAGACCCCGGAGGAAGCCAAGACGCTGCTTCTCGAGGCGATCGACTCGCTCAAAGCCGGCGACTTCAGCGAAGACGACGTGGCGGCCGTCATCGTGAACTTCGAGCTGGGCGACAAGGCCCAGCTCGAGTCCAACGACTCGCGCGTCGGCGTCATGGCCGCGAACTTCATCGCCGCCGAGCCGTGGGAGCGCACGGTCGGCCGCCTCGAACGCATGCGGGGCATCAAGAAGGCGGACGTCGTGCGCGTCGCCAACAAATACCTGGACGCCGACCGCATCGTCGTCTACCGGCGCGATGCGAAGCCCGAGGTGCCGAAGATCTCGAAGCCCGCGTTCACAACGATCAAGATCGACCCTTCCCGCGAGTCCGCGTACATGAAAGAGGTCCTCGCGATCCCCGCCCCTCCGATCGAGCCGCGGTGGCTCGCCGCCGGACGCGACTACGAGATCACGCCCATCGCGGGCGGCCGCCTGTACTCGGCGAAAAATCCGTACAACGACCTTTTCTCGCTGTCGTTCCATTATGAGCGCGGCTCGCGCACCGAGCGCGAGCTGTGCGCCGCCGTCGATCTGCTCGATCTCGCCGGAGCGGGCCCCTTGTCCGCCGACGATTTCAAGAAGAAGCTGTTCGCGCTCGGAACGACGCTGACCTACTCATGCGGCGACCAGGATTCCGCCGTGCACCTGTCGGGGCTCGACCGCAACCTCTGGCCGTCTCTCGAGCTGATGGTCCAGCGCTTCGATTGGCCGAACATCGAGGCGGGCACCCTCGAGAAGATGATCGAAGTCGAGCTCGGCTCGCGCGACGACGAGAAGAAGAATCCCAACGCCGTCCACTACGCCCTCGGCCAGATCGCCTCGCGCGGCCGGGACAGCCTGGTGCTCAAGCGCCTGAGCAACGCGGAGCTCAAGGCGCTGAACGAGCCTCGCCTGAAGGGCCACATGCGCGGCTTCATGCACTACCCGGCGCGCACCGCCTACGTCGGCAATCGCGCTCCCCGCGAGATCGGGAAGCTGCTGGACATGGGCGGCCGCCTGCGCGCCGCGCCGGCGCGAGCGCCGCTCAAGCTGCTGCGCCCGGATTCGCCGCGGGTGCTGTTCACGCACCGCGACATGGTCCAGGCCAAGGTCGGCATCTTTTCCGCCGACGAGACCTTCGACCCCGAGCACACGGTCGACTACCAGTTCTACTCCGAATACATGGGCGGCGACATGAGCTCCGTCATCTTTCAGGAGGTCCGGGAGTCTCGGGCGCTCGCTTATTCCGCCTCGGGCGGGCACACCAACATCGCCGACAAAGGCGACGATACCCTGCTCTGGGGAAGGCTCGAATGCCAGGCCGACAAGACCCCCGAGGCCGTCGAGCTCATGCTGTCGCTGTTCAAGGACTTCCCCGGCTCGGAAAAGCGCTTCGGCGAGACCGCGAAATCCATCGAGGAATCCTACCGCACAAGCCCCGTGCCGTTTCGCTCGATCCCGGGCTCCGTGATCGGCTGGGAAGACCAGGGCCTCACGGGAGGCGACCCGGGGCCGAAACGCTACGAGCGCTCGCTCAAATATTCCCTGCCGGAGCTCGAGTCGTTCGCGAAGCGGTTCAAGACGAAGCCGCTGACCGTCTGGGTCCTCGGACATCGCGAGCGCGTGCAGCTCGAGAAGCTCAAGACGTTTGGAGCCTTCGAGGAGAAGGCCCTCGACTCGGTTTTCCCTTACTGAGCTAGCGGGAGCCGCCCACGTCGGCGACGCCTTTCTTGATGTCGGCGAGCTCCTGTTCGATCTCGACGCGCTGCTCGGCGGAGAGGCCCGTGTCGTCCTTGAGCTTCCACTGAAGGCCGGCCAGCCGCTCGTTCATCTCGGAAGCGAGCTTGCCCCTCTCGCTTGGATTGGCCCGCGGGACGGACGACCCGCTCTTGATGTTGTACACCGGACCCGCGGCTCGGCCCATGAGCTCCTCGCGGCTCGTCACGCCGTAGTGGACGGAGGCGACCGCCGCGGCGAGCTTGGCCGAGGGCTTCCTCGCGGCCGGAAACTTCGCGTTCTTGCGCGCGACGGAAGCGCCTTTCGCCGCGACGGCTTCGGCCGAGGCGCGTCCCGACGCCGAGAGATCGAGGTGCTCGGTCGGCCGGAGCCGGCGACCGCCGGACTTCACGTCCGAGGCGGACTCCGGAAACGACTCGGCGGCGGCCTCGGCCGTCTCCGCGCCGGCGTAGGAGGGCGACGCGTCGGCGGGAGCGTCGGCCGCATCGGTATCGTCGTCGTCGGAACCCACGAGAGGCGCGGGCGACTCCGTCCGGTTCTCCGTGGGCAGCGCGACGGCCTCCCGCTCGCGCGGGGCGGGCGACGCCAGATCGATGGGCTCAGCGGCAGGGACCGGCTTGGGCGCCGCGTTCTTATGCGAGGAATGGAGCATCAGGGCTCCGCCGCCGACGGCGATCACCGCGATGAAGCCGAAAAGCGCCGCGCCGAAGGCCTGAAAGTTGGTTTTATGCTGCTCGCTCATGGCTCCTCCGCCGTCCCGACAGTGTAAACCCGCGGCCCGCTATGCGCAAGAGGAAAGCGCGAATTTCACGCTATTTTTACCGATTCCGGGGACGGTTAACGGGCCGCGGCCGCGGGGGTGAGCTTCGCGCGCAGGCCCGCCAAGACCTCGTCGTCCGGGAAGCGGCGGACGGCCTCCGCCGCGCGGATGGCGGCTTCGCTGGTCCGGCCGACGGCGGCCAAGGCGCGGATCCCGTTGACGTGGAAGGAGCGCTCGGCCGGGTATTTCGCCAGGCCGCGCAGGCAAAGGGCCGCGCACTCGTCCATGCGGCCGCAGCGGCCGTAGATGGCGGACAAGCCGACCCAGGCATAAGCCTCATGGCCCCGGTGCTGGAACCACTCGCACAGCGCCTCGGCCTCGCCATACATCTCGAAGGCGAGCAGCGAAGCGAATAGATCCTCGAGATAGCGGTCGTTCTCGCCCCCGAGCGCCTGCAGGCGGCGCAGCATCTGGAGAAAGTGGCGGACCGGCATCCAAGCGTGCTTCTCGCCCAGCGGCAGGCGCACGACGCGCCGCAGATCCTCGGGCGCGAACCGCCCCGCGTCCGGCATCAGGAGCAGCACGGGCTTTTCCTCGCCGGGCCAAGGCTTCATCTTCCCGAACGAGAGCCGCGCTCCGGCCGGGATCACGAGGCGCTCGAGCGGCAGCTCGTAGCGCCGCGGCCCCTCATCGGCGATCTTGCCCTCCGACAGCGCGCGCACCTCGGTCCACGGAACGGCGACCGAAACCTCGGGATCGAGGAAGAGCCGGATGCCCGCGAAGCGCGGCACGCCGCGCAGAAGGTTGAACACCTGCCCGGGCATGTGCCCCATCCACAGAAATTCCTTGCCCTTGGGCGTCTTGAGCTTGCGCGCCGCGACGAAGTCGCGCACGCGGTCGCGCGCGGGAAACACGGGAACCCACACGCCTCCCAGCTCGGGATCTTTATCGGCCCAGACCGGGAATGAGGAATCGGACTTGGTGACGCGCTTGACCTCGCCGTCCGCGAGCGGCTGGTCGACGGTCAGCAAATAGGTCTCCGAGCGCAGCAACTCCTTATATAGAGCCGTGCGCGGCATGCGCGGATTCACCGCGGCCCGTCGAATTAGGTGCTTGAGATTTTCGACCATCTTACCCTCACTTTAACCCCGATAATAAAGGGCGTCAAGGCCCAATATTGTCAGGATTTTTTGGCGGCGTGAGGGTAACCTTTTAGGGAACGGTCCATGCCGGTGATCGCGCAGAGCGCGTCGGCAAGAAAGGTCGGCAGTGCCTTCAGGAGAGGAATAAGCTTCACCATGGCGGGCTCGCGAACGTACAAGGTCCGAGATCGGATCGCGGCGACTATTTTCTCCGCGAGCCGATCGGGCTTGAGCCAGGGCGTGAACATGGGCGGCGTGGTATCCGGAAACATCCCGGTATCGATGAAGGACGGACAAACGATCGTCATCGAAACCGCCGCGGCTCCGCCGCGGCGAAGCTCCAGCCTCAGGGACTCGGCGAATCCTATCACGGCGTGCTTGGTCGCGCTGTATACGGCCATGCCGGGCACTCCCAGCAATCCGGCCGCGGACGCGATGAACACGATGTGCCCTTCGCCGCGCGCGATCATGCCGGGCAAGAATATCTTGGTGCACCAAAAATACGAATTGAGGTTCACGTTAACTTGCCGTGAGATCTCCTCGTCGCTGCCGTCAAGAAAATCCCCGGGCGCGTGCACTCCCGCGTTGTTGTCGAGGAGATAAACCGGTCCGAGGTCCTTCTCGACTTGCGCGGCCGCCGCCCGCACGGCCGCCGGGTCCGTTACATCGAGCACCCATCCTTTTGCCGTCAGCCGTTCGGCGCGCAGCGCCGCGATCGAGCGCTCGATCCGTTCGCCGTTGAGATCCCACAGCGCCACCTTCATCCCTTCCCGCGCGAGGGCAAGCGCGGTCGCATACCCGAGCCCCCCCGCCCCGCCGGTGATGACCGCCGTCTTGCCGTTCAGGTCGAGCATCGCGTCTGCCCGCTTCCGGTGACGACGAACTTCTCGCACGTCAGCCCTTCGAGGCCGACGGGCCCCCGCGCGTGCAGCTTTTGCGTGCTGATCCCCATCTCCGCGCCCAGCCCGAACTCCCCGCCGTCGGTGAACCGCGTGGACGCGTTGACGTACACGGCCCCCGCGTCCACTTCTCTCAGGAACCGCGCCGCGCGCTTCTTGTCTCGAGTGACGATGGCCTCCGCGAGGCCGGATCCATGTTTCGCGATATGCGCGATGGCTTCATCGATGTCCGCCACGACCTTGACGGACAGGATGAGCGCGAGGTGCTCGGTATCCCAGTCCTTCGCGCTCGCGGCTTTCGCGCCGGGCAGGATCCTCCGCGTCTTGGGGTCGCCTCTCAGCTCGACGCCGGCGGCCGCATACCGCACCGCGGCCATCGGCAGGAACCTCTTCGCGATCTTCTCATGGACGAGCAGCGTTTCCATCGCGTTGCACACGCCCGGCCTCTCGGCCTTCGCGTTGAACGCGATCTCGACGGCCATCTCGAGATCGGCGCGGTCGTCCACGTACGTATGGCAGAGCCCCTTGTCGTGCGCGAGCACGGGTATGAGCGACTCATGCCTCACGGCGGTCGTCAGCTCCGGTCCGCCTCGGGGAATCACGAGGTCGATCAAGGTATCGAGCTGCAGCAGCTCCCTGACCGCCTTCCGGTCGGGATCGTTGACGAACCCGATCGAGCCGGCCGGCAGCCCCGCCTTCCTCAGGCCGTCGCGCAGCGCTTCCGCGATCTCGTTGTTCGTCTTGACCGTCTCTTTCCCGCCGCGAAGGATCGCGGCGTTCCCCGATTTGATGCACAAACCGGCGGCATCGGCGGTGACGCCTGGGCGTGATTCATAGATGATGGCGACTACGCCTAAGGGTACTCTCATCCTTCGGATCGTCAGCCCGTTGGGCCGCTTGGCGAACGGATTAATCTTACCGACGGGATCGGGGAGCTTGGCGACATGTTCCAGGGCCCGCGCGATGTACTCGATCCGTTCGCCGTTCAAAGTCATCCGCTCGACAAAGGCGGCGCTCCGGGTCGTCTTCCGCACCGCCGCGAGCTCCCTTCCGTTCGCCGTTAGGATTTTCCCCGCGCGGCGCCTCAGCGCCTTGGCCATCTCGAGCAAGGCGCGATTCTTCAGCGCCGTCGTCGCGCGCGCGAGGACTCTCGACGCGGCTCTCGCCTCGAGGGCCATTTTTTCAACGTTCATTTCTTGATCACCGCGAGGTTGTCCCGATGCACGACCTCATCCGCCGGCTTATGCCCCAGCGCCTTCTCGATCTCGGACGTTTTGAGTCCCTTTATCTTGTCGAGATCCCGCGAGCTGAAGTTCGTCAGCCCGCGCGCGAACTCGACTCCGTTCTCGGCCAAACTCACGACATCCCCCGCCTCGAACGCCTTCGCGAGCCCCTTCACCCCGGACGCCAACAGGCTGCGGGCCTTGTTCGT
>Ga0163144_10018427_pt1 | contig 14122 bp, 11 predicted proteins | sample OliLak19BULKMAT1_FD_123175 | JGI IMG/M metagenome (GOLD analysis project Ga0163144, IMG submission 123175) | Freshwater microbial mat bacterial communities from Lake Vanda, McMurdo Dry Valleys, Antarctica - Oligotrophic Lake LV.19.BULKMAT1 | ecosystem: Environmental > Aquatic > Freshwater >... | reverse complement strand
TTCTCGTTCCGCCGCACGGGTACGCAACCGGGCATGCGAGTGGTGGTGATCGGCGCCGGTGGGGCCGGCGCTGGCCTGGTGTCGGAGATGTTGCGCAGCCCGCGGGCTGGGCTGCACCCGGTGGCCATCTTGGACGACGACCAGAGCGTGCGTGGCAAGTCGCTGATGGGTGTCGGGGTGGACGGCACGATCGATGATCTGGCCGAGGTGGTCGAACTGACCGGTGCCCACCTGGTGGTGCTGGCGATGAGCAACCCGACGGCCGACATCGTGCGCAGGTCGGTGGAAGCAGCCGAACGCGCCGACGTGCCGTTGAAGATCCTGCCGGGCCTCTCGGCAACCGTGGGCCATGGCTCCAGCATTCGCGACCTCCGCGATGTACGCATCGAAGACCTCCTCGGCCGCGAGCAGGTGACCACCGACCTGCAGACAGTGGCCGCCATGCTGAAGGGCCGACGGGTGCTGATCACCGGCGCCGGTGGCTCGATCGGTTCCGAGATCGCCCGTCAGGTGGCTTCGTTCGAGCCGCAGCGACTGGTGCTGCTGGACCACGACGAGACCCATCTGCACGATGCGGCCGCCAGCATCGAGACCGAGGCCGTACAGGTGGTGCCCGTGCAGGTGCTCGCCGACATCCGCAACCTGCGCCAGATGCACGCCGTGTTCGCCGAGCACCTTCCCGACGTCGTGTTCCATGCTGCTGCCCACAAGCATGTGCCGCTGTTGGAGGCGCACCCCAGCGAGGCCGTGCGCACCAACGTGATCGGGACGGCCAACGTGCTCACCTGCGCCAATGCGACAGGTGTGCAGCGCTTGGTGATGATCTCCACCGACAAGGCCGTGTACCCGTCGTCGGTGATGGGAGCGTCGAAGCGGTTGGGTGAGCAGCTGTTGATCACTCGTTCGCCCAGCGGTTCCGCCTACTGCGCGGTGCGCTTCGGCAACGTGCTGGGCAGCCGCGGCAGCGTGGTGCCCACCTTCATGCGCCAGATCGAGGCGGGTGGCCCGGTGACGGTGACCGACCGCGACATGACCCGGTTCTTCATGAGCATCCCCGAGGCCGTGCAGCTGGTGCTGCAGGCAGGAGCGCTGGCGAGCGATTCCAACGGCGCCGAGGTGTTCATGCTCGACATGGGCGAGCCCGTGCGCATCTACGACCTGGCGGAGCGGATGATCCGCCTCTCCGGTCGGCGACCCGGAACCGACATCGAGATCCGCATCACCGGTGTGCGACCGGGCGAGAAGCTGGCCGAGGAGCTACGCGCGCTCGACGAGGTGGAGTGCCCCACGGTGCACCCGTCGATCATGCGGGTGGTACCCACGCGTATCGACCCGCAGGTGTTGGAGCAGGGTGTCGTCGCACTGTCGGCGATGGCCGACGCCTTCGACGAGGACCACTGTGCGCACGAACTGCGCTGGTTGGCCTCGACCGAGCCCAGCCCGACGTTCGTCGTTCCGGTGCACAGGCACCAGACCAGGCGTCAGGGTTGGCCGGCGTTTGCCAATGGTGGCGACGAAACGGAGCCAGTGAGCGGCGTGGCGTGAGTGTCAACGTTACCGCTGGGCTCTACCAGGTAGGTGTCGATTGCCTCGATGGCCACCAGGCCGGGAATGCCGGCAGCCACGATGAGCAGCGGGCCGACTGGCCCGGCCGGGTACCCAATGGTGCGGGTGTAGAGCCAAGCGGCGAACGGCAGCAGCGTCACCGCAAGCACGCCCCACAGCCAATCGCGGCGGCCCGAGACGAGCAGTGCGATCGCAACGAACAACTGCGCAACGCCCGTGGCCCCGAAGCCGACCCCCTCGACGCGCCAGCCGACCACCCGCGACACGGCCAACAGCAGGTGCACGGCACCGGCGAACGCGACGGCCGCGATCAGCATCCCCCGCAACGACACGATGCGGGCCGGAGTGGTGGCCGTCTTCACGTGCTTGGTTCGGTCGCTCGTGCGTCGTCACCACCGGTGGGAAGGTACTTCGCGACAGCCTCTGCCCACGCCTGGGCACTCTCCGCCGGCGAAACAGGAGCGTCGGAGTTCGTCGAGTAGAAGTGGTGGTAGACGGCATCGCCGAACACCGTGCCGAGAGACCTGGGCCCGCGTTGGGCCGTCACAGGAATGTGGTGATGGCGGCCCTGGTCGAGCACTGTGATGAGTTTTCCCGCGTCCCAGCCCTTGGGCCAGCCCCGCCGACGGATCCTGAGACGGCGTGTGTAACTCGCGTCGAAGGTGTAGTGATTCTGAAGGAAGAGATCGCGCTTCATCGCTGCCACGCACGGGTGGATGTAGTCGTTGAACGACGCGCCGGACAGCGAGTACCCCTGGCTGAGGGGTCCGATGACTTCGTCGAGCCAATGAGGGGAGATCGGAAACGCGTCAACGTCGAGCACCACCACGACGTCGGTCCGCGCTCGATGCATGCCGGCGTCGAGCGCAAGACCGTGGCCGACATTTCGGCGAAGCCGCAACAGTTGCACGTCGGGATGGTCCGCCTCGAGCATGGCGACCGTATCGTCCGAGGAATCGTTGTCGATGACAAGGATCTGAATCGGCTCGAGGGTGAAGCGGCGAAGAGCTGCGATCACCACTCGCAGGTAGTGAGCGGTATTCCAGGTGGCGATCAGAACGGTGACGCCTTCAGCGGTCGAGGCCGCAAGGCTGCGCCGCCGCTTGACGACAAGTTGGAGTGAGAAGACACCCAACCGTACGTCTCTCGCGAACCGCCGCGATCGAAACGCGAGGCTACTGCTTGCTCTGACGAGTAGCTGCGCCCATCGCGAATTGTTTGACCACGTCACTGTTTGCTCCGTTCAGCGCATGCCCGACAGCGCCAGGGCCTCGCGGTAGAAGTCGTTCGATGCTTCCAACTGGCTGGGTGTGTCGAACCCCTTCAGCTCACCGTTTTGGATGACCATGATGCGGTCGCAGATGTCGAGCGTGGAGAGGCGGTGAGCGATGACGATCACGGTGGCGCGTTCTTTCATACCCAACAGGGTGGTACGCACCAGGTGCTCGCTGCGAACATCGAGCGCGCTGGTGGGCTCGTCGAGGATCAGCACGTCGGGGTTCTCGACCAGCGCTCGTGCGATGCACAGCCGCTGCTGCTGGCCCCCGCTGAGTTGACCACCCTGCTCGCCGACCTGGCGCTCGTAGCCCTCCGGGAAGCCGGTGACGTCTTCGTGCAGATGGGCCAGCTTCGAGGCCCGCTCGACCTCTTCGTCGGTCACGTCATCGCGCAGGAAGCGGATGTTGTCGGCGATGGTGCCTGCAACGAGGTGGGCCGACTGGGGCACGAAGGTGACCTTGCGTGCCCACTCGGCGCGTGACAGGTCGTGGATGTCGCGGCCATCGGCCAGCACCTTGCCGCTGTCGGGCTCACGCAGCCCGAGCAACAGCTGCACCAACGTGGACTTGCCGCCGCCGGACGGGCCGACAATGCCAATGATCTCGTGCCGGTCGATCTCGAACGACAGGTGCGTGAGCACCTCCTGGCCCTCCACGTAGGAGAACGTCACGTCGTCAACTCGCAGCACACTGATTTCGTTCACCGGCTGACCGCCTTCCGGCACGGCCCCACCGTCGAAGTAGTCCAGCCGCGAGCGGAGCTCTTCGACGTACGGCACGTTCTGCGAAATGGTGGTGTAGGCAGACTGCAGTGCCTGGCCGTAGTTCAAGGAACGCATCATCACCAGCAGCACCGCCCCGAGGGAGGTGAGCTTTGCCGAGTCGGAGTAGCTGGCTAGAGCTAGCGCCGCAACCAGCGCCACGTAAGCGAGCGAGGAGTACACCGGGCTGACGGTGGACGACGCGAAGCCGACCCTTTGACCCTTGTGTCGAGTTTCCTCGATGAGCGTCCCGACCCTGTTCTTGGCCGCCTGCTGCACGTGAAAGACGTGCAACTCGAGGCCGAGTTGCGAGACCTCGTTCAGCGAGGTGGCGAACCGCATTCCCACCTCGGCGGCCAACTTCGCACGGCGACGAACGGCGGCTCGCAACGGGCGCAGCAGCGAGCCGAGGACGCCCACCATGAAGATGAGGGCCACCGCCCCGAGGGGGTCGATGGCCACTGCCAGGCTGAGCAACGCGCTGAGGTTGGTGACGGCCAGCACGAGTGACAGCACCCCGCCGGACACCCCGCTCGCGCCGCCGATGTAACTGGTCAGCAACTCCTGCAGGCTGCCGCCCCGCTGCGACTGCTGGACCGGCCATGAGGCGTCGAGGAACGAAGCCGCGACTCGGTGACGGAGTGTTGCGGTGATGGACGCACTCAGCCGGCTCGACTGCCAGTTGGCAAGGAGAGCCAGTGAAAGACGCGCAACCACGAGAAAGCACGCAAAGAGCAGCGTTTCGCGCACGGACAGGAACCGATCGGCGACGATGCCGATCTCGGACTTGCCGGCGGTGATCGCGAACGCCGACCTGGTGACGGTGACCAGGAAGAGTGCCTCTGTCAGCCCTCCGAGGAATGAGGTGAGTGCAATCCGGGCAATCGCGCTGCGGTGCCCGTCGAGGACGAAGGCGATGGAGCTGCGAGTTGAGTTTGGTTCAGCCGAACTTGCCCTGCGCTTCATTCCCACTGGTCGGTGTCCTCGTTGAATTTGGCGGGGGAACCGGGGCTGGCGGCATCCTCGATTGCGAACCCGTGCTCGGACGCCACGCTATCTGCCGCTATCGCCGGGGCATGGGATTGCAGCGATAGCGACTCGTCATGGGTTCGAGTCGACCACCTGCCATGAGGGTTGCAGCAGCGCCGCTGCCTCGGCGATCGGTAGCCATGGTGACGGGGCCAGGACAACGCGAGTCGTGGCGGCCGCCACCCGGTCGCCGACTGTGGTGCCCCACCAGCAGAGAGTGGAGTTGGCCATCACCACTCGCTCGGCCGCCATCAGCAGGCGGAGGTCGCGGATCACCGGCTTCACCCCGAGGTCGGGCGGCGGTTCGGCCCGCAGCCCTAGCGACCGCAACCAGTGCAGCGCGAAGTGGGCCGTGACCTGGTCGTCGGCGATGGCCCAGACCGGCCCGTCGACCGGTGGCAACGCAGCCAGTGCCCGCTCGTAGTAGGCCAGCGGCAGATCCCAACCGAGCGGGATGTAGTCGCCACGGCGGAACGACACCACCGTTGCGCCGCTGCCGATGTGCGCATCGTCGGGCTCGATCAACTGTGCAGCAACCTGGTCGGCGACCTGGGTGAGCGTCGGGCCGAAGTGCTGCGGGTTCTGGAAGTAGCCCTCGAGGTAGATATCGGTCGCACGATCCGGAGGAGTGTCGATCTGTGGAGAGAACGCGCGCGCAGAAGGCTGGACGATCGACACCGCCCGACCGGAGCCGACAGCGAGACGCCGTCGGCCGCGGCTGACGACTTTGTCGGTGAGTGCGCGACGTGCCCCACTCGTGAACTGTGCGCTGAGGTGCGGGCCCATGCCGGCGCGCTCGAGAGCGAGGGGGCTGACGTCGCTGAGGTCGCCGCCGACGAGCTCCGCAAGAGGTATGCCGACCGCACCGCGGCGCAGCCACACCGGCTGTGCAGCCCACTTCTCGGCCAACGCCAGGCCGGCGGCGTACTGAAAGAGCTGGTTGCCGGAACCGCCTTGGAGACGGACGATGAGGGTGCGTGTCACAGCATCACGACGCGGTTCTTCCACGACCCGGTGACCTGGCCGAAGCGGTTGGCCGCCACCCACAACCATGAAGCCCTACCGCGGCGAGTGACGACCTTGGGAACGGTGAGCATCATCAGCACCCACGACTTCCGGCCTGTGTGCCAGGAAGGCTGCGAGGCCGCCGCCCCGTCCAGAAATGAAGATTGAGGAAGCTCACTTGCGGACGGCGAAGAAGTTGGTCGTGCTGAAGCATTCGTCCGCTTCCGAATACTTCGAGACCAAATGCAGCCCGCGCGGGCCGAGGCGATGGATCCTGAAGCCGAGCGCCTCGAAGAAGTACCAGAAATCCTGGAAAAATGTGCGGGTGTCGATGTTGCATCCGCCGAACTCGAACTGCGCCACCTTCACCGATCGGAGCACGTTCGAAGCTCCTGCGAGCACGTCGAGTTCACGGCCTTCGACGTCCATTTTGAGCAGGACAGGCGACACACCAGTCGACGCTGCCCACGAGTCGAGCGTTGTTACTCGGACCTCTTCAGAAGCGTTCATGGTCTTGCCAAAGTGATCCAACCGGCGCTGCTGGAGGCTGCCCAGTCCGCTGCCGGCGAAGTCGGCCCAGAGCGTCGCCGTCCCCTCCGTGCTGCCGACGGCGGTCCTGTATAGCTGCACGCTCGGCTGGCTGCCGAGACGCCTGTCGAGTGTTTCGTATGCGACGCTGCTCGGCTCGAAGGCGTGGACAGTCGCCGTGGGTGCAGCCGCGAGGAGAGCGGCAGTCCACGCGCCGACATTCGCTCCGACGTCGGCCACGGCAATCCCTTTCCCGTAACCAGCGGGGAGCAGCGAAAGCGCCGCTGCGACTTCGCGTTCTGTAGTGGAGGCCCCCCAACCTTTTCCCTGGGCAAGCTGAGCGGCAGTTTCAACCCGCTGGAGTGCACCGAGTGGCAGGCGGCCTACCCCACGCTCGATCACTCCCATCGCGAAAGACCGTGCGCTTCTCATTGGATCATCCTTTCACGCCAGCCTCGGCAACCTGGTCGGCGGCTCCAGTGAGCGCCGCGCGCGGCGCTGGCGCCGGTGATGAGGGTGCGTGTCACAGCATCACGACGCGGTTCTGCCACGACCCGGCGACCTGGCCGAAGCGGTTGGCCGCCACCCACAACCATGAAGCCCTACCGCGGCGAGTGACGACCTTGGGAACAGTGAGCACCATCAGCACCCACGACTTCCAGCCGCTGAAGGGTGGCGGCACCGGCTTGCCCGCCTCGCGGAGCAGGCGGGCGATTCGTGGCCGGTGTGAGCCGTAGTTCCACCCCTGGCGCCACAGGTCCTTGGCCGACGTTCGGTAGCGGTAGTGCTCGACTGCGTCAGGTAGGCCGACGATCTCGATGCCGTGCAACCAGCAGCGCAGCGAGAACTCGATGTCGTGGCAGGCCTTCCACCCTTCCACCAGTGGGCCTGTGCGTTCCCACACTGACGATCGCACACCGAAGTTGTTGCCGCGCACGGTGGGAAAGATGCCGACGAACGTGCCCACGGAAGCATCGCCACTGCGACCTCGTGATGAAGCAAGCCACGCAGGGTTCAGCAGGTCGAGCTCGTTGGGCCCTGTGACCACCTCGTGCTCGGCCAGCCCACGCCCCATTGCTGCCACCCAACCCGGCGCCACAACGTCGTCGGCGTCGCAGAAGGCGACTGCTGCGGCTTTGGCCTTGGCCAGGCCGGCCTTGGCCGCGTAGCACTGGTCGGGCCGCTCGCTGGCCTTCAGCAGCGTGAGCCGTTCGGATCGTTGGGCGTAACTCTCCACCAGGGCAGCCGTGCCGTCGGTGGAGCCGTTGTCGACCACGATGACTTCCCACTGGCCATCCCACTCCTGCGCCAGGAGGGCGTCGAGTTGGGCGCCGAGCCGAGCCTCTTCGTTGTAGGCCGCAATGACCACGGTCAGGTCCATCGCGGCAGCGTAGCTGCGGCCACCATCACGGGGGCGGGTAGCGGTCGTCGGTCCCCGTGTACCCGCGAAGCCCGGCGATGGTGACACGCCACCCGAGACGAACGCGTCGAACCGTGCCCCTTGGGTCGACGAACACTCGTGACAGGGGTCGCAGCAGGTGACGACCGACCACGGTGAAGGCGATGGCGGACCATCGGCGCTCACGGCGCAGGATCCGCAGCAGATTTCGTTCCTTGTGGAATCTTGCCCACTCGTTGGCCGGCGCGAGCGCAGGTCGGCCAGCACGCTTGGGGTAGAGGCCCTCGCACTCGGCCATCACTCGCGTGTCGACCAAAAGTCGCCAGCCCGCAAGCGTCAGCCTGCGACCCAGTTCGAGTTCCTCGAACCCGAACCAGAAGGTTGGATCGTTGGCGCCAACCGACCTGAGCGCGTCGATGCGGTACATCGGCAGATACCCACCGTGTAGATGATCGACTGCGGCGATGTCGCCGAGCGGTTGCGGCGGCTTGATCAGTCCTGTTCTTGGACTCAGATTGCCGCCGCTCAGCCCGATGCCGCCGATCTGTCCATCGATCGAGATTTGGCGCTGCAGGTCGTCTGCCAAATCGGCCAACGCGGTGTCGATCACTGGAGGGTCGTCGTCGTCGAGGTGGACCAAGAGGTCGTTGTCCTGCGCTCTCTCGGCGACGTGGTCGAATCCGAGTTTGAACGCGCCGGCGGGGCCGATGTTGTCGGGCGAGGCGATGTACTCGTAAGTGGTTCGTTCGCTGCGCCGGGCAGACACATGCGCAGCCAACTTTGGATCTGCCCCGTTGTCGACGACCACGACGACCTCTGGTGCGAGGGTCTGACGTTCCAGGTGGTCGAGGTAGTCGATTGCAACCGTCGGCCGGTGGTACGTGCACAGCACTCCGAACAACCGTGTGCTCATTCGGGCACGTTAGCCACGTCAGCACCAAGGAGCGCCGCTTGTGGCTTGGGTGTGCTGAGTTCGATGAAGGTGGGGCGACCAAGTAGCGGGGTAACTTTTCCGTGAGCAGGCTCGCGGCGTCAGCCCTGACGTGTCCTGCGTTGCCGCGTCCAGAACCGGGGCGCGAGGTGGCCCGGGCGAACGTGCAGGACGTTCTCCGTGAACGCGCGGGCAACACGCAGTGAAGGCTGCCGGCGCAACACGAACCACAAGTGCCGCCGTGTGGTGCCGCGGTCGTAGCCCGAGGCGTGCAGCGACATGACCATGCCGACCATGCGGGTGAGGATGGCAACGTCCGCTTCCGGGAAGCGGCCGAGGAACTTGCGGAGCGATCGAAAGCGAGCCTCTGCCAGGCGACCCCCGCCCGCCCCGGTCATCGAGGAACCGTACTGGCGGTAGTTGAGGATGATCACCGGCAGGTAGCGGAAGTGGAAGCCGGCGGCGGCGACACGTAGCAAGAAGTCGAAGTCGTCGGCGAGCAGGCTCTCGTCCCACGGGCCGATTGCGTCGAGCACTTCCCGGCGCACCATCACGCACGGCATGCCGATCATCGGCGCACTCACCAAGCGAACGAACACGTCGCCCTCATCACGTGGAATCGACGGTGGCGGGAAGACCTCTCCGGTGGGCACACCGTCGATGTCGACGACGCGGAGATCTGAGTACACCAAACCGATTTCGGGCTGCGCTGCCTCGAGCGCAGCCACCTGGTCGGCGGTGCGTGTTGGCTCCAACCAATCGTCACCGTTGAGCACCGCCACGAAGCGGCCCCGGATGAGGGGCAGTGCGCGGTTCAAGATCGCCGGCAACCCAAGGTTGTGGTCGGGGAAGACGAGGTCGGCGGTCATCCGGTGCGCGTCGAGCCAGGCGCGAACTCTGTCTCGGGTGCCGTCCGTGGAGCCGTCGTCTGTGATCACCAACTGCACGTTGGCCGCGGTCTGTGCGGCGACGCTGTCGAGCGCTTGGTCGACCCACATCTGCTGGTTGTAGAACGTCACCACGATCGTCGCCAGCGGGCGAGTGTCGAACGACGATGACGGCTCATACATGCGCTGACAGTTCAGCAGGTCGTGGAGTCGACCCCCGTGATGGGAGACCATGAGTCGCGAACATTCGAAGACAGACCGGCACGAAGTCGCGCTGGTACCCTTCGCCGATGGCGACGTCGGAGGACTCATACGATGAGTTCCGGCAACGGAGCTACTTTTCCACGCTCGACGGAATCCGAGCGATCGCGGTGCTGTTCGTGGTCGCCGTCCATGTCGACGACTCCGACGTGCTGCAATGGTGGCAGGGCGCACGTGGCGTCACGTGGTTCTTCGCGCTCTCTGGGTTCCTGATCACCACGCTGGCCCAGCGCGAGGAGGAGTCCAACGGTTCGCTGGCCGTGCGACCGTTTTTCGTGCGCCGAGCCTTCAGGATCGTGCCGCTCTACGTAATCGCGCTGATCTTCACCTTGCTTGCCGACATGCTGGTCTTTCGCAACCCTGCGACCATCGACGCCTGGGCCAGCTACTGGCCCTACTACCTCACGATGATGCAGGACATCCCGCTGAACCTGGGATGGCCAAATGCCCCGTTCGGTGTGGCCTGGTCGCTCGCCGTCGAGGAAAAGTTCTATATCGCCTGGCCGATCATCGGCTTTGTCGTGTTCACCGTTGCGCGGCGGTTACAGGGAACCGTCGCAATGGTCAGCGTGTTGACGTTCGGGCTGTTGATGTGGCCCGACGGTGCTATGGCGAAGCTGTCGCGCCCCTATCTGCCAATCTTGCTGGGCTGCACCGCCGCCTTGCTGGTGCACAACCGCCGGTACTATCGCCATTTGATTCGTTTCGTGGGGCCGGCACTCCTCGTTGTGTGTGCGGCCGTTGTGCTGACGCCGTATCCGGTCGCGGTGCGGTCGTCGCAGCTCTATTCGGTGGTGTACCCGCTTGCGGTAGCAACGGCTGTTGCCGTGTTCGCGCTGGTGCCGAAGGTTCCACTGCTCTGTTCTGCGCCGTTGCTGTGGGTGGGCCGCCGCTCTTACGGCGTGTACCTGTTTCATGGCCCGATCATCAAGTTCTTGGGCAAGTTGGGCGATCGAACACCCATCCATCGCGAGGTCGCCGGAGGGCTCGTCTTCGTCGTGGGAGTGGCGATCTCGCTCGTCGTCGCGGACATGCTGTACCGCAAGGTGGAACATCCCCTGATCCTGGCGGGTAGACGCCGCGCAAACCGCCATCGCCCGGCTGTGAACGCGTCGAGCTGAGACCGCGGACGTAAGCCCGGTCGCAGCGCCCTGTACGCCATGCTGGCATGCCTAGCCTGTGCGGTGATGACAGCTTGGACTAGCAGCGACGGGCTCAGCCCCACCTTCACGGTTGTCACGTGCCACTTCGGTGACCCCTTCTGGATCGAGCAGTTGACGGCGCACATCGAGCGAACCTCCGCCGGATCGCAAGTCGAGGAGATCGTGGTTGCCGACCAAAACCGTGATCTCGCTTCGACCTTCGGGCTCGCGGCGCTCGGGCGCGTAGGCCGAGTCGTGCGCTACCCCGTTCATGCGGGTCAGGTAGCAGTGCTGGGTCATGACCACCCGGATGCGCTCAACAGACTTGTGCGCGAGCCCATCTCGACCAGTCATGTGATCGTCATGGATACCGACTCGCTGCCCGTCGGGCAGGGCTGGCTCGACAGCGCGATCGAGGCGTTGGAATTGGCCGATGCGGTACTGGCTGCGGACCCCGGAAAGCCCGGCCTATCGCACCCGTGCTTCATGGTGCTTCCCACTGCAATATGTGGCGCGCTCGACTTTGCCGAAGGCGTCGAGGAGTTGGGCGTCGATACCGGCCGACTGGTTGGCATCCAACTCGTGCGCCAGGGCTTGACCGTCCGACTTTTGAGGGCCGATCGCGGCTTCCGGGGTTACAAGGGGCATCTCTACCTTGACGGCTCGATCTACCATCATGGATCCGGTTCGTTCTTGTCCTCGAGTGATCGTCGGCTCCGCAAGGTGGTCGACGAACGCGTCGAGCGTTTCTTCAGGCGCAAGGTCGCCGCTGATGACTACCGCCTCAATGCCCTCGAACGCGGGGCTCTGCTGGCCCGAAAGCTGTTGGGGATGGCACGTCAGTGAGATTTGGGGCTTCGGCAATCGACCCGCTTCAGCCGCGTCGCCGCAGCAGGGCTTTCTTCGCTTGCTGCTTGCCGCTGCGCAACGCCGCCTGGCTGCGCACGAACGATCCCTGCAACCGCGACCTGCGGCGGCGGGTGGGGCTGATCCGGACATCGTCGGCCACCTGTTGCACGTACTGCTCCATTCCCGACACATAGTCGGCGAGTTCCGTTGCAGCTGCACCGCTGCGGAACGGGTTGGCGCGTCGGTATGTCTCGTACAGGTCGGGATCGTGCTCCATCTCCAGGACCTGCTCCACCAGTTTGGTCAGCGACCCGGCCTCGTACAGCGACAGGAACGAGCCTGGCGCGAAGTCGATGCCGACGGCAGGGTTGCCCCAATAGATCGGCACGGTGTCGGCCAACCACGCATCGACGAGCTTCTCGGTCGTGTAGCCGATGTGCTCGGAGTTCTCGAAGGCGATGGTGAAGCGATACTCGCGCTGGATGCTGCGCTTGTTGGCAAATCCACGGTCGGCCAGGTTGGGATGATCCGTGTTGTGGAACACCCTGCCGAGTGCATCGACTGGGCGTCGCCGGTGCAGCATCTCGAAGAATGCGTTGCGCTCGTCGCAGCGCGGGTTCTTGTAGATGAAGTTGCAGAAGCGGCGTTCGCCAGGTGGAGGCCCGTCCTGCACAGCATCGGCCAGCTCGGGGTAGGCCATGATCGAAGCGGCCCACGCCGGCAGTCGGAAGTGGCTGGGTTGCGATCGGTGTCGCCAATCGATGGTCCAGTGCGCGGGCGTTCGCTCCGGGATGACCGGCTCGGCACTGAACGACAGCCTGGAACGAGGCGTGGCGGCGTGCGCCTCACCGAAGAACGAGTGCACCACCAGGTTGGCAGCGGCCGGGCTGTCGGCGAGATCGAACCCGGAGAGAATCTTTTGACCGATGGCGTCGCTGGCGGGGTTGTAGGAGCCCCAGAAGTCCACGAATGCGGCGGTTGGTCGGTCGGTCATGGTGCCCCTTCGGCCGATGCGCTGCCGCGCAGGGCGCGGTTGATCGTGCCGGCGATCGTGTGTGCTTCCGCGACGTGCATCTCGCTGTGGCCGGCGAGCAGGTCGACCACCGTGATCTCGCCACTGACGTGTTGACCCCAGCCGAGCGTACCGCCGTACTTCTCGGCGCGCTGGCGGGCCCGGAAGACGATGAGGTTGCCGCCGTACGGCTGTGCGGAGTACGTGCGGCGTGCTTTCTGCGAAGCAGCGAACACGGCGTCTCGTCGGGAGGTGGCCGCCGCAACCGGCTGGCTTCCATTGACTTTCGTGTGCAGCCTGGCGCCGGCCCGCAGCCGCCGAGCGCGATTGCGCACTCGCTTCCACATTGACGGCCGAGTGGGAGAGTCGCGCGAGTTGAATGCCGGGCTGAACATGTCGCCGACGCCGACCAGTTGGGGTGGGTGCCCGGCCTCGGAGAGCCGGCGCGCAGCGTCGAAGACCACCCAGCCACCCAGTGAGTTGCCGTAGAGCGCAAGGTCGTGGTGGATGCCGGTGTTCACCAGTTCCTCGACCAGCGCTGCGGCGATGGTCTCGATTGCCGGCGCCGGTTTGCCGCCGACGCGGTGGCCGGGGTAGTCGAACAGGTACACATCGAGCTGCGGGTCCAGCTCCAGCGCGATGCTGCGCATGCCAATGCCCATGCCTTCCGCTCCGGGCACCAGCACCACCGTCGGGCCGCCCGCTTGCACTCGAAACGGCACCAGCAATGAGGTCGGCTGCTGCCCGTTCGACGGCTGGTCGATGCGTGCGGCCATCTCTGCCAGCGTGGGTACCTGGATGATCTCGGTGACAGGTACGTCGACCAGGAACAGTTCCTCGATGCGGATCACCAGTTCCATCGTGAGTAGTGAGGTGCCGCCGAGGTCGAAGAAGTTGTCGCTGAGCTCTGGTGCTGCCGGCAACTCGAGGAGCTCGGCCCACAGTGCCGCCAGCCGACCCTGCGTGCTGGCATCGTCTGCCGGCAAGTCGGCATCGGCGGGGGCGGTAGTAGCGCGCAACTCGTCGGCGTGCTGCGCGGCAAACCCGATGCGCAGCAACTTGCCCGTAGAGCTCTTCGGGAGCTGCTCCACCAGCAACAGCCGGCGAGGGATCTTGAAGGGTGCAATGCGGTCGCGAAGGAACCGTCGAACCGACACCAGGTCGACCTCGGCGCCGGGGACGGCCACGATCGCGGCACCGATCTCCTCGCCGAGCAGCGGGTCGGGAATCGCGAACGCCATCGCCTCGACGATGTCGGGATGGGACAGCAGCGCCTCGTCGACCTCCCTCGGTGAGATCTTCTCGCCGCCGCGGTTGATCTGCTCCTTGATGCGACCGGTGATGGTGAGAAAGCCGTCGTCGCTGAACCTGCCCACGTCGCCGGTGCGGAACCAGCCGTCGACAAAAGCGTCGTCGTTGGCTGCAGCGGGGGCCGAGTAGCCGGCGAACACCGCCGGCCCGCGCACGGCGATCTC
>Ga0163144_10018425_pt1 | contig 14125 bp, 11 predicted proteins | sample OliLak19BULKMAT1_FD_123175 | JGI IMG/M metagenome (GOLD analysis project Ga0163144, IMG submission 123175) | Freshwater microbial mat bacterial communities from Lake Vanda, McMurdo Dry Valleys, Antarctica - Oligotrophic Lake LV.19.BULKMAT1 | ecosystem: Environmental > Aquatic > Freshwater >... | reverse complement strand
GAGGGGCTTTTTATAATGCAAAAACGTGAGCTTTCTCATTAAACAAGCATGACGTAAAGCGTTCGCATGATATAATTATGGGTAACTATAGACAACGCCCTTCCACAAGGGCAGATGCACGGAAACCGACGACCTATGCCAGACGATGGCCAGAGCATTAAATCCCCCACGCAGGATTCCCCCACAACCTCTTCTCCAATAGACATCAATAGAAATGGTCGCCTTGATCTTGAAGATGTCTCCGAGATTTTAGACCACGCCATTTCTGATCCAGAGGGCGATCACACCAAGCACGCCATAAGTGCTGTGTTATACGCACTTTTTTTTAATGCGCTTATTGCAGGACTCAAGTTAAGCGTCGCATCGTTTACAAAGTCCGCTGCATTGTTTGCTGAAGGTCTCCACTCATCTGCGGATGCCTTTAATAGCGTCACGCTTCTCATTGGTATTTATCAAGGCAAGCGCGCACCCGATAGGAGCCGTCCGTTTGGATACGGGTTAGAAACTAACTTTTGGGCCTTATTCGCCAGCTTTATCCTCTTTTTAAGTGCGCTCGTTTCTATCTGGATGGGATGGCAACGTTTAAATGCGCCTCCTGAAAATATGGAAAACATCATATGGGCTGTAGTGATTCTGATTGCCTCGATTATCTTTGAGGTTTTCGCCTTGGGAAAAGCATCGAGTGCGGTTTTGCAAGAAGTAGGCATAGAAGCCAAACCGCTTGACATGATTCCTACTGCATTTCGTCATATTGGACGGGTTCAAAGCCCAACAACGCGCTTCGTCTTTTTTGAAGATTCTGTTGCCATACTCGGTGCCATTATTGCGTTAGTTTCTATTTACATTGGGGAACTGGGTGTGCACTATGGCTGGCTTCCTGAGTCAATCCACCATTGGCCTGATGCCATTGCTTCAATGGTTATTGGTGTTCTTCTCCTGATACTCGCTGTCAATCTCTTTAGTTATAACCGTAGCTTTCTTACAGGGGCAGCGGCTTCCGCGACCATTGAAAAGCGTATTCGCAAAGTCACGCTGGAAACGCAGTCGATTTCTGCTATTCTTGATTTGCGAACCATTGACCAAGGCATTAGTGGACTCTTTGCTCAGATTAAAGTGGAAGTCGATCCTGATATTGCCATTCGGGATGTCGATGACATTGTGGAGCATTTGAAAAACCGCCTCAAAAAACACGTCCCCAAAATGCGCGATGTCATTGTCGAAGCAGTAGCAGATGAACGCGAAGAAAACTGGAGCGATGCCTTCCACAAGATGATTGATGATGCAGAGCAACACAAGCTCCTGCGTCAAAGCGAAGCCATGATTTTCCGTAACGTTTTTGAATTTGCGGAATGTGAATTACAGGATGTTATGATCCCACGAACCGATGTGATTATGGTAGAACAGTCTCAAACGGTTGCGGAAGCCGCTGATATCCTTATAGAGCATCGCCATTCTAAACTACCTGTTTATAATGAAAATGTCGATAACCTAGTTGGATTGATTCATGAACGAGATATTCTGCGCTGTATTCGAGGCGGATTTGAAACAGCCCTCGTCTCGACCATTACTCGCGATATTCCGATTTATCCAGAAAACAAAGTGTTGAGTGATATTCTCGAAGACTTCAAGCGTGATCGCTTCCAAATGGCCGCGATTGTTGATGAACATGGCGGTTTTGCAGGCATGGTCACGATTAGCGATGTGGTTGAAGAACTCGTTGGCGAACTGTGGGAAGACCAAGAAGATTTCGATTCTGAAGACATTAAAGAGATTAGCACCACCCTTTGGGAGCTTTCGGGGCGCTGCGAAATTGAAGACCTTAACCACCGTTTAAACATGACTTTACCTGATGACGAATTTCAAACAATTGCGGGCTTTGTTTTTGGCCAGTTGGGGCGCGAACCCCTCGTTGGGGATACGATTCAGTATGAAGACTACATTTTCACTGTTCACGAATTGGATGGCTTACGAATTAAAACCCTGCGCTTAAATTCAGGTTATCCGTTGAGACGCAAGAAAAAGTAAGTGTTCGAGTTTACGTCATTCTCAAGATGGTGGGGGAAACCAACCCGCTCAAACATATAGTGTTCAATTAATTTTACATTTGGCTATACAGGAGCCGAAAGAGAATCGTAGCGATAAAGTAGATGCGCTGAACGGAAGTTTTAGGTAAGGTTATAAACGCCCCTATTAAAGCGATTGAATATAAGAACTGACTATTGGTATAGCGCACGAATGGTTGTTTGATGGCCATCATGATATGCACCGCATTGACCTGGCCTAATCGGCGGCACTCCTGTAATGATTAGAGGAACCTCTGAAAGGTTGCATTGAAGACGTATTGAATCGGCTCCCGCTGCCCACTCATTAGAGGTGTTGCCTGGCACAGCATCAATGATGACATCCAAACGAGAACTATTTGAAGCAGCACCGAGCCAGACGTGCACGCCAGTGGGCAAGACCCACCGAGCCGAATGGTTGGTAAGGCTAATACCTACTCCATTGTTCATCCAGTTATGATCACAAGGGGGCGCTTGTTGCCCTTTGGGGCACTGGCGGGCGTTTAACTTGGAACTAATAAGCGCCACTAACGGGTCGATGCTAGTTTGAACACTGTAGGTGCTTAGGCCGATAAACTCACCGTTCAGGTAGCCTTCGTAAAACATATTTTGCACGGCGTTTATGGCTTCGCGTTGACTGGTTTTGAGCTTGCCCTTGTTCACGCTATTAAAAATACTCGGCAAGGTGAGGGCAGCGATTAAGCCTAATACTGATAGTGATACCAGTAGTTCAGAAAGTGTAAACCCTCTAATACGATGCGCTAATGTGTGCTGTCATAATTTTGTGGCCTTTCAGAAAGAAGTCAAGGGTCTATGATACATATATCGGCACATGTGTCCCCACACTGAAGGGGGCTACATCATTTGTTACAGATCGACGACTACGCCGCTTCGCGAGTGATTCGAGACGAATCAACGGGATGACATTGTCTTTATTAGGTTGGGTTTAATGTAGGGGCGGGTCTTGTGTCCGCCCGCCTTAGAGGCCAAGACAAAGCGTTGGTGTCATCCCGAGCCTGTCGAGGGATCCCCTTTTGTTCTTGCGCTTTGTTGACTGCCTTCGGACGTGAGGGGATGTTTCGACTACGCTCAACATGACATGTCTTTTTTAGGTTGGGGTTTTGTAGGGGCAGGTCTTGTGTCCGCCCGCCGTAGATGTCGCCATCCACAGGCTGCTTGATTGCCTTCTGACGGGAGGAGGTCCTTCGACACGAGTATCTCCTTGCGTCGATTCTCGGCTCAGGATGACATGTCTTTTTTAGGTTGGGTTTTGTAGGGGCGAGCCGCTTCGCGAGTGATTCGAGGCGAATCAACGGGATGACGTGATTTCCCAAAGGAAATTCTAAAAAAAATCCGCTAGGGTGGGATACTAATGATATACTGAAAAACGGTTCACACTTGTTGAAAGAGGCTTCCCGTTTATTATGATGTCTACATCCCCCGAGCGTCCACGGTCAAGCACATCCGCGATGCTGAGTATTTTCGCGATTATCCTGTCTACTCTGGCTATTGGCTTGCAGCTCTTTCCAGGAGTTGGGTTATGGCTACAGGGCACGTTATCGCTCCCCTCACTCGAACAGAATGACGGACGGCAGGTGGAAACCCCATCTAAGCCCCCCACCCCGATTAACAGCAACCCCATTACCCAGCCCTTTTCCAGCCTGATTGCTGATGTTGCAGAGAGCCTTGCACCCTCTGTAGTCAATATAGATGTAAGTATTCAGTCTCAAATGAATCAGCAGGTTCCTGATATTTTCCGCTATTTCTTTGGGGATAATGCGATTCCCCAGCAGCAGCAATATCCCCAGTCCAGTCAGGGCAGTGGGGTTATTTACAGGGCGGATAAAGGGTACATCATCACGAACTTCCACGTGGTGGGCAGAGCGACGCAAATGACCGTCACGCTGGATGATGGGTCTAAACATGAAGCAACATTGATTGGTGGCGACCCGATGACAGATTTGGCTGTTATTCAGATCAAACCCAAGGGTGTGAATTTGAAAGAAGCGAAAGTAGGGGATTCCAAACGCCTTCGCCCAGGGGACTGGACCCTTGCTATTGGGTCACCGCTTGGCTTTGATCACACCGTAACGTTGGGCATTGTTTCCGCTATTTCTCGATATGTGCCTGGCTTGAATGAAGACGTGAAATTTATTCAAACGGATGCCGCCATTAACCCGGGGAACTCAGGTGGGCCGCTCGTCAACATCTACGGTGAAGTTATTGGAATCAATACCGCCATTGCAGGCAAAGGGCAGAACATTGGCTTTGCCATTCCTTCTGACACGGTGAAATCCGTCATTGATGAACTTATTGCCAAAGGCAAGATTGAACGGCCGTATGTCGGGATTGCCTTAGGGGAATTGACCCCACAGCTCGCGAAAAGTCTAGGGATTCCTGAAGATACCAAGGGAGCCGTTGTGGTGAATACAGTGGTAGGGTCTCCCGCATCGCAGGCAGGGCTTCAGCAGGGAGACATTATTCAGCGCATTGATGGCCAGCAGGTAGATACTGCTAAAGCGGTTCAGGACAGGGTGCGTAAAGAAACACTGGGCCATAAGTTTAATATGCAGATTCTTCGTGGAAAACAAATGCTCGGGGTCAGCCTTACAAGTGAACTGATGCAAGATCAGGCCTTTTCGCAAGGGCAATAAAATTCATTTTTGTAGGGGCGGGTCCTGTGCCCGCCCTTCAGCCAGCGTCACTGATATACCAGCTACGCTAACGGAAGTTTGAAGTGATGTAAAGATCAACGCGTTTACCCCTCTCCCAGTATTCACACGACTTTTGAGGCAAAAGATCGGTTCATACCCACCTATGGTGGCGGTGGGTAGGATTAGAACATGAAGCGGGCACGGTTCGCATCCGCTTGGCGATGTTCGGCGTTAATCACGCGGTGTTCAAGGGTTGTATCGAGACGATGACTGGCCAAGTGCTTGGGTGCAATGGGCATGACCCGCCGATGATCGTCTTCACCCCTTTTAATCGCCACTCCTGGGATCAAAGGCAGGACAGTTTCAATACGTTCGGTTTCTTCCTTATACGTATCGATGAAGCTGATCAGATCAAGTGATAATCCTTCAGGCCAGCGAACGAGTTGGAACTCAAGCCAGTGGTCAATTTCGCGATACAGTAAAAACAGGAACTCCTCGTCATAGGCTATTTCTTCGAGGCAATCCTGCCACGCATCCGCACAGTAAAAGTCTCCGAAGCGGGATTCAAGGGTAATGTTTCCGTAGCCTGTTTGTTCTGCATAGCGCTGCATGGTGGCCAAAAAGCCGATCCCTTCCCGCACAACATAGTGAAGCGCGACAAGATTACTGACATTTCCTTTGAGATAGAGATAGTTTTCAGCCACAGAACGCCATGTGAATTCAACGAATCCGTTAATCACCAGTTGAGGCGTATACGCTTCGTGAATAGACTCAATCGCAATCGTCATGGGGAGATCAAGCTTATGACGGTTGTGAACATCCTGCCAATTTTGCAGGAACGGCTGATCAGACTGCTGCAACTGTTCTTTTAAGATATAGATGTAATCCCTAACGCTTTGGTGAAGAACCTTATACCCATTAAGTTGACCATTATCCGCAGCACCAAGGACAGAGCCGAGCAATTGGGAATGGTGATATTCCGCAGAAAGTTGCGTATGGCTGGCAAACACATCCGATAAGGGGAGAGAATCGAGAAACGGAAATCCACTACGAATATGAATGTGCGGGCTTAATTCCTGTAGCAGGGGACTTTCGAGATGAACGCCATCCACTGGGGATAAATACTCGTTGGATGCTGAATCGTAGGTGCTGAAAAGCTGCGCGAGATACTGCATACGAATATATTCAGCCAATTCCAGGGAAGATTGAATCGCCTCTTCACTTGCATGGGTAATTAACTTATTTTTATCCGTATTTTTTTCGATATGAAGCTGTGTGAGATGGCGCACAAAGCCGCCTTCCACCACATAGCCTGAATCCAGATTTTCCATAAGCGCACTCACGGCAGAGACGCCTAAATCTTCGGGAGGCTCACTGTAAAGTTCTCCAAGATAATGAAGATGTTTGAGGATGTGACTTGCGCCAAGGTCGTTACTTATTCCGGGGTGCAGAAAAACAGTCAGCAGGGCAGAAGCAAGGGAGGGATGCGTTACAAGCATGGCCATCTGTTTTTCAGGTTCAACATTGATCTTAGGATCGTGCAATAAGCTCACCAATACAGACACGGAATAAATGGAGCGGGGAAAGTTAAGATGACGGCATAGCGAAATAGAACTCATCGCCACTTTAATACTGTGGTCAATTGCGTCATGGAAGCCCTGCTTTTTAAGGAAGGGCAATCCCCATTGTGCCACAATGCGCACCATGTCTAGTTCAACAGCATGAAAGTCATAATCATCCCGAAGGTGGCAGAGCAATTCATCCATTTTGCGCTGAATGTTTTTAGATTGATACTCTTTTAGGGGGAGCGCTTGGTAATGGTTAATCGTCGGTAGCCAACGCTTGAGATTTTCAAACAAGTCCAGCGCGCCTGGTTGAATTCGACTAAAGAATTCGCTCATGCGGGCACAGGCCTCCGCTTCCTGCTTCGGTGTTAAAGCAATGAGAGAAGGTAACAAATTGTGTTGCGATGCGTTCACGAACCATTACTCCATAGGGGTTCTGTTCTACGACTTCGGGATTCGGCATAAGTCAAAGTACGCTTCACGCTTGTCCCCTATTTGGTGGAAGGGTCTAAAAACAATAGGAAAGTGGTAAACTAAGTTTATAGGCTGAAAAAAGTTTCTCCTCTTACCCCCTCTCTCCTTGCCAAGGAAAGGGCTTGACTCGCCAGTAGCGAGTGCGGTGGTGAGGTTGGAGCTGGTGCCAAGCTCAACGCGTTCACCCCTCACCCGAATTCGCACGTTTTCCCTTCGGAAAAATCGGCGATTTCTACCCTCTTCCCAGCGGGGAGAAGGGATAAAAAAAGGATTACCTCAATGGCACAGTACACCCATAAAAGTATATTCAATAAAACATCGGCAGATGCTCTGTTTGGCTGGCACGAAACGCCTCAGGCGTTTAAACGCCTGCTCCCGCCGTGGGAACCTGTGACCATTGCGCAAGTACCCACTGAGCTAAAAAACGATTCCCGTGCAGAACTTCACATTCCCTTGCTCGGGCGCTTAGGGAAAAACATCCCGATTGTTGCCAAATGGATCGCGCGTCACCATGCGCACATTGCGGGGCGGCAGTTTGTTGATACTCAGGTCTCAGGGCCGTTTGCCGCATGGCAGCATCTTCATCAAACTCGGGATATGGAAAACGGGGCTGAATTATGTGACGACATCCATTACGCGCTTCCCTTATCGCCGATTAGTCACTGGATTGCGGAACCCTTTGTCCACGCCAAGCTGTCTCGGATGTTTCGCTTTCGCCACCGCATTACGCAATACGACGTTTCGCGCATGAATCCTGAATTGGTGGGTAAGCGCGTTCTGATTACAGGGGCTTCTGGGTTTGTCGGTGGGCATCTGGTGGCTTTTTTACTCGCGATGGGGATGCGCGTGCGCGTGCTGTTACGTGATCGGCCTGAAGTGAAGGAAGCACGGTGGAATGGCGTTGAACTTTATACCCTGAACGCTGATAATGGCAGTATTCCCCAAGATGTTTTTGAGGATGTAGATACAGTGATTACCCTGAACGGTGAGACCATCGCGCAAAAATGGACACCTGAATCAAAACAGCGTATCCTGCAAAGCCGCATCGACTGGAATACAAAAACGGTGGAGGCCTGTTTGGCAAGTGAGCATCGCCCTGCATCATGGATTGCTGCCAGTGGCATTTCGGTTCTGCCTGATCACGCTACACTTGATGAGACGCGCTACAACGATCAAGCAAGAGATCGCAATACTGGCTTTTTAGGAGAAGTCGCGGATGCTTGGGAAGGCACTCTCAAGCCCTTTGAGAACACCGACATCCGCACCTGCATCCTGCGCATTGGGATCATTATGGATGAATCAGGGGGCTACATGAAGGCTCTGACGCTGCCTTATCAATACACGGGCGTGAACACGATTGATGACGGGACGGCTCCGCTGCCGTGGGTATCGCTAGAAGATGTGCTGGGGATTATTCAACACCTGATGGCAAACGAGAACAGCTCGGGGCCGTATAACATTTGCGCGCCCGATCTCTGCGATATTAAGACCTTCCATAAAGCTTGGGCTACCGCCATTGGCATGCCCTTTGTCGGGGCGTTTCCGTCTGCGTTGCTGTCTCTTGTCTTTGGGAAGGACATGGTGGATGCCTGTATGTTGCAAGGCGTGCCTGCCGTTCCTCAAAAACTAAAAGACGAAGGCTTTGAGTTCTTGCATCCCACACTGGATAAGTTCTTCAACCACGCCGTCGATATTCACGGCTGGAAAGAGTGGGTTATGTCGAAGTTATAAAACTCGCTTCTAATCAAGGGGGTAGGCCGCTTACCACCTGACAACATCCAAAGCAACCGCGTCATCACGAGTGGAGGCTTTGCGAAACGTCGTGATCTTGCTTAGACCGTCGCATCTCCGGGGTCGCGCGGGCACAAGGCAACGCCCCTACATCCACCCCTAACCCGCTGCTGTTCGTTTGACGTCCACGTTGGCAGTATAGCCCAAGGTGTTCAGTTCATCGTTAATACGGTAGTGAATCCACATTTCGGCTGGGGCTCCAAGAACACGGGCAATCTCGATGGTCTTGGAGAGACTCGGCAGATTGATCCCGCGCTCATAACGAGACAAAAGCTGCTTGCTAATGCCCAATTTTGTCGCAGCGTCAACCAGTGTCCATTCTTCGCATTTGCGCCAGCTCCGCATCATACGGCCAAGCGTCACATTTTTTTTGAACTCTTGATACTCTTCCATGTGGTCTATGTTGATAAATTCATCTTGATTAGTAGTCATGGGGAGTCACCTCAATTATAGCTAACGTCTAAAATAATGATACACTTTACTTCTTACTCCCTCTCCCTTAGGGGGAGGGTGGGGTGGGGGAAGCCAGCCATCTCAACCCGAAAGCGTATCAAAGATTATAACGTCGGCTATACATGTATCTCTAGGCCTTGAACGGTTTCAATATAAATTGCACGCCATTGCTTGTTTAACCTAACAGACCTTTGACCCTTCCGAGTCCCTTTCAATGGCTCGTCGTGATAGCCAAGCATTGTTCGTACATCCGCAATACCGCGTTCTTCAAGTTGACTCAACCATTCGTAAAACTTGTCTTTAATAGAGGGCGGGGCTTTTCTGAGAATTTTATTTGCAATTTTAGAAACAACGATCTTCATAAGTCACCCCTACCAACTGACACAATAAAACGAGTATGTCATTACGTAGGTTGCTTGCATTCTCTCGCGGAGTAGCGAGCTAGCCCACGATAGTGCGGCGAAGTGTCGTAATGGGGCCACAGAGATGCGACGGTATAGGAAAGATCACGACGTTTCGCAAAGCCTCCACTCGTGATGACGCGATTCTTGTGGATGTTGTCAAACAGTAGTATAAGTAACCTTAATATACTTACTTTATTAGTATTACAGAATCAGCATTACTTGTCAACACAAAAAGGTGACTTCTGAAAAATACACCTTTAGATCAATGTAGGCGTGATGGTTAATGGTCATGCTATGAATAAAGATGGACGGACTTGTAGATTTTCTAACACGACTTTGATTTAAGAGAGATACTTTAAGATGATGGATATACTTCGTTCAATGACGGGAGACGTCATTGCCAAAAGTCTGGACGGACACTATGCGCGACAGGAAGCCATTGTCTCGAATGTGTCGAATGCGTCTACACCCAACTATCGCCACCGTAGCGTAGCATTTTCGAGCGATCTCGCATCCGCATTGGCGCGTGCCCGTTCGGGGAGCCACGGCTCCCCCAGTGCAGATAATGACACCCCACTCAAAATGACAGGCACACAGGCAGGCCACTTCAACTTTAGTCCTGAATCCAGCCGTTTACGTGCAGAATTAAGCAACGATGCTTACAACGGTGCGGAAGGGATTGGTGACGTTGGAATCAACTCCACCAGTAGCGAAGGCTTTAGTTATAGGAATGACGGCAATGATGTCGATTTAGAACGCGAGATGGTGCAACTAGCCAAGAACGCGAGCAAGTTTAAATCACTGATTACGTTTCAGAGCCGCATTAACCAACAACTCAAAGGTGTCATCCGAGATTCTAGCTAGTCATACCCCCCTCGCCCAGATGGGGAGAGGCCACCCCACCTATGGTGGCGGTAGGCATTAACCGTCTTTTCGTTTCGAAAAGCGTGTGAATGCTGGGTGAGGGGTAACCGCGCGTGGGTCTTTGCATCTACGAATCCCCCACCCCAGCCCTCCCCCTAAGGGAGAGGGAGCAAAACAAGATTGAAAGAGAGAACAGAGTGAATATATACGATATTACTGCTTCATCCATGACGGCGCAACGGCTCCGAATGGATACGATTGCCGCCAACCTCGCCAACGTCAACTCGACGCGCCGTCCTGATGGAACGATTGGGGCGTACCGTCGAAAAAACCTGACCTTTGCGCCGATGCTCGATGAGAAACAGGCCGCGCAAGGCGATTTACAGATGAATAATAAGGGCGGAGCTACTGGCATGGGGCAGAACCCATTGAAGCCTCAAACAGGGCAGGGCATGGGCGTACAGGTTTTGCAAGTTACGGAAGATAATCAAACACCGATGCGTATGGTCTACGAACCGAGCCACCCTGATGCCAACAAAGACGGCTTTGTCGAATACCCGAATGTGAACGCCGTTACTGAAATGGTGGATATGATCTCGGCGAGTCGGGCGTATGAGGCCTCTATATCCGCGTTTCAGTCCACCAAAAGCATGAGCGATGCCACGCTCAATATGTAGGACGTGTACACTTAAACCTGACGAACACGCTTAACACGAGAGAGCAACGATGATGATTAGCATTAACCCAAAAGACCTTATGAACAGTCTTAGCAGCAATACCCAAATGTACGGCCTTGATGGATCAAACAAAGTCTTTGATGCGCAATATAAAAGCGTCATCAGCAAAACATCCGATGATGTGGCGCGCGAAAAGTACATGAGCATCGATGCCGTTGCCTCAGAGAATGCGATTGCTTCAGGCAAGGGCGTGGGGGGGGCGACTGCCAGTTTCGCCAATACACTCACCAATGAACTGAATCGCGTTAATGAACTTCAAGGTGCTGCCAACACCGATATGCAGGATTACGCCACAGGCGGTGACATCGAGCTACACCAAGTCATGCTTTCGGTGAACAAGGCCGAACTTTCCTTACAACTCGCGACACAAGTTCGCAACAAGATGGTTTCCGCCTACCAAGACATCAGCCGTATGCAGATTTAAATTCTAGGCATCGTTCATGCTAAATCTGTTCTACTGAGTTTCAGCATGAGGCAAATTCGAGGCATGAGGAGCGCACAAGGGGAGTGTAGGTTTTACCACATGACCCGAAGTAGCACCGCAATAACAAAGAAGTTGCCCATAATGGGACACAGCAGGATAGATTTCCAGTGAACGCAACGCTCAAAGCCCTCCAACAACGATTCACGACACTCAGTCTGAACCAACAGGTGATGCTTGGAACCATTATTGTGGGTATGGCTTTTGCGGGATTCTTTCTGTTTCAAAAAGCAAACGATAATTACGACGTGCTGTATTCCAAACTCTCAACTGCGGATGCAGCGGCGACAGTCAATAAATTGAAAGAAGCGCACGTTCCTTACAAGCTCGCGGATGGCGGTACTACCGTCTTGGTGCCTGCGGGTGAGATCAATAACATGCGTTTAGAAACAGCAAACGAGTTGACTTCTAGCGAAGCCATTAGCTTATCGAAGATTCCGCCTGTCCTGCAAGGCGATGTTCAAAAGGAGTGGCTCAAGAAGTTCAACACGGATCAAATCTCTGTTACGCTGACTTCCATTGAAGGCATCACGCAGGCCAAGGTCATGGTTGCCACCCCTGAAGAAAGCGTGTTTAGCGAAAACAACGAGCCTATTCGTGCGAGTGTTATGCTGATTGTCGAGCCTGGCTTTCGCTTGAAAGAAAAACAAATCGAGACGATTCGAAACTTGGTGTCTCACGCGGTTCCTGGATTAAAGCCCGATCAAGTGGTTCTATCGGATAACTACGGTAACCTTCTTGATGATTCGCCTAGCAGCGGCACCGCCCTTCAAACACGCGATACACGAAAAACCAAAACTGAACAGGAAATGCAGAAGAAATTGCAAATCCTGATTGAACCTATTGTTGGGGAAGGCAACGCCGTTGTTTCGGTGTCTGCTAGCTTGAACTTTGATCAGGCACGCGCCAAGATCAAGAATGTGAAGCCCACCATCGAAAATGATAACAAAGCGATGGGTGTTGTGGTGTCTGAGCAAAATTCGAGTGAAGCTTACGAAGGCGCGAAAAAAGCAGAAGGCGGCCCCGTCGGCACAGAAACCAACGCAGCTCCGAGTTATCAAAGCAATACCGATGACGCTAAAAGCGACAAAACCTACCGCTCTGAAAAAAACACACGCAACTACGCCCATTCTGAAGAACAAAAAGAAATTGTCTATGCATCAGGCGTGGTTGATCGAATGACCGTCGCTGTGGTGCTTAATAAAGTGCTGACAGATGGTGAAACACAAGAACTTAAAGAGATGATTATCAACGCGGCAGGGCTGAATCTTGAACGCGGCGATAGTGTGGATGTCAAAGGGTTTACCTTTAGCGAAGCGCCTAATCTCAAAAACAAGCAAATGGCTGAAGCCTTCAAAGCGTCTCAGCAAAACGACTTCTTCTTACAGATAGGATACATCCTTACCCTACTGGTTCTCGGTATTATGGCCCTGGGTATTCTACGTAAGATGTTTGATAAACCCTTCGCTATTGCGCAGGCTCAGCTCATTATCGATGATGAAGGCCGTCCGATTCCTGAAATAATGTACACTGAAGATGGGAATGAAATAACGCAGAATATGCTTGAAACTGATGGGCAGGGTAAGCTTATCGCCCCACCAGAACCTGTGTATGATGCAGGCGGTAAGTTAATCAAGCTTGGCAGTGTTACTCGTGAAACGTTGAACCTTCCTTCTGTGGCATACGATAGTGCCCCTGAACTCGAATACATGCGACAAAGCATTTATGGCTTTATTCAGAAAGACCCTGTAGAAGCGGCTCGTATTCTCGTCACCTTCATGAATCAGAACTAGGTTACACAACCGTCAAGCTAAGTTGATGCATTCTTGGTCGCCATGTTACTTGTCGAAGAACGGTATTGACCAATCGCGCGTAGATGCGGGGATGATCGGTCTTAAAGGACCGCATGACGCACTGGCCAAACTCATGCTCTAAAGCACTATCCACTTCCGACACGGCTTGATAATACAGCAAGGCATCCACTGGGTGGGTGTGCAAGCGTTGTTTCATCGAAAACAGATCAACACAGGCTCCTCTGCGAAAGCGTTTACGATTAGGATGTAATAAGGTCAGGGACATCGGAACAATACCACCGTTACAGGATAAGACGCATACACCCGCATAAGGCGGTTGTGTATGACCGTATAAAGAACCCTCATTCCAAAATAATGCGCCATGATAAAATTGTAATATCCCCCAGAAAAAGGGTTTACAATTAGGCTGTTTCCGCTAATATAGTCATATACAACTAAATAAACATTATTCCTCAGTAGCTCAATGGTGGAGCATTCGACTGTTAATCGAAGGGTTGTAGGTTCGAATCCTACCTGGGGAGTTTTTTATTTAAATTTTCCATGTGATCCCTCGTTTAGCGAAGGGGTCTTTTTTGTTTTGTGGGTAATGCTTGTGGTGTTATAGCTAACCATGTAAAATGATACACTTTACTTCTTACCGTTTCTATTAAGCAAGGGCGTATCGCGTCTTCGTTGTTGCCGCCTCTTTTTGTTCAAACATGTATTATCTATACACTTATTTCACAAAAAGAGCCGTCGCCTAGAATCCATCAATCCGCCCTTACTTCCTAGAAACGGTATTATCCCCTCTCCCTGAGGGGGCACGCCTCGCCGTTGGCGGGCTATGCT
>Ga0163144_10018423_pt1 | contig 14126 bp, 16 predicted proteins | sample OliLak19BULKMAT1_FD_123175 | JGI IMG/M metagenome (GOLD analysis project Ga0163144, IMG submission 123175) | Freshwater microbial mat bacterial communities from Lake Vanda, McMurdo Dry Valleys, Antarctica - Oligotrophic Lake LV.19.BULKMAT1 | ecosystem: Environmental > Aquatic > Freshwater >... | reverse complement strand
CGGGTCTTGCACTCCAGGACCCGCCCTTTTTGCTGTACGCTCTCGACGCTCGCATGTGCTCCACAATCGTCGCCGCGATCCGCTCCCTTGCTGCCTATGTGGCGGTCTCGCTGTATGTCGCCGTCGCAGCTCCGATCGGCATGGCCCTCGCGCTGGCCTTTCGCTGGAAGAGTCTGCTCTACATCCTGGGACATGGCGGCGTGGCCCTCGGCACGTCGCTCGCCGGCATCCGGGCCCGCGTCGCCGGCCGCGAGCACCTGCCCGCCCGGCAGGCGGTGGTCTTCTGCTCCAATCACCAAAGCAACATCGATCCGCCTATCCTGTTTCAGGTGCTGCATCCTCGCCTGCACGTGCTGTTCAAGCGCGAGTTGACGAAGCTGCCGCTCCTCGGCAAGGTGTTTCTGGTGGGAGGGTTCGTGCCCATCGATCGCGGCAGCCGGGAGCAGTCCATGGCCGCCATCGATCAGGCCGCCCAGTCGCTGCGGGACGGAAACTCCTTTCTCACGTTCCCCGAGGGCACACGCAGCCGGACGGGCGCCATGCTGCCGTTCAAGCGGGGCCCGTTTCTCATGGCGCTGAAAGCCCAGGTTCCTGTGGTGCCGGTCGCCATTCAGGGTGGCACCGCGTCGATGAGAAAAGGCAGCTGGATCGTCCGGCCGACCACCGTCAGTGTCCGGATCGGTGAGCCCGTAGGCACGTGCGGGATGGGGATTTCAGATCGGCAGCAGCTCGCCGACCTGGTGCGGGCGCGCGTCGAGGCGCTCCTGGCACAGGGACCGGTCCGGGGAACAGGAGACTAGAAGATTAGGAGTGGGTCAGTTTGAGCGAAGGCCCGCTTTGTCGTGAGAAGGCATCCGTTAGAGCGCTTTCCGATTGTACGTAGTGTCCGCCTTTAGGCGGACCGCGTGAAGTCCGGCTAGAGCCGGACACTACGTACGACACGGAACTGGAAACTGCTCTAGTCTCGTCAAGCGGCGCATCGAACCCCATCGTGAGGTTCTGGCGTTCGACATATCTGGTCGAGATGTGCTTCTTGTCCGGCTCACCTCAGTTGTCCTTCACTTCGAAGCCGATGCAGGTTGCGGGGCTGTAGCGTGTCTCGGGCTCCGAGCCAGCGCCGCACCCCTTCCGCAGCAGAATGACCATCATTTTCATAAAGGAATATTTAAAATTCACGCTATCCGTGAATCCGAGATTGACAGTATATAATATGCCTGATATTCTTTCCCGGGTCTGCAATGGAAGTTCGATTTGCGCCGGGTTCATTAGAGCAGCTGGAGACGGACCCAAAGTTCATGGGCGGCCATTCGGCCGAGCTAGTTCGCCTGTACCGGAAACGGATGACCTTCATCCGCCAAGCGCTGGATGAACGCGACCTATATGCCTTGAAGTCTTTGCGGTTTGAAAAGTTGAAAGGAGCCAGGAGCCATCAAAGGTCTGTTCGACTCAACGACCAATGGCGTCTCATCCTCCAACTTCAGGGAGACGGCGAAGCGAAAACCGTATTGATTGTGTCAATTGAGGATTACCACTAACCATGACTCCGACAAATCCCGAAGCGTTTTCCCCCGGCGAGTACATCTCCGAGGAATTGGAAGTCAGAGGTTGGAGTCAACTGGATCTCGCTGAGATTCTAGGGCGTCCTCCTCAGGCGGTGAACGAGATCATTAAGGCTAGACGGGCGATCACGCCGGATACGGCAAGGGGCCTGGCTTCTGCATTCGGCACCAGCGCACAGCTCTGGATGAACCTTCAGAGCGCGTATGACTTGGCGCGAACGCAGCAACTAGAAGGCGACATTGTCGCACGCAAGTCCAAACTGTACGAGTACGCGCCTGTGGGCGAGATGCAGAAGCGAGGATGGATCGAAAGGTCTTCGAATTTTGACGTTGTTGAGCATCAAGTTCTCGCCTTCTTTGGTGACGATTCGCTCGTAGCAGCAGCGCGCAAAACGACCGATGGGGCCTGGACCCCGCCCCAACGAGCATGGCTCGCGCGCGCAAAGCAGCTGGCGAAGACGATCCAAGTCACTGGCAAATTTACAGCGAAGGCGCTTCAGATCGCCCTGAACGCTTTGTCGCTACTCAAAGCGGACGCAGAAGAGATTCGCAAGATTCCGCGCGTGCTATCAGAAGCCGGAATTAGGTTCCTAATCGTGGCTCCATTGGCTCACAGCAAGATCGACGGTGCGTGTTTCTGGTTGTCTGAGAACGAACCGGTCGTTGCCTTGTCGTTTCGGTACGACCGAGTCGACTGGTTCTGGCACACGTTGATGCACGAGTTGGCACACGTGAAGCATGGCGACGGGAAGACCGTCGCTACCCTTGATATTCGCTTGGTTGGGGCCGATGCCTTTGCCGCTGGCGAGAAGAGTCCAGCCGAAGTGAGGGCGGATAATTTCGCCGTGACCTTCTTGGTCGAGCGAGATGAGATGTCCGACTTTGTCGACAGGACGCCAGTGTTTTCACGTCTGAAGCTCGAAGGCTTTGCAAAGCGTATCGGCGTGCATCCTGGGATCGTGGTTGGCCAATTGCAGTATCGCAAGCTTGTGCCCTACACGAATTTCAGACCTCTTCTTACGTCTGTAAAGCAATTCATTCTTGGAAATGCGCTAACTGATGGTTGGTCGGTCGCAGCAACGATTTAGCAACAGGAGCAAACATGTCTAGCTACAACGAACAGATGCAAGCGCTGGCGAAGGACTACTGACTAACATTCAGTATGAACAATCAATCCGGAGTCGGGCACGATCACACGAATCTCGTATGTGAGAAGGTTTGGTTTGAACAGATCAGCTCAAGTCGCGAACGTCACTGGGCGCCGAACGTGAATGTCAGCGCCCAGGGCTTGAGCTTCGCGCCGTCTGTGGCGGCGATGCCGTCGACAAATTCAACCAGCACCTCGCGGTAGGCCGTGGCCCCATCGAGCGACATTTCGAGCGAGCGTCTGGCGTTGTCGTACTTGAATGGAGGAGTCCGGGGAGCCTCGCGTGGGGTCGTGGCGCCCACGTTCACGGCGTCGGCGGCCGTGAAGCTCCAGCGCACGTGCCCTGTGAATGTGTCCGGGTTCATGTCGCGCGAAAACTGCACGCGCACCGGCGCTTTCACCGGCACATCGATCTCGTCCTCGCCCGGATCGCTGAAAATCACCTCGGGCGGCGGGCCCATCTGCGGGATGATCGGCGTCTCCTCATTTCTGATCTCGAGCGTCGGCTTGGTCAGCGCCAGTTGCGCGGCCTCGATCCAGACGAGCCCTTTGCCTTCCTTGACGATGCCCGTGGCTTCGAGCCAGTTTCCGGTGTCCACGCGCGCGCCCGGGTTGAGGTTGAAGCCTCTTCCGCGAGGGCGAAGCCCCGTGACCCACACCGCCGAATCGGCGGCCCGGAGCACGAAATCCCATTGGCTGAGCCCCGGACCCTGAGGCACATCGCCGTAGAGGTTCTTGCCGCGGAATTGTCCCGTGATGCGTATCCGCCTGCCTGCGTAGCTGCTGGGATCGAGCGCGATCTCTCGAAGCGTCGGCTCTCCGTCCACCGGCGTCACCGACATGGCGTCGGTGACGGCGAGCGCGACGATTTCACCAGGTCTCGGCCAGTTGACGGTCTGCAGGCCGTTCGGGATCAGTCGATCGAGGCCGAGCGTCACGAGACGCGGATCCTCGCGCTGCATCCGTCCGACATCCCAGAAGCTGGCGCGGAGTTCGACCGGGCCGTCGATGGGAGAGGGCCCGTTGAAAATCAGGGGGATCGATCGGTCGCTCGTCGCCGAGAGCAGCACCGGCTGATCGCGCGTGGCCAAGGTGCCCCGCAGGACGACCGGTTGCCCCTGGAAGAACCCGGCGTACGCCAGAAGCGCCCCGGCCGTCGTTCCCCGGCGCTGCGCCGGCTGGGCATGGGGGTCCGCGGCGTTCACGATGAGCAGCGCGGCAGCCGCCACCGAGAAGGCGATCCGCGGGCGAACGTGCAGCATGGTGGGTTTCAGTCTCGACCGTCTCGATTGTACCTGTTCCGCTATAAAATCCTTGTGAAATTGGCGATCAAGCGCAAACAACTCAGCGACCCCGTCTCCGAGCTGACGACCAATCGTCTGTCGGTGTATCTCAGGTGCCTCAACTCCCTGGATGCAGCAGGGGTACAGACCGTCTCGTCGCAGTCGCTGGCGCACCAGTTCCATCTGAACGCCGCGCAGATTCGCAAAGACCTGGCGAACTTCGGGGAGTTCGGCGTCCGCGGGGTGGGATACTACGTCAAGGATCTGCAGCAGCACCTTCGGCAGATTCTCGGGCTCGAGCGACGGTTGAAGGTGGCGATTTTCGGCGCGGGGAACCTCGGCCTGGCGCTCGCGGACTATCCGGGCTTTCGGCAGGAAGGATTCCAGATGGTGGCGCTGTTCGATGCGCTCTCGTCGAAAGTCGGGCAACGGTCGCGGGGGGGCGTGCCCATCTTCGACATCAAGGATCTCCGGAAGATTGCGACGCGAGAGAAAATCGCCATCGCCGTCATTGCCGTGCCCGCCGCCTCGGCTCAGCAGGTCGTCAATCAGGTGGTGGGCGCCGGCATCAAAGCCATTCTGAACTTTTCTCCCGGCACGCTGCGGGCCCCTGAAGACGTGAAGTTGAAGAGCGTGGATTTGACGGTGTCGTTGGAGAGTCTGTCCTTCTACCTCGCCCAGGAAGACAATGAAACATAAGTTATCGCACGTCGACACGTCCGGCCGCGTGCGCATGGTGGACGTCGGGGACAAGGCAGAGACCGCGCGCGAGGCGGTGGCTCGGGGCCGCATCACCGTGGGGCCGGCGGCGTTGCGCGCGATTCGTGCCGGCAGGGTGAAAAAAGGGGACCCCCTCCACACCGCCAGGCTGGCGGGCATCGTCGCCGCCAAGCGCACCTCTGACCTCATCCCGCTCTGCCACCAACTGCCGCTGTCGCACGTCGACGTCGAGATTACCCGCGAGAAAACCGGCTACACCATCGAAGCGCGTGTGCGCACGACGGCGCGGACCGGCGTCGAGATGGAAGCACTGACGGCCGTGGCCGTCGCCGCGCTGACGATCTACGACATGCTGAAAGCGATCGACAAGACGATGGTCATTGGAGAGATCTGCGTCCTCGAAAAGCGGGGGGGGCGGTCGGGGGAGTACCGTCGGAGTCGGCAGTCGCCAGTCTAGCCCCCGCCCTTAGGCGGCGGCTCGATATGGATAATCGCATCCGCGATCTGCGGATAGCGTTCCATGAGCAGGTCCTTCACCTGGTGCGAGACCGCGTGTGCCTTGGTGAGCGGGGTCGCGCCGTCCAGCCAGACGTGGAGATCGAGGAAGACGTGATCCGCCGATCCGCGCGAGCGGATGTGGTGGCAGCCGAGCACGGTGGGTACGCGTTGCACGACCTGCCGGATCTCGTCCTCTGAAATCACAATCGCATCCGACAGAATTTTTGCGGCGTCGCGCGCGATGGTGAATCCCGCGTAGCCGATGAAGCCGATGATGACGACCGCAGCCAGGGGATCGAGGATGGGATAGCCGTTGGCGGATCCCGCGAGCGCCGCGATCACCGCTATCGACGTCAGCACGTCGCTCTGCGTCTGGCGGGCATCGGCGAGCAGCAGCTCGCTGGACAGACGCCTGCCGGCGCGGCGCTCGAACCGCACGACGGCAAGGTTGATGGCCAGTGTGACGAACATGACGGTAAAACTGAGCGCCGTGACCGAGGGCGCGCCGCCGGACCGAAACCGGAGGAGCGCCACCTGGGCGATCTCCACGACGATGACGAGGAGGAACAGTGCGATCGCGGCGGCGGCCAGCGTTTCAAACTTTCGGTGGCCGTAGGGATGGTTCGCATCAGGGGGCCTGTTGGCGAGCCGCAGACCGACGAGCCCGACGACGTTCGACGCGCCGTCGGTCAGCGAGTGAAATCCGTCCGACAGAATGCTGATCGAGCCGCTCAACTGCCCGAAGGCGATCTTCGCGAGCGCGACGCCGAGGTTGAGGAGAAGGACGTAAAAGAGGACGCGCCGGACTTCGCGGTAGCGGGAGTCGTGCGTTAGAAAAGTCGTACGGTCGGTATCGGCCACCAGCGGATCTGCACTTTCCCGATGATGTAGCGCTTCGGCACGAATCCCCAGTGCCGGCTGTCGGAGCTGTTGTTCCGGTGATCGCCGAGCACGAAGTAGTAGCCTTCGGGGATGACCTGCGGGCCCCAGTCGTCGTGCGCACGGTAGTCTTCGGGCACGAAGTCGTCTTTCATGGGCGATTCGTTGACGAACACATTGCCGTCGACGATGCGCACGGTATCGCCCTCTTCCGCGATCACCCGCTTCACGAACGACTTGTTGGGATCGATCGGGTAGTACAACATCACGATGTCGCCGTGATGCGGCTCGCCGATGCGATAGGCGAGCTTGTTGACGATCAGGCGATCCTGGTCTTCGAGCGTCGGCGCCATGCTCATGCCCTCGACGCGTGCGACCTGGAAGCCGAACGTGACGATCAACGTCGCGTACACCGCCGCCGACGCCAGGGTCTTGAACCAGGCGACGAGCTCGTCGCGGACGAGCTGCAGCCTCTCCGCGGTCTTGGATCGGACAGCCGGCTCGCCCGGCAATGGCACGGTGACGATGACGGGCGTGACGACCGCAGCCGCCGACCCGTCTCCGGCCATGGCGGGCTCCATGCCCAAACGCAGCTGTTCGGCCTCGCCGAGCTGGATGCGGCCCGCTGGCCCGAGCGCAGGCGAAGGCTCTATAACCGCAGGTACTCCCGTAACCGCTTCGTTTGCGCGCGGCTCACCGGGATCTCCGTCGCCTTCGCGTCCTTCATCCGGAGGATGTAATTCCTGCTGAACCAGGGGACTATCTCCTTGACCTTGTTGATGTTAACCAGATGCGACCGATGAACCCGCCAGAAGATGCTGGGGTCGAGCCGCGCCTGCAGCTCATCCAGCGTCCTGAAGTTCGACGTCCCGGCCAGCTGGCTCGTTACTATGTTAATCGAGTCGTCCGTCAGCGAGGCATAGATTATCTCTTCGGCCTGGACCAGCAGAAAGCGGTCGCCGACCTTGACGGCCACCCGTTCCCGCTTGCTCTGCCGCTCGGACATGAGCTGGACGATGCGCTCGATCTGCCCGTCGAGGGGAGCGTCCTTGGTCGGCATCACCCGCTGGCGCGCGCGTTCAACGGCCTTCTCGAGCCTCTCGGCCTCGACCGGTTTCAACAGGTAGTCCACCGCATTCACTTCGAAGGCTTCGATGGCGTGGCGATCGAACGCCGTCACGAAGACGATATTCGGCGAGCTCCCGTTCTGGATGAGCCGATGCGCCACTTCGAAGCCGTTGAGACCCGGCATCTGGACGTCGAGAAACACCACGTCGGGGGCGAGGCGCTCGACCATGCCGACGGCCTCGAGGCCGTTGCCGGCCTGCGCGATGACCTCCACCGTGCCCATCTTGTCGAGCATGTAGCACAGCTCTTCGCGGGCCAGCTGTTCGTCGTCGACGACGATCGCGGTTAAAGACATATTGGTTGGGGCTGGCTACGCCGTAATCCTTTCCACCGACGTCATGTCGGGAATTTCCAGCCGGATGATGGTGCCGAGACCCGGCACGCTCGAGATTCTGACGCGATAGGCGGCGCCGTAGATCACGCTGAGGCGCTCGTTCACGTTGCTGAGCCCGATGCCGTCGGTGAGCGCAGTGCCCATCCGCTCGTCGGTCATGCCGAGCCCGTCGTCTTCCACCTCCAGGATGGCATGGCCGTTCTGGCGCACGCTGCGGATGATGATGCGGCCGCCGCCGACCTTGCGCGAAAACCCGTGCTTGATCGAGTTCTCGACGAGCGGCTGCAGAATCATGCTCGGCACGATGACGTCGAGCGTATCGGGGCTGATCTGCTTTTCGACCTGCAGCTGGGGCCCGAAGCGGATCACCTCGATATCGAGGTACTCATCGATCGACTCGAGCTCTTCGCGGAGGGTGACGAAGTGATCGCCGCTGCGCAGCAGCCGGCGCAGCAGGCCTGAGAGCTTCACGATGACGGTTCGCGCCGTCTCCGGATCCGATCGGATCAGCGACTGGATCGACGTCAGGGTGTTGAAGAGGAAGTGCGGGTTGATCTGGCTGGCCAGCGCCTCCACGCGCGCCGTGAGCAACAGCTTTTCCTGCTCTTCCAGGCGGTGCTCGATGCGCGCGTTGTTCCAGATCTTGATAGGCGTCGCCACGCAGAGCACGGTCGTCAGCACCACCAGGAAGATCCACCACGGCGACATCTCCTCCATGTGGAGATAGAACAGACGATGCACGGTGAAGCGCCAGCCGAGCCCCTGCCGCAGCAGTTCGAGCATCACGGGCGCGAGCAGGAGGATGACGGCCCAGTCCACGCTCACCGTTTTGATCATGCGCCACATATGACGGTGCAGCTTGGTGAAGACGAAGGGGGAGAAGTGCCAGATCTCTTCCTTGTCGGGACACGCTTCGCGGAGCCCGCCGCCCGCGAAGCCGCAGCCCACGGCGAAAAACAACGCGATGAACTCTCCGGCGAGGAGCGCAGGCGTGGCGACCATCAGGCCGACGAGCGCGCCGGCGTACGGTCCCGCGATGAGGCCGGCGAGGAACGCGCCTTCGAGCGTCAGGTCGGCGGCGTCGTAGCTGAGCAGCACGCGGGCGGCCACGCCCGCGGCGAGCGGGACGCCCAGGCTGAGCGCGAACAGCAGCCGCTCGGGCCAGGCGCGGCGTTCGGAAATTAGAATGTGGCGGAAGCGGTGATACCGGACGAGGATCGTCGCGAGCGCCGCAACAATGGTGATCTTGACGACCAGCGTCGTCAGCAGGATCTGATCGGCCGGAAGGAATTTCGGCTCTGGCACTGGTAGCTGGCAACTGGAAGCTTAACCCATCTGCGGATGTGGCTTACAATGTCGGGAGCATGATCAAGCAGATTCTGGAAAACACCGGCGCGCTGATCACCGGGTTTGCCACGACCTTCAAGTACATGTTCAAGCCCTCGGTCACGGTGAACTATCCCGATCAGAAAGTCCCGATGTTTCCCAAGTGGCGGGGCAAGCAGGTACTGATGCGCGACGAGGCGGGGCTGGAGAAATGCGTCGCGTGCGGGCTCTGCGCGGTGGCGTGCCCGGCAGACGCGATCTACCTGGAGGCGGCGGAAAACGACGGCACCGTCATGGCGGGGCCGCGCTACGCCGTGACCTACCAGATTCACAAGATGCGCTGCATCTTCTGCGGGTACTGCGAGGAAGCCTGCCCCGTATCGGCGATTTTCATGGGCAAGGATTACGAGCTTGCGGTCTACAACAAGAGCGACTTCATCTGGGACAAGGCGGATCTTCTCGTTCCGGTCCCTGCCGATGCACCAACCCCCGCGCAGCGATAAGTGATTTTCGGGGCCATAGGCGATATTCACGGAGACTTCGAAGCCCTCGATCGCGTGATGGCGTCCAACCCAGAGGTGGCTTTCTGGGTCTGTCCCGGCGATCTCCCCGATGACAACGGCGAGTATCCGCGGCCGGGCGCGCCGCTGTACTGGATCAAAGGGAACAACGAGGACTTCGACTTCATCGCGGCTCAGCCGTCAGGCTCCGGGACGGTGCCGAACCTGTTCTACATTCCCAACGGACACGCCGTGCAGGTGTCCGGCCTGACGATCGCGGGCCTCGGCGGCACCTTCGCCCCCACGTGGTACGACAAGCCGGTCACCAGTCTGCGGCGCCTCACCGCGCGCGACGATCGGCGCCGGCATTTCGTGCAGGAGGAAGTCGAGGCCTGCCGGGCGCTCAAGGGGGTCGATGTATTCCTGTCCCATGAAGCGCCGCGGCCGTTTCCCCTCGAGCGCGTCAAGGACGCGGGAAAAACGCCGATCAACGAGGTGCTGGCCGGCATGCAGCCGCGGCTGCATTTGTTCGGCCACCATCACGTGTACACGGTGGCCGAGCGCCACCATGTCCCCTCCATCGGGCTCGGTCTGGTGTCGGAATCCTACCTCCTCATCGATGGCAGCACCCTTGCTCACGAACACCGGACGATCTGATATATAGTCCTGACCGGAGGATATGGCGCTGCTTTTTCCGCGAGAAGAGAACTACGATAAGGAATTCGCGGGCACCGATGCAGCCACCCGTTCCCTGTCGGCCATTTCGCTCGAGACGTCGTTTGTCGAGGGCGTCTACGGCAAGATGGCCTCTGTGTACGACCTCTTCTTCTGGCTTCCTTTGCACCACGGCCGCGCCCGCGCCATTCTCCGGATGGGCATCAAACCGGAGGATCGGATCCTCGAAGTCGGCGTCGGTACCGGCATCAGCCTGCCGCTCTATCCGCAGCGGTGCTCGGTCACCGCGATCGATCTGTCGGACGGCATGCTCGAGCGCGCCCGCACGCGCGTCTCGCAGCACGATCTGCGCAACGTCCGGCTCATCCAGATGGACGCCACCGAACTGAAGTTTCCCGACAATTCATTCGACATCGTCTACGCCCCGTACTTCATCAACTGCGTGCCCGATCCGCTCGCGGTGACCCGCGAGATGCGGCGGGTATGCCGGCCGGGCGGGCGACTCGTGTTCCTGAATCACTTTCTGAGCGACCGCCCGATGGCGTCGAAGGTCGAGCGCGCGATCGCGCCGCTGACCCTGCATCTCGGCTTCAAATCGGATTTCGATCTCCCCGCGTTTCTCGCGCAGACGGGCTTGTGCGCCGCGTCGATCGAAAAAGTCAACCTGCCGAAAATCTGGTCGCTCGTGATTTGTCCCAATGGACAATGAACCGGCTGTCGGATTACCAGACCTTCCTCACCCAGTTCCTTCGTAACCAGGAGACGACGGGCTCGCTGATTCCAAGCGGGCGCGCGCTCGGCAACGCGCTGTGCCGCCACGTCGGCCATGGCGATGCGCCGCAGAAAATTCTGGAAGCCGGGCCGGGCACCGGCGCGGTCACCGGCTGCATCATCGATCGGCTGCGTCAGGAGGATCGGCTCTGGATGGTGGAGCTCAACCCCACGTTCGCCGCGCACTTGCGCAGCGCCTTCAAGGACAAGCCGTCATTCCGGGACGCCGCCTCGCGCTGCCATCTGGTGGAAGGGTCGGTCCAGGAGCTCGGGCCGGCGGGCAACGACGGGCAGTTCGATCTCGTCATCTCCGGCCTGCCGCTCAATAACTTTTCGTCTGACAACGTGCGCGACATCCTCCAGGCGTACTCGAAGCTGCTGAAGCCGGGCGGTGTGCTCTCGTTTTTTCAGTACATCCTGATCCGTCCCGCCAAGATGTTCGTGAGCGGCGGACCGGAGCGCGATCGCCTCAAAAGCGTCGGCGAGGCCATCGACGGGGTGCTGGGAGAAAAGGAATTCGCCCGCGAGTGGGTCTGGCCGAACGTGCCGCCTGCCTGGGTCCATCACATACGGTTCTGACGCAGACAGCACAGCTGGCAGCACATGCCGTTAGCCCTGTCTCAGGATCTCCTGAGCTGCGACATCGGCCCCGTTCAGCGCGGGTGTCTCGGGCGGCGCAGGCTGATTCAGCAGCGCCTCCAGCGCCGGCGCCCAGTGTCCCCTCAACAAGTCTTCCTGCTCGATGAACCGCGCGCGGAGATAGCGCGGCATCTCTCTCACGAAGACGTCGTATTCGACGAAGCGGCCGCGGGAGGTGTAGAGAACGGCCGTCTCGTTGGCGATCGATTCGCTGATGATGCCGTAGCCGGGCTTCGTCGCGACGACGTCTGCGGCGCGGACGAGGTCTTCGTACCGATAGCCTTGTGCGTCGAGCTGCTGCTCCGACAGGTAGAGAAGCCCGGGCGCCGGCGTGATCGAATGATCCCGGGTGGGCAGATCCGTCGTCGCGATGCGGTAGTCGCCCAGCCTGGCGAGACCGTCGCTGTCGAGGCCCGCCAGCCCATAGCCGCCGAACGACATCAGCACCAGCGGCTTGTCGCCTAAGCGCGGCGGCAGGCCGATCGCGCGCCGCACAGCGTCGGGCTCGCGACGCGATTGCCTCGCGACGAAGGGGATGTCGTGCGTGGTGCGCTCGAGGCCCGCGAAGCCGCCGGAGGTGGGCAGTCGGAGCGCCTTGGCCGCCTGCTGATACGTTTCGCGAATCTGCCGCGAGAGCTCGAATGGGTCCTGCTCCGGGTACCCCTCGTAGATCCAATCCCACGTAAAGTTGCCGATCGCCACCGCCGGCACACCCGCGGCCGCGGCCGCGGCAAATGCCAGCGGCGGAATATCGCCGACCACGACGCGAGCGCCCACCTGCCGGAGAAACGCCGCCTCGCTTTCGGCCTTCTGCGGCAGCGCTGCCTGAAACGCCCGTGCCTGCCTGATGCTCTCGGCCTCGTCGAGATGAAGACTGTCGATCTGGACTATGCCGGTGTCGCAGGAGAGCTCCGCGAACTCCATTCGGCCCGCCAGCGCGCGCTCGAACAGGCGTCTGGGGGCAGAGGTCTTCACGAAGATGGTCGCCTCCGGCTGGCGGCGAAGGACCGCCTCGATGACTTCGATGGTCCGCGACGCGTGGCCGAAGCCATGCCCCGAAACGTAAAAGACGATGGGATATGATTGACTCATGGATGAACGGGACTTTTTTACCGAGCGCCCTGAGCAGAAGCCCGCTCAATATTCCTGCCCTCGCTGCAAGCGCCGCAACGAGTACATGGTGCGCTGGATGCGCCGCACGAAAAAGCCGACGCTGCCGCCCCGGGCCGATGCCCGCGATCGCGCGCTTTACGCCAAGCTCCGTGATTATCTCATTAGGCTGGACGACGACGTCGTCTGCAAGGCCTGCAGCAAGCGGTTCGAAATCCCGTCGCACCAGTCGATGGTGTTCGTGGACGAGCAGGGAAAAACCCCGCAGGGCAGCGACGACCCGGACGACGACGACCGGGGCAATCGCGCATAATTGATGTTCCCCGTGAAATCAGGTTTCTGGCGGGGCGCGGTGGGTCGACTCCTCGCCGTGGCGCTGGCCATCGGCACGGTGTCCGACGGCCGGGCGAGCCGCGTGGCGTACGCCCAGGGCGTCATCGATCCCACGGTCGTCAAGGCGCGCGCGGCGATCAGCCGCGGCCAGTATGCCGACGCCGAAGCGCTGCTGAAACCGCTGTCCCTACGGGCGCCGGAGGGTGAAGCGGCGGTCGAGCTGGGCCTGTTCTACGACATGATGGGGCGCCGCGACGAAGCGCGCCCGCTGCTCCAGCGCGTCTCGAATATGCAAGCGGGCGCGCGCACGTCGGCCTCCGAGTACGCGAGGATGGGCCGCGCGGCCCGTGCGCTTGGGGAGTTCCAGCTCGCCAACGATGCGTACCGCATCGCCTCAGAGAAAGCCCCGAACGATCCTGCCGTTCATACCGGCTGGGGAGAGCTGTTCCTGCAGGCGCATAACCACGCCGAGGCGGCAAAATCTTTCCAGGACGCGCTTGGGGCGGACGACACGTGGATCCCGGCATTGTTGGGCATGGCCCAGGCGCTGCTGGAAGTGAACCCGCCGGCCGCGACGAAGGCCGTGGAGCAGGCGCTGGCGCTCGATCCCGATGCCGTGGCCGGCCATCTGCTGATGGCGCAGATTCAGCTCGACAAGAGCGATCGCCCCGCCGCGAAAGCGGCGATCGCGAAGGCCAGGGCCATCAATCCTCTCAGCCTCGACGCGCTCGCGTTGAGCGCGGCCGTCGCGTACATCGAAGATCGCAGCAGCGACTTTCAGCAGGAGTCGGCGGCAGCCCTGACGATCAACCCGCGCTTCAGTGATGCCTATCGAGTGCCCGGCGATCTTGCGGCCGCGAATTACCGGTTCGAAGAAGCGGTCGTCATGAGCCGCAAGGCGCTCGACATCGATGCCAACGACGTGCGCACGCTCTCGGCGCTCGGCGTGCACCTGCTGCGGACGGGAGAGGAAGCCGAGGCGCGCACGGTGCTCGAGAGGGCGTTCGCGATCGATAAATTCGATCAGACGACGTTCAACCTTCTGACGATGCTCGACTCGCTCGAGAAGTTCGAGGTCATCACCGAGGGCAACATCGTCGTCAAATTGCATCCCAGCGAGGCCCCCGTGATGCGCGAGTACGTGATGTCGCTGGCGCAGCATGCCCTCGAGACATTTTCGAAGAAGTATCAGTTCACGCCGCAAGGGCCGATCCTGATCGAGAT